>JAAUXY010112000.1_pt1 | contig 12348 bp, 8 predicted proteins | sample 7278121 | NCBI WGS metagenome assembly JAAUXY01 (sample SAMN14350117, study PRJNA611818) | marine sediment metagenome | isolation source: surface marine sediment (1.8m) | place: French Polynesia: Moorea | collected 2018-08 | reverse complement strand
ATAGCGAAACGACATCTTCCTTATAGCTGCGGCAACCTCGACAAGCGCTCAATATAGGTTTAATATGAGCGTTTCAAATTCTAAAAATGAATCATGTTTTTTAAATTTAATGAATTCTTTCGATTTATATTTTTTACAATTTGAAACCCCTCTGGGGCTTGCCGATCTTACCGCATCTACTGTGTTAGATGCCATTCCGCATAGGCAACTATAGCGAAACGACATCTGCCTTATAGCTGCGGCAACCTCGACAAGCGCTCAATATAGGTTTAATATAAGCGTTTCAAATTTTAAAAATGAGGATTTAATTTGGATGCTGTGCTGGTAAAGGCCGAAATCGATTTAAAAGCAATCGCCCACAATATAAAGGAACTCAGGCGAATCACAAATGATAACGCCAAGCTTATGGCTGTGGTCAAGGCCAACGGTTACGGCCATGGTGCGATTGAAGTTGCCAGCTGTGCCCTCCAAAATGGCGCCGAGATTCTCGGTGTCGCCCGTATAGAAGAAGGGATTCAAATCCGAAACGCCGGAATTGATACGCCGGTTTTGATTTTCGGATATACCGTTCCGGAGCAGGCGGCATCTCTCATGAAATATGATCTCATCCAGAGCGTCCATACGCCTCTGGCGGCTCGGGAATTATCCGAGGCGGTCGCTTCGGACGGAAAAAAGTTAAAAATTCATCTAAAAATCGATACCGGTATGGGCCGACTGGGTCTGTTACCGCAAGATTATACATCTAAAAATTCGGATGCGGTAAGTGCGGATGCAATTGAAGAGACCCTGGCCATCGCCGGCCTGAAGGGGCTTGAGTTAGAAGGTATATTTACGCATTTCGCAACGGCCGATAGTGCCGATAAGTCTTATGCTGAAGATCAACTAGATCTTTTCATGAGTTACCTGAACCGGCTTCAAAAAGCTGGATTCGAACCGCCCGTCCGGCATGCCGCCAACAGTGCGGCATTGATCGATATGCCCCATTCTCATCTTGACATGGTGCGACCCGGTATCGCGATATACGGACTCAATCCCTCTGATGAGATCATCAACAAGCAGGTGACCCTCAAACCCGCCATGTCTTTAAAATCAATCATAATCCAGCTTAAAGAAGTCCCCGCCGGATTTGCCGTTAGCTATGGAAGTACCTATAAAACCCAGAAGCCAACCACCATAGCCACCGTACCCGTCGGCTATGCCGATGGACTCAATCGGCTGTTATCTTCTCGCGGTCAGATGCTCGTTCATGGGCAACGGGCACCGATTATCGGCCGCGTATGCATGGATTTAACCATGTTGGATGTCGGCCATATCGACCGTGTCCAGATGGGTGATGAGGTTGTGATATTCGGCCGACAGCACAATGCATCCTTGACTGTTGATGAAATGGCCTCATTGCTCAACACCATAAACTATGAAATCGTAACCAGCATCACCGCCCGCGTTCCAAGGGTTTATTTAAAATAGAGATTCTCATCTTATCAAAAACACATTAAAGAAGCTGTTTGGATTTAAAGGTTGGATCTTGTTAAAAGAAAAATTTCTTTACAATGAACTCAAACCCTTAGATTTTGTTCGAGAGCAAGGCGTCGAGTCGACGAAAAAGCGGAGCGTACACGATAGTACGTGAGCATTTTGAGTTGAATCGCAACGCAGCTATCGGACAAAATATGAGGGTTTATATGTAAAGATAAGGAGCGCTCCTTGCCTTATTATACCACCCCCGACAATTGCAAGCTCTATTACACAGCACATAATTTTGAACCATCCAAACCGCTCGTAGTTTTTTTAAATGGAACCAGCCAGACAACCATCTACTGGGAGCCGCATGTCAATGTATTTTCAGAGCAATTTGGGGTACTGCGGTATGATGCCCGTTCGCAGGGCCAGAGTGGTGTGGGCGACCGTGAGATCTCAGCGGAAATACATATCAGCGATCTCCAGGGTTTGCTCGAACACCTAAACGCCCAACAGACCCACCTGATTGGCATCAGCCACGGTGCATATGTGGCTTTGCGATTGGCAGCAGTTACCCCGCGCTTGGTCGACCGGCTTGTATTGTGCAGTATCGGCCAGGATTCTCAGGAGCATGTGAAGCTGATTGTTAGATCCTGGTTGGAAATCCTGCAAAACACAGATCTCAAGACCATGGCGTGGGCGGCAATGCCGCTGGTCTTTGGAAAACGCTTTTTAAACCAGAATAAGGATATCCTCGATAAAATCGTGGCCGCCATTGAAGCACGCAACACAAAAGAAGCACTGATTGCTCACTTCAAGGCCATATCTGATTATCCGCCATCGGAAATATTTCTAAAAACAATTCAATGCCCGACACTGGTAATTTCCGGATCCGATGATCCGATTGTCAGTCAGCAAGAAGCCCGGAAGCTGGCAGAGATTTGTCATGGGCGTCATGAGATATTTCCTGACACCGGCCACAGTATCCCCGCCGAAGCCCCGGCCTTATTCCAACAAGTGGTAATCCGTTTCTTAAACTCAGAATAAAACGACATTTCATCACAAAGAAATGACAGCCGCTGCTCATTCTGGTTGCATCATCTTACCACTTGGGTGTATGTAAATAGTTTTTGTTTGATAAAGCCATGAAGCGGGACTTTTCATAGGGGTGACCACAATGAGCGAAATTATCCTTATCAATGTTACCGGAGAAGACAAGCCCGGATTGACAGCCAGTTTAACGGGCATCCTGGCCCGGTACAAAGTGCCGATCCTGGATATTGGGCAGGCAGTCATCCATGATTATCTGTCCCTTGGAATTCTGGTTGAAATCCCCCCAGAGTTTAAATCTTCATCAATATTAAAAGATGTTTTGTTTGCAGCCCATAGACTGGGTATTCAGATTCGGTTTTCCCCGATTGAAGAGAACCTCTATGAAAACTGGGTGGCCCAACAAGGTAAGGAACGCCGAATTATCACCCTGCTGGGCCGCCGGATAACCGCCGAACAGCTTTCCAAAGTTGCAGCTGCTATTGCCAAAAACAACTTGAACATTGATGTCATTAACCGGCTGTCCGGTCGTATACCCGTGAACAATACCGAAACCTATCAAACTGCCTGTGTGCAGATTACAGTCACCGGTAAACTTGATGATCCCGGTGTTTTAAGGGGAGCGCTTTTAGAAATCCACGCTGAAACGGGTATCGATATTTCATTTTATATTGACGATATATACCGCCATGCCCGTCGGCTGGTTGTATTTGATATGGATTCGACCCTGATTCAAGGAGAAGCCATCGATGAACTTGCAGATGTGGCCGGTGTCGGCGACCAGGTGGCACAAATCACCAAGGCCGGCATGCAAGGTAAATTGGATTTTAAAGAAAGCCTGATCCAAAGAGTGGCCCTCCTAAAGGATGTAGAAGAGAATGTACTCTCATTTGTCGCGCAAAACCTTGTGCTGACTGAAGGCGCCGAACGGGTGATTCGCAAACTTAAGCAGTTGGGTTATAAAATCGGTATCATTTCTGGCGGTTTCGAATATTTTGGCAAGCACTTGCAAAAGAAACTCGGTCTTGATTATGTTTTTACCAATCAACTGGAAATAGCAAATGGGAAACTCACCGGAAAGATTACAGGGGATATCATCGACGGTCAGAAAAAAGCAGAGATTTTAAAAACCATCGCTCAGGTTGAAAATATCAGCCTCCAGCAGACCATTGCCGTGGGCGACGGTGCAAATGATCTTCCAATGATCAGTATCGCCGGTTTGGGTGTCGCCTTTCATGCCAAACCCATTGTGAAAGAAAACACGCAACGCAGCATATCCAGTGTTGGGCTGGACGGATTGCTGTACCTGATGGGAATGAGCGAAAGGGAAATTCTTCAGCGATAAAGACCGCGAAATTATTAATCAGAGGTCAACTGGCTTTTTTATTCATTTTATCCGTCTCAGCAAAAAATTCAATCATCTCCGAACGTCGTCGGGGCAGATTATTGAATTTCACACCGATCGCGTAGTTACTGCTCCAAATAATTTCGCCTTCCAGGTCTATATGTTTGTGTGAAAATGGATTAAAGAAGGTCAGGTTTAGTTCACGGCCCACCGGAAACGGCTCACTGGTTTCAATGTAAGCGCCAAATGCATTTATATCCAGCATAAAACTATTGTAGTTGCGCTTTTCCAGCGTATATTTCACCGGAATTAGACATGGATTCCGCTGAATCGTTCTTTTATCGACAATATGTTTCGCCTGGTTTAATAAAAATAACTGCTGTTCCTCCGACATATCTAAAATGAGCATCAACAGGCGCGAAAAAGTGGTGCTGTAGCGAGTGAGCTTGGGTTTGCCGAAAAGCTGTTCTGAAACATCCATGGTGTCACCCTCTTTCAAAAAAATAAACACCTCACCCCGCTTCATCTTAAATCTCTGATGGCATGAGGCACGGGAACAAAAATCCAATCGCGTTTTGCGCATTCGGAATACCGAAAAAAGATAGGTCGAAGGATCCCCCTTGTGAGCCTTAAGACCGCAATTGGAAACTAGAAACATCATTTTTCCATGCAAAAATTATGCAATGAGCCTCTAAAAAATTTAATGTAAAAAATTCAATGGGTTTAAAATTTAGGCCGGATTTGGGCAGCGAAAATTGGGAAGATAATTTCTTAAATTTATGAACTGATTTTCATAAAAGAGGCAACACCGATTAAAAGGCAGGTACGGCCGCTAGTCTATCCCTTGATCATTGGTTGTGCCACCGCTGGGCAGGTAAACCGTTCAGTATTGCGCTAAGTGCGCCATCAAATTGGAATTAAATATTGCCGCCTGCTCAATATTCGAGAGGTGTGCCGCCGCAGGAATCACCACCAGATGGGCGCCTTTAATGTTTGCATGCATGGCTTCAGATGCCGCCACCGGTGTGCCGGGATCATCAGCACCCACCATAATTAACGTCGGAATTTGAATCGTCGTCAGCTTTTCTAAGTAATTAAGTCTGCGAATGGCTTCACTGCAGCCGATATAACCATTTAGCGGTGTGGCTAAAATCTGTTGACGGATTTGATCGACCTCAGCAAGGTTTTGTTTAAGATAGGTCGGCGTAAACCAGCGTTCTAAAGTAGACTCGGCCACCGCCTGCATACCCTCGTTTCGTGCTGCGTCGATGCGCTCCTGCCATACAGGTTGGGCCTCATCGGGAATGACAGCTGCGGTATCAGCCAGCACCAGGCTCTCTAGCCTGCCAGGATGACTTAATGCCAAGCCCTGCCCGATCATACCGCCCATAGATAGCCCCACCCAGTGAACCCTTTTAATATTCAATTTGTCAAGAAGACCCGCGGCATCATCAACGAGTTGCTCCAGCGTATAAGGTCCCGACGGCGCTTCACTATCTCCGTGTCCGCGCGTGTCAAAGCGCAAAACCTGAAATCGAGACTCAAGCATTTCAAGCTGAGGATGCCACATTACCATGCTGCAGGCCAGGGAATGACTGAGCACCACCACCGGCGCCTGCTTTATTCCGGACAGTTCATAATTCAATCGGATGCCATTGGCTTCAATTTTCATGGTTTCAATCCTTTTAGTTGTATGTTTGTCCTGTAATATGCACTTAATCTAAATCAAAATGGTTTAGACCCACACAGATTGAGCCCGTAATCCGTTAGCCCGTTTGCCCGTAAGAAAATAAAATCAGCCATTATCCGATTTAAACGGGCCCCATCCGCCTCCGGCGGGCTAAACCGGCGAACCGAAAAGCATAATCAACCCGTTTTGAGACCGCCCCTATTTATTTGCTGGTTTTTTTAAATAAAATGACAGCACCATTCCGATCAGGGAGATGACACCGGCGATTAAAAACGGCAGGGTAAATGAGCCACTGGCATCTGCCAGATATCCGCCGAGCGCCGGTCCCAGCGCCTGGCCGATACCGAAAAACAGTGTAATGAATCCCAGTCCTGCCGGCGCCAGGCGCGGTCCCACAAAATCGCCGGCAGCGGCAGCCATGATGGTGGGTATGCTCCAGGCGGTCAGCCCGAACAGAATTGCAGACAGATAAAATCCGATGGGCACGCGAATCAGCGCATAGAGAATATAAGCAAGCCCCAGCACAAGATATGCCAGCGCGGCACCGCGGCTTCTCCCGAGCAAGTCCGATATCTTTCCCCAGATTACGCCACAGAATATACTGAGCCCACCCACCAACGCCCACAGCCCGCCGGCCCATTCCTGACTCAGGCCCATTTCTTTAACCAGATACGCTGCAAAAAAAACCATATAGATAATGTAGGAAAGACCATAAAAAAAATAGACCCCACCCAGATACCAGACGGAACCCATTTTAATAACGCTTTTAACAGTTTCGGTCCACTTTGGCGCTGAACCATTTTCAGGTGTGGACGTTTTGGATTGTTGCGAGATATTCTTTTCAGAACCGACCTGTGCCAGACCCATTTCCTGTGGATTGCTGCGGACAAACCGATAAACAATACCCGATATTAAAAGGACAGCACCGCCCAGAATATACCAAGAAAACCGCCAACCACTGGCGCCAAAAGCGGATAAAATCGATGGAACCACCAGACCGGAGATGAGGGTGCCGGCGCCGATTCCGGCTGAAACAATGCCGGTGGCAAATCCTCTTTTTTTCATCGTAAACCAGGCCGAACCCAGCGCCATGGCCGGGACAAACGCCGCACCATTGCCCAGGCCGGTCAGCAGCCGCATTGTGAAGGCAAATCCAAAAGATTGTGCCAGACCGGTCAAAATCATGGTGGTTCCCATCAGCACCAGGGCGGCCGTGATAACAATACGGGTTCCAAAATGAGCCGCCAGAAAACCTCCAATGATGGCCATGGTAAGATAACCGATAAAATTGCCGGTCCCCAGCAGCCCCAACTGCGTGTAGTTAAATTCGAGCCCATCTTTCATGGCTGGTAAAATAATGGTATAGGACATCCGGCCGAACCCGTGCGCGGCAATCGTTGTTAGCAATCCCATAACAATGACCACCCAGCCGTAATGCAGTTTGCCCTCTTTCATGATTCTCCTCCTATTATCAATGTCTGACAATATGCCGAGCAGATTGCTCTTTCACTGATCCAGGCAATTCCGCGAGCATCATATTTTTGCTAAATTAACTTTTGCATTGATTTATGAAATCAGATCAGAATGGAAAGTCAATTAAGCGTTTACCCGCATCGCAGTCAACGTATTTTCCATCATTCCAAGCGCACCGGATAAACTTTAGGGCGAATTGGTGAACAAGTCAAAACAAATCAGAATTATGAGAATAAGCCGGTTCGCCAGCGTTGTGTTCAAAGCTCAACCTTAATTTCAGCCAATACAGGCCTTGTGACCGGATGCCTGAACGATTCTGAGACTAACTTTTTTTTGACAACTCCGCCTGTTTCATTTTATTCTTATATATTCAACCTATGAAAAAGCCAAATTCCGAAGAACGGAATGCGGAAAGCTCAAGGGTCCGCTGAATAGATGTAACGCCATGCGGATAGCCGGGTTGCCATAGGGAATTGGGCAACCCGGTTTTTTTTTAATTATTCGAATGAGATTTTCAGCCAACATCGTTTTTGGAAAACGAACATGGTTTTTTGGTTTATTTGATTTTTTTTGGGGGATTCGTTGAAGTTTAGAAACAGAAAGCGGTTTTCAACTTATCTAATGACGACCTTTGTTGTTCTCGTCACCCTTTCGGTGGTTATCATTCTAGCAACCATCTACCGGTATTTAGGCAAAAAGGTAGAGTCGGAATTCTATGAGAAACTGCAGGCCCAAAAAGGCCGGGTTGAAATAATCTTAAAGAACAGATTGGCGCTAATTACCGAGAAATTAGATAATCTTGGTTCTGACAATATCATCCGCGTCAGCATCATGTTGGATGTCCAATCTAATCTTGAGGATCGGATTCGTCAATCTTACCCTCCTAAAGATGGTGTCTATCATTTCGTAAAAAAGATCGGTGAGAAGTCCATCATACCCGAAAATCTACCCGGCGTGTCCAGCCAACTAATTGGTTTCGCTCTGGCAGAGTATCCCAACGGCGAGGTCCTGGAAGATGAAAAACGAAAACGGGTTCTGTGGTTATTTTCAGCGCCTATTATGCATGAGAACGGCCGTATGGGAACCGCATATGCACTTTATGATATGGCCGAAGACTCCCATCTCATTGAAGCCATACGGCAAACAGTCGACGCGGATATATCGATTATCAAAAACGATCAGGTGTTCTGCCTGATTTCCAATACAACACTACCGATAGATGAAAAAACCCGCACGGCGCTCGCAACGAGTCCCGGGTTCAAATTATTTGGACAAAAACGAATCCTGGCCAGAATCAGCGGATTTGACCGTTTTAATTTTCAATCATCATTGGAAAGCCTGATCGCTGAAAAGAATAAACTTACCTTATGGATCGGAATGCTCTCGATTATTATTCTGGCAATTTCGATTGTGATGTCCATTTTCGTGGCCAAAAAAATGGTAGGTCCTCTGAAGGAAATGACGGTTAAAGCCATTCAAATATCGGAAGGACACAAAGATTTGCTTTTTGATAATAACAAAGGCCAGACCTACTGGGAATTTAACCAGTTGTCCCAGGCCTTTAACTATATGCTGACAAATCTCAAAGATGCCGAAGAGTTGGCGCGTTACAAGGAGTTATTGGAAAATGTCGATGATGCGGTCTATATTTTAGATCTAAACGGAAATATCCTCGAAGCCAATGAAGCTGCCTATTCACAGATGGGCTACACATCCGATACATTTTTCAAATTGAACCTTGCTGATATAATCCCCAAAAAAGATGCCCAGCTCGTCATCGGCCAGGTTCGAGGAAATAATCAGCAACAACACAATCAAAAAATAAATCTCGAAACGACCCACTATCATAAAGATGGTGACAGTATTCCTGTTGAAATCCATTCCAGAGTCATCACGTATAAAGGAAGAAACGTAATTCTAAATGTCGCCCGCAATATCAGCAAACGGACCGAAGCGGAAAAAGCCTTGCGCGAAAGTGAAGAGAGGTATCGTTCAGTTGTTGAGAACTCACGGGATGGGATCATGGTTATGAATGATGGCTTTCAAATCATCTATGCCAATGAAGTATTGTCTAAAATATTAGGGTATTCAAATAAAGAGATCCAGGGCAGTTATTTTAAGAAATACTTGACCCCGGATAGTCTGGAACCCGCTGAAGATTTTTTTATAGACTCCTTTAGGGGAGAAATGATCCCATCGGGGCTGGTATGCACCATCATTGACAAAAAAGGGAAGGAACGACCCGTTAAAATCGGTGCCAACCGCTTTGAAGACTCCAGCGGAAAGGTAAAGCTGGTTGGCCAGCTTTCTGATATCACAGACAAATTGACGGCAGAAAGAGAAAAAAAGAACCTTGAAGCCCAGTTGATTCATGCGCAAAAAATGGAGGCCATCGGTACGCTGGCTGGCGGCATTGCGCATGATTTTAACAACATTCTCATGGGTATCCAGGGATATCTGTCTTTAATGCGCTTAAACCAAGAGGCCGAGAATTCAAGCGGCAAATATATTCAGGGAATTGAAGAAAATGTTATGAGCGCCGCCAATCTTACCGAGCAGCTTCTCGGTTTTGCCAGAAAAGGAAAATACACTCCCAGAACCACGTGCCTCAATGATGTGGTCGAGAAGAGTACCCGAATGTTTACCCGCACCAAAAAGGAAATCAGCGTGCATAAAAGATTCCAGGAGGATATCTGGAACGTGGAGGTGGATCAGGGGCAAATTGAACAGGTGCTTATTAATCTTTATTTAAATGCATGGCATGCAATGCCTGAAGGTGGCAACCTCTATATCCAGACAGAAAATGTCACACTCGGCGATGAATATTGCAAACCATTTGAGGTCGATGGAGGAAATTATGTAAAAACATCCGTTACCGACAGCGGGATCGGTATGGACAAGGAAACAATGGAAAGAATTTTTGAACCCTTTTTCACAACGAAGGAAATCGGCAAAGGAACCGGCCTGGGGCTGGCCTCTGCATATGGAATTATTAAAAATCACAACGGAATTATACGCGTCTATAGTGAAAAAGGTCACGGCGCCACCTTCGTCATATATTTACCCGCATCTGATATTGACGAATTGGTTGATTCAGCGCCTGAGTATATGTTGGTAAAAGGAAAAGAACGGATTCTTCTGGTAGATGATGAAGAAGGTCCTATCCTTGTAGAAGAGCTAATGCTTAAGGAATTAGGCTACGAGGTGTTGACTGCCAGAAGTGGAATGGAGGCGATTGATCTTTATAATGATATATCAGGCAAACTTGATCTGGTTGCGCTGGATATGATTATGCCGGAGAAAAGCGGCAGGGCCACATATGAGGAACTTAAGAAAATAAATCCCGATGTTAAAGTCCTTCTGGTGAGCGGCTATAGTTTAAACAAGCAAGTCGAAGAAATGATGGACCAGGGATGTAATGGATTTATACAAAAGCCCTTTGATATTCTCGAGCTATCCCAAAAACTGAGGGAAATTTTTGATAATTAAATATTAAAAGGTTTACTTTGATGGGCTGAGGATGATTTCTATCCGCCTGTTTTGGTGGCGGCCCTCTATTGTTTGATTGGATGCAACCGGCCGAAAGTAACTGTATCCATGTGCTGAGAGTCTTTCAGGTTGCAGCCGGCCCTCTTTTTGCAAAAACCTGACAACGGCTGCGGCTCGGGCGGCGGACAGCTCCCAGTTGCTCGGAAATCTATCCTTTAATGTCGGGCCTAAAGGCCTGTTATCCGTATGACCATCGACCATTATTTTTTGGTCACCATGCGCTCTGACGGAATCAGCAACCACCTGCAATATCTTCTTGCCTTTTTGATTAATCTCAACACTGCCGGAATTGAATAGAATTTTGTCGATAAAGACAACCTTTAAGGTATCGTCCACCTCCACAAGTTCGATTTCCTGAGCAGCGATCTCTTCTTTTAGACTCGTAGATATTGTCTTTTTGGTGTCATCCAACAAACGAATGACTTTATCCTGGAGCTTAATTACAGATTTCTTTTTTTCCAAATCGTTGTTCAGCCGTTCAACGTTTTGCGAAAGCCGTTCGACGTTCTGGGAAAGCTTGATATTAATATTTTTAAGGTATGTGTTCTTTAATTGTAAATCGTTCAGCTTTTGGGTGCCATGGGTGTTTTCTTGCTTTAATTGGTTCAATTCCGCATTGAGGCTTTTTAACTTTTCTTCGGCTTCATGGAGCTCAATTCGGGCATGCTTCAATTCAGTGCTCAGCACCGTGTTTTGATCTTGCAGTTGTTGATGGGATGCACAAGCTAACAGAAGGAGGCAAACTAAACTCAAAACCGCAGTGAATTGTTTTTTCCCCATTAGAAAATTACCGTCTAATCCTTCAGCGCTAATTGTGTCCTGTTATCTGGAAATTGAGTTTAAGGTTTAATGACCAATTGCGATCATATTAATTTATATCAAAATTTTGGTCATTTTCATAATTTTATTTGCTCTTAATACATGAAAAAATGTTTGTGAACACCCTGGCGACCCAAAAATCCGAATTAACTTCCCAAAACGAGGTCGTGATAGGAGCAGCTTCACATTGGCGCGTTGAAAGCATTTGCATATCCGGTAAGCTCAACATAGCCGGCCCCTTTTATCGGTTGCTTGCCGGCCGTGCCCTTTGCGGATACACTGCCCTCCCAATATGTCACACCGGTGCTTGCCGAAGTAAGCATTTCCTGATCGGCCAAATTGGGTGTGATGGTAAGCTCCAAAGATAATGGGAAAACCATTAGCCGCCATCGCGCCGGATAGACAGCCTTGGAACGTGGACTTTTCCAGGTGTCCAGAATCGCAATTTGAATGTCATCTATTGCTAAATGTCGCGGCTTACCGGATTTATCAATAAAAGTGCCGCTGGAGGCAGAATTAAATTGGCCTCCTTTTGTTCTTAAAAGATAGACCATAATTTCGGTTTGATCTGAAAGCTGCAGACTAAACCAATCCCAGCCTACAATTTCCGCTTCCAGGGATGCCGAACTGAATTCATGATCCATCCAGCTGACTCCTTGAACCGCAATTGTTGTTCCGTCGATCGTTAACACACCTTTCGATCTCAGTCGTGTAAACGAATAATAACAGCTTGCCCTTTCAGGGGTTGAACCTTTGCGGGTGTATCCGGCATTACCGTGCAAGACCGGCGGTTTTAGGGGCAGCAGGTTCAATTCAAAAGAAAAATTATCGGCAAACGCCTTGAGTATGTGTTGACCGGGGCCAATTTGAATCAACCAGTTTTTTGCAAAAATAGTCGTTAAATCTGCTTTTTGAGACGCACCCGCAAGTCCTAACGATCCCCGGACAAGCAGTTCTGACTGGT
>JAAUXY010017032.1_pt1 | contig 12353 bp, 11 predicted proteins | sample 7278121 | NCBI WGS metagenome assembly JAAUXY01 (sample SAMN14350117, study PRJNA611818) | marine sediment metagenome | isolation source: surface marine sediment (1.8m) | place: French Polynesia: Moorea | collected 2018-08 | reverse complement strand
CTCGTCCATGAGAGGCAGGCGGCAAATCCTTCCGGTGGTGCTGAAGGAGAACAGCGGTAAGACATACGTCTTCGAGGGAACGATCCGCGACAAGAGCGTTACGGTGACGGTCTCCTTCGTCGATGATCGAACCATCAACATTCAGTCCTCTGCGACTGATGACATGGATTACTACTTGTGGAAGCGGGGTCAGCCGACCGACAAGGCCGGTGCTGACGACAAGTCACTCGCGATAGAGATAATGAAGAAGGCTTTAGAGACGCCCTCTAACGAGGCCGGTGAAGGCAACAGCGAGTAGCCGCGTCCGATCCGCAGCGATTGGATCGCCAACAAGAACAATGGGGGCGGGCCTCTACGGCCCGGCACTTTGTGCGTGGGGCCCTTCTGAAGGTCGGTTTGGGGCCGTCGGCAGCGTCTCCACCGCAGGGTTCGCCGTTGGCGGCTTCGATCCTTGCCATCGGCAAGCCGAGCAACCCCGATGCCCCCGCCTTGCCGCAGGCTTCGGGGACCCTGACGAGCCGCAATGTGCGTCGTTGCGATGGACCGGTGGCGCGCGCTTGCCTTTCAGGCCCCGCCCTCGCTCAGCGCCCTGTCGATCTGCGCCTGGCTGAGCCCGGCCGCCTCGGCGGCGCGAAGGATCGCCCACCAGGCCTCCTCAGGCAACGGAATCCCCTCGGCCAGGCGGGTCTCGCGGGTGCGCCGCTCCGGTTCGCCCGGCACTAGGACCTCGCCGTCGGGCGCCGCGGGTTTCGCGCTCTTGAAGAAGTCGACGTACTGCCGCACCTCGGTCGCGAAGTGATCGTCGGAATCGAAGAATCCGAGATCCATGTAGATCGACAACATGCCGTTGGTCAGGGGGCGCTCGCCGGGACCGCAGCAGCCGGAGCCCGTCAGAGCGCCCGCCAGCAACTCGATCATGAAGGACAGCCCGGAGCCCTTGTGTTCACCCATGGCGCGAATCGCGGCCGAGCCCCGCCTGGGATCGGGTACGCCGGTCGCCCGGTCCTGGCCATAGAACAAGGCGGGGTCGGCGGCGAGGCTGCCGTCGCGATCAATCAGGCTGCCTTCGGGAATCGGCGTGCCGCCATTCAAGGCGACCATGACCTTGCCCTCGGCGACCACCGAGGTGGCGAAGTCCAGGATCAAGGGCGGCTCCTCCGGCAGGGGCACGCCGATCGCGACCGGGTTGGTGGCCATGCGCCGCTCGGCACCGCCGAAGGGCGCGACCAGGACGCTTCCCGAGACGTTGACGAGATGGATCGAGACCTGTCCCGCCTCGGCCGCCATCTCCGCCCAGTCGCCGATGCGGCCGAGGTGGCCGGACCGGCGCAGCGCGATGATCGACACCCCGGCCTGCCGCGCCTTGTCGATCCCGAGCTGCACAGCCAGGGGTCCGATGGTCTGGCCGAAGCCGAAGTTGCCGTCGGCGACGGCCATGACCGGGCTTTCGGTCACGATGCCCAGCTGCCGGTCGGGCTTCAGGCCGCCCTGCTCCATCCAGTGGCAATAGCGCGGCACGCGGATGACCCCGTGGCTGTCGTGCCCGCTCAGGTTGGCGCGCACCAGATAGCGTCCGATGCGGGCGCTCTCCTGGGGCGAGCATCCCCGCGCCTGAAAGATCTCGCCGACAAACCGGCTGAGCGGTTCCGCTTGGATCAGCACCTGCGAACCCTCCCCGAGTCTCATGATCGATACCCCATTTGCCGTCGCCATCGGCCACCGGACGGAAGGGCGCCGATCGGAGGACGATACGCGCCGCATCCCGGGTTTGCATAGCGCGAGGCGGCACCGCCGCCTTGGACCGCCGCGGCTCACGAAACGACCCTGGATCGTCGCCGGCCCGCTCGGCCCGAGGGTTCTTGTCGCGGGGCGACGGCCCGGATCGTGGCGCGCCGCGCCCAAGAGGCAAGAGGCAGGGCCGTCGAGCAATGAGTGGCACGCGCGAGCCATCTGCGGAGCGCCAGTACACGCCGGTGTGCTAGGCCTAGGACTGCGGACCGCACGCCCTACGCTGCGAAGACTGTTTTCCGGTGGAACTCGCGCCGTGGCTGCGAATAGAGTCCGGTCATGCTTCCGAGACCGATCCCGGCCGGCCCGGCCGTCCGGGCCGGTGTCGACGGCCTGGCCAGGCGGCCCCCTGCCCGGAAAGGAGAAGCGATGGACGAAGATCTGACCGCCCGGGTGCGCGCCATCGAGTTCCTGATGACACGCCTTGTCGCCCACATCGCGCTGCAAAGAGACGATCCCAAGTCTGCGCCGGCGGTGATCGACGCGCAGCTCGACAGCCTGCTGCAGTCGGCCGAGCTTGGCAGCCGGGCCAAGTCGGCGCTCCAGGATATCTTCGAGGACGCCAAGCGCCTAGCCGAGGCGACGGCCAAGACCGGACGCTAGAACGGCCTGCATTCACTTGAACGCGGATAAGCTGCTCTACCTATGTGAAATAGATCAAATTATCCCCGCTCAATTGAGTCCAATTGAACGGGGTTTGATCCAGGCCCTGGACCTGCGCTCCCGGAAGGGCAGCCATTCGCGCTTGTCTGCTGCGCCGGTCGCCGCCATCTGCCAGCATATCGAACCATGGGCACTCGGAAACACCGACATCCCCGGCGTCACCGCCGGCCCCTGCTGGCGGCGTCGGGGCTGATTTTCGCCTGCCTCCCCACCACGGGGGGGATGGCGGCCGAGTGGGGCCAGTGGAGCCCCTACCCCAGCCGTCCGGGCCTGTTCCACGAGCGCTGCGGCCGCTGCCATGACGAGGCGGGCAGCTTTGCGGCGGCACACTTGAGGTTCGATGCGGGCGTGCTGCGCACCCGGCGCAGCGGCAAGGCGCTGCAGACCTTCCTGCGCGGGCATCCGGGCCGGCTGGACGCGGCCGAGCTCGAGGCTTTGCTCGCCGCGCTGGCGGCCATCGTCACGACCGGCGGCCAGTTCCGCCAGCGCTGCGCCATCTGCCACGGCGAGGCCACGCACTTCGCAAGGGGCCGGCTGGTCGTCCGGGACGGGCGTCTGCTCGGCCGCTATTCTGGCCGCGACGTCGAGGCCTTCCTGCCCGGTCACGGCCGGCTCGACGCCGAGGGTGCGGCCTTCTTCGGCGACCTGTTGCGCCGCGTTGCAGAGAGGGAGGCGCAACCCTGACCCGCCACCGTATCCGCAACCTGGCTCTGGCGTTGGTCTCGCTCGTCTGCCTGGTCTTCACCGGCGGGGTCGTCGCGACCCTGATCCTCAAGCCGGAGGCCTTCGACAGCGCCATCGGCGGGCCCTTCGTCCTGGAGAACGCCGAGGGCGCGCGCGTCACCGAGGCGAGCTACCGCGGCCGCTACATGATGCTCTACTTCGGCTACACCTACTGCCCCGACGTCTGCCCGACCCGGCTGCAGGAGATGACCCTGGCCCTTGAGGCGCTGGAGGCCGAGGCGCCCGGGCTGGCCGCGCGGATCACCCCGGTCTTTATCACGGTCGACCCGCGGCGCGACACGCCCGAAGCCCTGCGCGCCTACGCCGCCCACTTCCACCCGCGCCTGGAGGCCCTGCGCGGCAGCGAGGCCGAGATCGCCGAGGTGATCCGGTCTTTCCAGGGCTACGTCAACTACGTGCCTCAGGCCGAGGGCGCCGACTATCTCGTCGACCACACCGCCTACGTCTATCTGATGGGCCCCGACGGCGCCTACGTCACCCACTTCACGGCCTTCGACGACGAGACCGAGATGACCGCCCGCCTGGCGCGCCTGGTCGATTAGAAGCAGTACTTCCAGAGGTCGTTGGCCATTGCGACCGCCAGTCCCCACTTCGCCCAGAGCAGGAAGCAGAGCGCAGCGCCCGCCGAGGCCAGGCTGCTCCAGAACAGCCAGAGCAGCCACCTGGGAACCGGCGGCGCTGCGGCTTGGCTTTCGGTCATCTGCGGACCTCCGGGGGACAGCACGACAGCCATGCTAGCACAGGCCCGCCGAGACGTCGCCCTTGACCCGGCGGTCGGGCCTAGGCCGCCGCGCCGACGCGGACGCCGGCGCCCTGCAGCAGCATGGTCTTGTTCAACAGCTTGACGCAGGCGTAGACCGCCTCGATCGCCGGCGCCGGGGTTCCGGTCATGCGGCCGATCTCCAGCACCGCGCCCATCAGGGCCTCGACCTCCAGCGAGCGGCCGGCTTCGACGTCCTGCAACATCGAGGTCTTGTGGGCACCGACATCCTCCGCGCCCTCGATACGCTTCTCGATCGTGTGCCGGAACGCGACGCCCAAAGGCTCGGCGATGGCCTGGGCCTCGGCCATCATGGCCGCGGCCAGGCGCCGGGTGTCGGGGAACCTGCAGATATCGACCAGGGTCGCGTGGGTCAGCGCCGAGATCGGGTTGAAGGACAGATTGCCCCAGGCCTTGAGCCAGATCTCCGAGCGGATGTCGTCCAGGACCCGGGACCGGAAGCCGGCCTTCACCAGGGCGTCGTGGAGCCGCCAGACCCGCGGGGTCTCGCGGCCGTCGAGCTCGCCGACCGGAAGGCGATCGCCCTCGACGTGCCGGATGACGCCGGGCTCGGTGACCGCCGCCGCCGGGTAGACGACGCAGCCGAGGATCCGCTCGGGATCGATGTTGTCGGTCAGCGCGCCGGTCGGATCCAGGGTCTCCAGGCGGCGCCCGTCGTAGGGCCCACCGTGCTTGCGGAAGTACCACCAGGGAATGCCGTTCTGGACCGTCATGACCATGGTCTCGGGGCCCAGCAGGGAGGAGAGCTTGCGCGCCACCTGCTCCAGGTAGTGCGCCTTGGTGGCCAGGATCACCAGGTCCTGCGGCGGCAGCTTGTGGACCTGGTCGCTCGCCGTCAGCTCGCCGACCAGGATCTGCCGGCCGTCCTCCCAGATCAGCTTCAGGCCCCGTTCCTGGATCGCCGCCAGGTGACGGCCCTGGTCGACGACGGTGACCGCCTCGCCCGCCTCGGCGAACCTGGCCGCCAGGAGGCCGCCGATGGCGCCGGCGCCGATCACGCAGATCTTCATGACAAGCCTCCTGCTCCTCGCCTCTGACCGGCTATTTTGCGCCGGGTCCCGCGTAGCGACAACGCGGCCGCCTGCAGGCAGCGCCTGCGGAGCTGCCCGCAGGCAAGGCTTGCCCGCGCTTCGGCGGCGGGCTTCACTGGAGGGCGCCTGCACTTCCTGCCGGAGCCCGAAGCATGAGCGAAGACGACAGCGACCGGATCACCTGCGCGCAGGCGGCCTTGAACGGGCTGGTCGATCACGGCGTCGACACGGTCTTCGGCATCCCGGGGATCCACACTCTCGATCTCTACCGCGGCCTGGGCCAGACGCCCCTGCGCCACGTCGCGGTGCGTCACGAGCAGGGCGCGGCCTTCATGGCCGACGGCTTCGCCCGGATCGCCGGACGGCCGGCGGGCTGCCTCCTGATCACGGGGCCCGGGCTGCTCAACGCCGCGACCGCGATCGGTCAGGCCTATTCCGACAGCGTGCCGATGATCGTCCTCGCGACGGTCAACGACCGGCGCGACCTCGGCCTCGGCCGCGGCGAGATCCACGAGCTGAAGGACCAGCGCCGCGCCCTCGAGGGCGTGGTCGACTCGGTGATCACGGTCCACGACCCGGGCGAGGTCGGCACCGCGCTCGACCTCAGCTTCGCCCGCATGGGGGCGAAGCGCCCGCGCCCGGCGGTCGTCGAGCTGCCCCTGGATGTGGCCGCCGCCGAGGTCGCGCCGCGCCGGGCCGCCGGCGGCACCATCGCGGCACAGGGACTGGCGCCGGATGCCGTGCAGGCCCTGGTCGCGCGGCTGCGCCTGGCCGAGCGGCCCTTCTTCATCCTCGGCGGCGGCGCGCGCGGCGCCGAGGCCGAGTTGCGCGCTCTAGTCGAGAAGCTCGGCGCCCCCGTGGTCACGACCGTGGCCGGCAAGGGCATCGTCTCCGAGGCGGGGCCGCTGGCGCTCGGCTCTTCGCTCGGCTCCGACGTAGCCAATCCGGTGATGAACGCGGCCGACCTGGTCCTCGCCCTGGGCACGGAGCTGGCCTACCTCGACCACTTCAACCGGCCGCTGGAGATCCGTCCCGACCTGGTCCGCATCGACCTGGATCCTGACGTGCTGGTCCGCGACCATTCGGCCGTCCTGGCCCTGCTCGCCGATGCGCGCACCGCCGTCGCCCAGGTCCTGGACGCCATGGCAAAGGATCCGGTCCGGCCGCCCTGGCGCGGCGACATCGCCGCCTTGCGCGAGGGCCTGCGCGACGAGATGCGGGAACGGCGGCCGGCCTTCTGCGCCTACCTCGACGCCCTGCGCGCCGCCCTGAGCGAAGAGGCCGCGGTCTTCAGCGACATGACCCAGCTCGCCTATACCGGCAACCGCTACTTCGAGTGCCGGCGCGGCGGTACCTGGCTGCACCCGGTCGGTTTCGGCACCTTGGGCTACGCCCTGCCCGCGGCGATCGGCGGCAAGCTGGCGGCTCCGGAGCGCCAGGTGATCGCGCTGACCGGCGACTACGGCCTCGGCTTCACCTTGCAGGAGCTGGGCACCGCGGTGGAGCAGCGGCTCGCCCTGCCGGTGGTGATCTGGAACAACCGCCTGCTCGGCGCCATCGACTTCCACATGCGCCGCCAGGAGATCCCGCCCCAGGCGGTGACTCTGCAGCCGCCGGATTTCCGCGATCTCGCCAAGGCCTTCGGCTGCGACTACGAATACCTGGATTCGCCGGACCCGCTGGGCGCCGCCCTGGACGCCGCCTTCAAAGCCGGCGCCCCGACCCTGATCGAAATCGAGGTCGACGGCAGCTACGAGAGCTGAGCCGCTCCAGCCCGCCTCAGCGCAGCCAGACCTCGACGCGCCGGTTGAGCGCCCGGCCGCGCTCGGAATTGTTGCAGGCGACCGGCATGATCTCGCTGAAGCCCAGAACCTGGAGCTGGCGCCGTGACAGGTCCTGTCCGCTGACCGCCTGCAGGGCGGATCGGACGGTGCGCGCCCGGGCCAGCGACAGCCGCTGATTGTCATCGAAGGGACCGGCCGAATCGGCGAATCCGACCAGGAGGACTTGGCGGCCGCGCGCGGTCTCGCGGTCCATCAGGCGCGCCAGGCGGCCGATGTCCTGAAGGGCCTTGTTGTCCAGCTCGCTGGAGCCCGAGCGGAAGCGGAAGGTCGTCGACAGCCTCTCGGCGGTGCTCAGGGACGAGGTTGCGTTCCGCATCATCTCCATGTTGAAGCTGTCCGAAGTCGCGCCCAGCGCCGCGGCCAGGCGATCGCCCTGCTGGCTGAACGGGAGCCGGTCCGCCGTCTGGTCGATGAAGCCGACGTCGACGATGATGTCCTGCGCGTCTTCGGAAAGGGCGTACTCCAAAAGCTGCTTGCCGTACGGCGCGGCCAGGTTCGGCGTGGTGTACAGGAAGAGGCGCCGGGACAGCGGATATTCCTCGGTCTTGACGGCGAAGGTCGAGGGCTTTTGAACGATGCCGCAGCCGCTGGCGATGGCCAGCGACTTCGCGTTGCGCTGATAGGCGATGCCGGTAAAGCCGATGCCCAGGGGATCGCCGGCGACGGCGTCGGAGAGCTCGGCGTTGGATTCGAAGCGGCGCGCCTCCCCGGAGATCTTGCGCCTGGCCGGCTTAAGGACCAGCGAATTGAAGGTGTCGTAGGTGCCCGACTTGTCGTCCCGGGCATAGAGGTTGATCCGGCCCGGCGCCAGGCCGAGCTCGGCCCAGTCGGTGATCTCGCCGGCGAAGACCCGGGCGAGGTCGGCGCTCGCGATGCTGGTCAAGGGGTTCGCCGGGGCGACGATCACCAGCAGCCCGTCGAGCGCCAGGATGTGCTCGCGGCCGGGCGCCGACATGCCAAGGAAGCCGGCGAGGTCCATGAAGGTCAGCTCCTTCTCCTTGATCGGGCGCGACGACATGCCGATCTGCGCCTCGCCCCTGGCCAGGGCCGGGAAGGAGGTGCCGGAGCCGTGCGAGCGCAGGTCGACGACGGAGAGCTTCTTGCCATCGCTCGCGAACAGCTCCATCCGGATCTCTTCCGGATTGTCGCCGACCCGCTTCACGACCTTGGCGCCGATGGTCTCGGCGTAGCCTTCGATCAGCGCCGGCATCAGCCGGGCGCCGATCGTGTTGGAGCCGTGGATTCCGAAGTCCGGCCCGGCGCTCAGGGCCGCCACCTGGGCCGGCGCCGCGCCCGGGCAGGCGCCGCCGACGCAATCGAACTTGTTGCGCGCGAGGCGCAGGGTGCCGAGGTTCTCCAAGGCGACGGTGTAGCTGTTCTCGTCGAAGCCGAGCAGTTCGCCGGTGAACACGACCTGCGAACCGGTCATCTGCAGGGTGACCTCATCGGCGGCGGCGGCGCGCGCTTGCAGGAGGAGCGCGGCGCCCAGGACCAGAGCCGTTCCGAGGATCATGCCGGACCGCGAGAGCGGCCGCCCAATTGCCCGAGCCATCATTTCCAGGGTCGTCCTTTTTCAGTTGTCTTGAGTTGCCTTCAGTTGTCGATGAACAAATCCGGGATCGCCTTGGTGCTGTAGCGCGCCTCTTCGCTGAGGGGCGCCCCGCAGGCCGCCGGCTGGAAGACGCCTTCCGTGCGGCTGAACTCGCCGCCGCGGGATAGCTTCAGAACAAGGAATTCGACTTCCGCCATGCGACCGCCGCCGCAGGTCTCGCCCTGCGGCATCGAGCCGCGGCTGGCATAGTCAAGCGCCAGGCGGATGACGCCGCCGTTCTGACGCCGGTGGTGCCAGAAGGTATAGACCTCCAGGTGGCTGCCGAGGTTGCCGCCGTCGCTGACATGGCTGATGAAGCCCCGGCCCTGGCCTTCCTCGCGGGACAGGCGTCGCGAGTCCTCGGGCGACGATGGCGCCGCCGCCCAGACATGGCCCGGCTTGCCGAAGCCGGCCGCGTACTCGAAGGCATGGATGTCGAGGTTGACGTTGGCCGACCACAGGACGGAGACCTTGGACACCCGCGCCATGTCGCGGGCCACGGCGTTGCGGGAGAAGGTCGAGCCGTCCTCGAAACCGATCTGGACCGGACTGCCGTCCCCGGCGAAGCAGTCCAGGATGAAGTCGAGCCGCCCGCCGCTGTCGACCTTGCGCTGGAAGGGGACGCCGACGTAGGTGAAGGTCACGGTCTGGCCGGCGCGGCAGGGATCGGCGATCGAGAAGCGGGTGCGGCCGCCGGCCATCGGCTGGGTCGTGATCGAGGGCTCGGCGCAGTCCGCAACCCGCGCCTGGGAGAGCTGCGCTCCATCGATCCCGGCGGAAGACGGAGCCACGAAGGAGCCCAGCGAAGCGGCGACGGCGACCGTCACCGAAAAAGATCTGGCCAGCTTCGCCGGCAAGGAAACCCAAATTGGATTACGGCTTTTCATTCAACCTTCAGTCGCGCCGGCCCCAAGTCTCCCGCGCGCAAACACGTGCTCGTTCCGGCACAACCTGACAGAGAGGAATTCAGCAAAACCCTGCGCTTCGGCGCGACCGAGCGCGTTCCTGCGATCCTCACGGCCCTTCGGACCTCCCTACTCGATAGTCTGTCCATCGGCGGGCCCGCCCCTCCAGCAGGCTGCCGGAGCTAGAACCAACTTCCCGGACTCGGCTTTGGCGAAAGTAGAGTAGGCACAACCGCAGAAACTCAGGTTCCTTGCTCATGAAATGGCGCTTTTCCAGCCAGGCGCGAAGGCTCGCGACCTGACGAGGACTTACAAGCTACCACCTGCACTTGTACTGCAGTTCGATGACACTTTTATGACAGGATGGGAGCGAAACGCTCGTTGAACCGCGCCGCGACGGGCCTTTCGGGCGGGAGCCCGTAGCATCGGTCGCCGCGCCGGCTGCCGCCTCGGGCCTTCGCGCTAGAGGGGCCGGTGGCGGGTGCCGTCGCCCCAGGTCACGAAGATCATTCGCCCCGGCTCACGGACCCGGAGCCGATGCCAGGCGCCGCGCGGTACCACCAGGGCCTGGCCGGCGCCGAGCGAGACGGCCGATCGGCCTTCGGCCTGCTCCAGCAGGACCTCGAAGCGGCCGGAGTGACAGAACAGCAGCTCTTCGCCGGCCGAGTGCATCTCCCAGTGCGCCATGTCCTCGGTCAGGTCGAAGGCCGTGACCAGGCGGCCCTCGTAGCGGCTCTCGCCGGCCAGGAGCCGGCGCCAGAATTCCGCGCCGCCCTCGACGGCGACCGCGGCGCCGCCCTCACGCAGGTGGAGGTAGCGATCGCGCAGGTCGAGGGCCTGCGGCTTCGGATCAGGCATCGGCGGCCGCCAGATGCTCGACCGCAGCGCGCAGGCCGCCGTCGCCGTGGGGAATGGACCGCCGGATCAGGGCGGTCTCCACCGCCGCCAGGCAGCCCAGGACCATCGGCGCGTTGAGGCAGCCCAGGTGGCCGATCCGGAAGGCCCGGCCCTCCATCGTGCCGAGGCCGCCGCCCAGGGCGGCGTCGTGAGCGTCGCGGACATAATCGCGGAAGTCCTGGCCGTCCACCCCCTCCGGCGTGAGGACCGTGGTCACCGAGACCGAGCGCTCGGCCGGCTCGACGGCGTTGAAGGCCAACGCGCCGGCGCTCTCCCAGGCCGCGACCGCGGCCTGCACCACCCCGGCCAGGCGGGCATGGCGCGCGATCACCGCCTCCAGGCCTTCCTCGGCCAGGATGTCCAGGGCCTCGCGGAGGCCAAAGAGCGCGTGCTCGGGCGCGGTCCCGCAGAAGCGCCGGTACATCTCGCGCTCCGAGCGGATCCGCCAGTCCCAGTAGTAGCGGTGCCCGGACCGGGCCGCGGCCAGCTCGACGGCCCGCCGGTTCACCGCGACGGCGGCCAGGCCCGGCGGCCCCATCAGGGCCTTCTGGGAGGCGCCGATCGCGACGTCGACCCCCCAGTCGTCCATGGCGAAGGGCGCCGCGGCCAGAGAGGCGATGACGTCGACCACGAGCAACGCCGGATGGCCGGCCGCGTCGATCGCGGCGCGCAGCGCCTGGATGTCCGAGGTGATGCCCGTCGCAGTGTCGGTCTGGACCGCCAACACCGCCTTGATCCGCCCGGCCTCGTCCCGGCGCAGGGCATCTTCCACCACCTGGGGGTCGAGGGCGCGGCGCCGGTCGCCGGAGGGACTCAGCACCTCCAGGCCGAAGGCCCGGGCATGGCCGCCCCAGCTCTGCGAAAAGTGGCCCACGTCCGGCAGCAGTACGCAGTCGCCGGGCTCGAAGAGGTTGCTGAGGGCGGCCTCCCAGCCGCCGTGTCCGTTGCTCGCATAAAGGAAGACCTCGCCGCCCGTGCGGAACACCCCCTTCAGGTCGCGGAAGCAGGAGTCCGCCAGATCGAGGAAGCGGGGATCCGAGAGGTCGTAGGGCTGGCGGTGCATGGCGTTGAGCACCCGGTCCGGGATGTGGGTCGGGCCGGGCGTATGCAAGAATTCACGTGCCGAAGCGCTCAAAGTCTCTCCTGACCTTTGTCGTCCTTGTCCGGCCCCCTGTTTAGCAGGCGGGCCGAAGCCTGGCATCCCTCTCCTACCGCTCCGGCGCGGGGCCCGGATGGCACGGCTCCATGCTGTAGCCCATGATCTGCAAAAGGGAATAAATTCAATGTATTGGTTGGGGTTATGTGAAATTCATTACATATTAATTCGTGTTTCCTACAAGAGAGCCTGTTTTTGACTTTGGAATTCCAACGAAGCCCTCCCGATTAGTACGCGCGGGCCAGTCAACAACGGGAAGTCGAAATGATGAACAGGAAGACTCTGAGTCTTGTCCTGCCGGTGGCGGCCGGATTGGCGCTCGGCGGACTCACCCTGACGCCGCTTCCCGGCGTCGCCCAGACGGCCAACCAGCAGGCCCTAGCGGTCAGAAGCTCGCCGATCCAGCCCCTGAGCCAGCAGCTGCAGCTGAACCGGGAAAAGGTGGTCCTGGGCGAGAAGCTGTTCTTCGACCCCCGCCTGTCCCGGGACAATACGATCTCCTGCGCCAGCTGCCACGACATCGCGGCCGGCGGCGCGGATGCGATCGACTTCTCGGTGGGCATCGGGGGGGCGCGGACCACGGTCAACTCGCCGACCGTGCTCAACAGCGGCCTGAACTTCGCCCAGTTCTGGGACGGCCGCGCCGAGACGCTGGAAGAGCAGATCGACGGCCCGGTGCACCATCCGGGCGAGATGGGCTCGAACTGGCAAGAGGTCCTGAGCAAGCTGCGGACCGTGCCCGAGTACGTCGCTGCCTTCGACCGCATCTATCCCGGCGGCATGCAGATCCAGAACGTCAAGGACGCGATCGCGACCTACGAGCGCTCGCTGATCACGCCGAATGCCCGCTTCGACCGCTACCTCAACGGCGACAACGCGGCGATCAACGAGGAGGAGCGGGCCGGCTACGAGCTCTTCTCCTCGCTGGGCTGCGTCTCCTGCCACCAGGGCCG
>JAAUXY010149061.1_pt1 | contig 12357 bp, 9 predicted proteins | sample 7278121 | NCBI WGS metagenome assembly JAAUXY01 (sample SAMN14350117, study PRJNA611818) | marine sediment metagenome | isolation source: surface marine sediment (1.8m) | place: French Polynesia: Moorea | collected 2018-08 | reverse complement strand
TAGCGCACGATCGCGGGCTTGGTGGCACCCAGCGCGCGGCGGATGCCGATCTGGCGCGTGCGCCGGCTGACGTTGAAACTCGCGAGTCCGACGATTCCGAGGCCTGTGATGATCGTCAGCATGACGACGACGAAGCCGAGGATCTTGATCAGAGCCGCGTCGCCGAGATACGCGAGCTTGCGGGTGTCGACCATGGTCGTCATGTCGCGGATGATGCGATCCTGGTTGCTTTCGGCGAGGAGCGCTTCGATCTCGGGCATCAGCTTGTCGCGCATACCCGGCTCGGCGCGCACGATGTAGCGTACGAACTCGCTCGCGCGCATCTGCGGCACCAGCATCGTCCGCTCGACGCCGGTCCAGCTCTCCCACGGGGCCTGCAGCTTGTCGGCGACTCCGACGATGTTCACCGGGTCGTTGTCGTTGATGTAGACCGTTCTGCCAACGTAGGAGCCGGGCTCATCCGGCCACATTTCCTGGCCGAGAGCCTCCGTGATGATGGCGTAAGCCGGCCAGGTATTGTCCTCCGGGTCGTTCCAGGTTATCTGCTCGGCCGTGAAGTTCTTGCCGTCGATGATGTCGACGTCGAACGTCTCCACGCCGTGCTCGTCGATGAAGTAGATTGCGGTGCCGACCGATTCCGGCGTCTGGTTGCCCGGCTCCAATGCCAGCGACATCGACCAGCCGCCCTGCCGCAACGGGAACGAGTTCGAGGCCACGGCGTTCAGCACGCCCGGATGGTTGCGGATGAGGTCGAGGTCTTCCTCGATCAGCCGCATGCGTTGCTCGCGCTCGTAGTCCTCGAACAGCACGCTGGCAAACGCGAACGTGTTCAGCTCGTCTATTCCGCTGTCGCGATCGATCTTGGCGGCGCTTTCCTGGATGATGCCGAACGCCGTGACCATGATCGCGAGCGTTACGGCGATCTGCAGGCCAATCAGTATGAAACCTGCCTTGTTCCTGAGCATCGCGCGCCAGATGGGTCCTATATCCATGCTTGCTCTCCTGAATCTCGTCTACTGGATGCGCAGCGTCGTCGCAGGAGAAACCCTGCAAGCGCGCCAGGTGGGGTACAGCGCTGCGCCGAGCGCCGAAACGATTGCCAGCACGACGGCGAGGCCGATCATCTGCCAGTCCATCGTTACCAGGTACTCGATGAAGTCGTACTCCGAGAACACGTTCTCGATGCCGCGCAGGCCCAGCCATGTCATGCCGACGCCGGCAAGACCGCCGGCGACGCCGATGAGGCCCGCCTCGACGATGTACTGTTTGAAGAGCTCCGACCTGCTGGCGCCCAGCGCCCGCCGCAAGCTGATGTCGCTGCGCCGACGGATCACCTTGGCCAGCAGCAGCCCGATCGTGTTGAGGAGGCAAACGACCAGGAACAGGATGGCCAGTGCCAGCAGGACCGAGACCGTGTCGTCGACAATCTCGCGATCGATCATCCACTCCTCGGGCGTGCTCAGGCGGTTGTTCAGGTCACGCGGGAAACGACCGAGCTGCTTCTGTTCCACGACGTAGTCGTCGAGGAACTGCAGGTAGGCCTCTTTCTCCTCCGCTGTCGGCAGCTCGACCCACATCTGGATCCAGATGCACTCCGAGGCCAGGTAGCCCTCGTAGCCCGGCTCATCGATGGGTTTCCAGCAGCTGTTGTTGCCGGCGCTGCCCCATTCACCGGCGACTGCAACCGAGAACGGTGCGTAGATCTCCTCCACGCCTTCGAACGGGTTGTTGTTCAGGTCGTAGAAGGTGGGAATCGGGTTCCACTCGTCCAGTACGCCTACGACGCGGAACGGCTCGTTGTTCATCGTCACCATCCGACCGACGGAGTCTTCGCCGCCGAACAGGCGCTCGTTCATCGGTGCCGACAGCACGACGACCTTCTCCTCGTTGCGGTCGGCCTCGGCATCCCACCCCGAGCCGTGCTCGATTGGCACGTCGAACATCGCGAAGAAATCGGCCGACGTTGCGCGGACCTCCTCCTGGAACGGCATCACGCCGTCGCCGTCCGGCTGTACGACGCGGTCGGACTTGAAGCTGATGACCTGGCGGTGCGCACGCGCGGCCTCGAGCAGCGCCGTCGAGTCGAGGTACGTGACCTGCTCGGGCGGCTCGTTCGGTTCGTCGTACGGGTCGTTCGGATTCCAGTTGTCGAGCTGCACGTGAAACAGCACGTCGTTCTTGTGCTCGATCGGGTTGTCGGCCATGACATGGCGCACCGTGACGATCGTCATGCAGGCGCCGATGCCGATCGCGATTGCCGCGACCATCAGCAGGCTCAGCGCCCAGTTGGCCTTGATGCTCAGCAAGCCGAGCCTCATGTAATAGCGAAGCATGCCGTTCTCCCGTTACGCGCTGGCTACCGTGGCGAAATGCAGTTCGGGCGGTCCGTCGTGAATCTGGCCGTCGCGCACGAACAGGTTGCGCCGGGCGCGGTCGGCGAGCTCCAGCTCGTGCGTCACCATGATGATCGTCGTGCCGCCGTCGTTAATCTCGGCCAGCAGGTCGAGCACGCTGTCGGCCATGTGCGTGTCGAGGTTACCCGTCGGCTCGTCCGCGAGCAGGAATCTGGGTTCGCCGGCCAGGGCGCGGGCGATCGCGACACGCTGTTGTTGCCCGCCGGAGAGCTGTGCCGGGAAATGCTTCGTGCGGGAAGCAAGCCCGACGCGCTCCAGGCATTTCACGATGCGACTCTCGCGCTCCGCCTTGTCGAAACCGCGGTAGCGCAGGGGTACGTCGACATTGTCGAAAACGTTGAGCTCCGGAATCAGGTTGAAGCTCTGGAAGATGAAGCCGATCTTCTCATTGCGCACGCGCGAGCGCTCCTTGTCGTTCAGGGAAGAGATGTCGCGGCCGTCGAGCTCGTACGTGCCGCTCGTCAGCTCTTCCAGCAGGCCCGCGATGTTCAGGAACGTGGTCTTGCCGGATCCCGAAGGTCCCGTTACGGACACGAACTCGCCTTCGTCGACGGTGAGTGAAAAGCCCCGCAATGCGTGCGTCTCCACGGTATCGGTGCGGTAAATCTTGCATACGTCTTTCATCTTGAGCATGAGGCAACTCCTGCGATGCGTTAGTCGGTAAGAAGAACCGTGTCCGCACCGCGGAACGGGTCGAGGTTTGAAATCACAATGGTCTCGCCGGATTCCAGCCCGGCGACGATTTCGACGGCGCCCAGGCTGCGCGCACCGGTCTGGATCTGGCGTCGCTCGGCGACGCGCTCGTCGGTAACGACATAGGCGAGCCGACCGCCGCCGCTGTCGAGGAACTGGCCGCGCTGCACCATCAATACGTCGGAATGTTCGGCCAGCAGTATCCGCGTCGTGAGGCGCTGGTTCTGCCGCAGCCCGGTCGGACCCTCGCCGACGAAACGCACACGGCTCGCAACCTGGTTGTTGATGACCTCGGGCGAGACGGCAACGAGCTGGCCTTCGAATTTCTGTCCGCCGACGGAAATGTCGGCCGCCATGCCGATCGCGAGATCGTCGGCATAGCTTTCCGGAATCATTACGTCGATCTCGTAGCGGGACAGGTCGACGACGGCCATGACCGGCGTATCTCGCGAGACGGCGGCCTTCTGGTCGACGAGCAGATCACCGACGATGCCGTCGACTGGCGACTTGATCGACAGCTCGTAGACCTGCCGGCGCAGGTCCTCGACGACGAGTTCCTGGGTGTTGAGCTCGAACTCGCTGGCGCGCAGCTCGAACGACAGGCGTTCGTCGTGCAGGTCCGCGTCGGACTGCGCATGGTCGAACGCGAGCTCGGCGTTTCGCAGGTCGTCCTGGGCCTTTTCGAAATCGATGATCGGGATGACGCCTTTCTCGCGTGCCTGATCGGCGCGGCGCATTTCCCGACGCGCGGCAACGACTGCGACCTCTGCAAGATCGGCGGCCTTGCGTTTTTCGAGAGCCTGCTGGCGCGTGTCGATGCGCTGTCGTTCAAGCTCGAGTTTGCGTTGCGCGAGCGACGCTTCGGCCTGTTCGAGCTGGTTGGTCAGCTCCGGGCTGTCGACCGCTGCGAGCACCTGCCCGGCAACCACCTGTTCGCCGGCGTCGACGTTCAGGGTAATCGTGCCGGGAGCCGTGGCATACAGCGTCGGGCTGACGGCCGCGACGACCCGGCCCTGCACCGAAACGTCGCGGACGAGATCGCCGCGCGTGACGGTGGCTGTGCGAATACGCTCGAAGGGCACGCTGACGGTCGCGCTCGCCCAGCGCTTCACCCAGGGGGCCGCAACCACGATCAGCGCGATCGCGACGACGGCAATCCCGAGTGCAATCAGTCGTTTGCGGCGCGGATCCACCGGTCCCAGCTGGATGTCCTGCCCCGTTGGCTCGGCAATGCTCAGCGCACTAACCCTCTGTTTATCGTTATGCCGGGCACGATGCCCGGCGGCTGTTTCAGGGTTAGATGCGCGAAACGGGAAAACCGTTTGCATCGGCTGCGTCGCAGCGCGTCAGCGTCGCTTGCGTTCCCGTAATCGGCTGCGCGTGTGTTTGTCGGGCTTGCCGCGCGTTCTCGGCATCAGCAGACGGTCCTGCCGCAGCGTCGCTAGCTGTCGTTCTCTCTCGGTTACGGTGTCCGGGTCTTCGTCGTAGCAGCCCTGTGCTTCGCTCGCGGGCCCGCGCCGTGCCGGGATACGCGTAACCACCAGCGCATACGGCAGCCGCTCCCGGATCAGGTCGATGCGATCGCCGCACCTGACCCGGACACCGGCCGACGGGCGTTCGCCGTTCAGTTTCACGTGGCCGCCGGTCACCGCGGCCGTTGCGCGGGTGCGCGTCTTGAAGAAACGGCAGTAGTACAGCCATTTGTCGATGCGGAGGGCGTCGGCCATGAGCCGATTCTATTATCATTGCGCCATGGCGATTCGATTCATGGAGCAATTTTTCGACCCCGGCTCGATCGCCGTCATCGGCGCGTCGGAGCGACCCAACAGTCTCGGCGCAACCGTCGTCACGAACCTGCTTGGGGCCGGTTTTGCGGGCGACCTGTACGGCGTGAACCCCAAAGGCGACGAATCGATCTTCGGTGTGCCGCGTTACGACGAAGTGGCGGACCTGCCCGAGGTGCCGGACCTCGCCATCGTCTGTACCTCACCGATCCGCATTCCCCCGATTGTTGACGAGCTCGGCAAAAAAGGTGTCCGAGCGGTCCTGATCGTCATGGGCGGCCTGTCCACGAAAGCCTCGATCAACGTTCTGGGGTTCAAGCTCGAGAGCGGCAGGACGCTGAAGAAAGCCACCTGGAAAGTGGCGCAGCAGTATGACATGCGCATCCTCGGCCCGAACTGCATCGGCACCGTGGTGCCTCGCAACAACCTCAATGCAAGCTACGCACATTGCACGGTAGCCGACGGCAAGGTTGCGTACGTCGGCCAGTCAGGCGTCGTGGCGCTGGCGACCATGGACTGGGCCAATGGTCGCGATATCGGCTTCTCTCACCTGACGAGTGTGGGTGACAGCCTGGACATCGACATTGCCGACGTCATCGAATACCTCGCCGAAGACTTCGACACGCGGGCTATCCTCGTTCATATCGAGCGCGTCGACTCCGGCCGTCGCTTTGTATCGGCGCTGCGGGCCGCGGCCCGCGACAAGCTCGTCATCGTGATGAAGAGTCGTTGTGCCGAAAACGATCCCGTCTACGACGCCGTACTGAAGCGTGCAGGCGTGCTGCGCGTGCGGCGAACGGCGGTGCTCTTCAACGCCCTTGAGTCGTTGACGCGGATGCGGCGCTTGTTCGGCGAGCGACTTGCCATCGTGTGTAATGGCATCGGTGCGGGCAGGCTGGCAAAAGGCCAGCTCGAACGTACCGGTGGAAAGCTTGCGGAGCTGACCGAGGAAACGAGCCAGGCCTTGCGCGATTGCCTCGTGCCGGTCGCGTCGGTCGACGAACTCGTCGACCTCACAGTGCTCGCAACGCCGGAGCACTACGTGGCGGCGCTCGGCGTCCTGCGCGATGCGAAGGAAGTCGATGCGGTGCTGCTGATTCACGTGCCGACGCTGGCAGCATCGCCGCTCGAGACCGCGAAAGCGATAGCACCGCTAGCCGGCAAGATCGTCAAGCCCGTGCTGACCTGCTGGATGGGCGCGGAAACCGCGAAGGCCGGACGCGAGGCGCTCGACGCTGCGAACGTGACGACCTACGACACGCCCGAGCAAGCGGCCGAGGCCTTCATGCACCTTGCACGCTACCGCCGCAACCAGGCAATGCTGGACCAGTCGCCGCAACCGATTGACGACGCAGTCGGGCCGGCTTTCGATCCGGGCCGGGCCTGGTCGGTCGTCGGAACCGCTCGAAACGAGGAGCGCACGGAGCTCACCCGGGAAGAATCGGCGCACGTGCTCGAAGCTGCGGGAATCGAGGTCGCAGCCAACCCTGAGGCCCTGGCCGCCGAGGCCCTGCACTCGTTGAATCTCAGCATGGGCATCACCCGAGACGAGGTGTTCGGTCCCCTGCTTTACTTCGGCACCGGTCGCTCGCAGGTCGATCGGCATATCGGTTTGCCGCCTTTGAATTCCAACCTTGCGCGGATGCTCGTCGATTCGGCGGCCACCCCCGAGTCGTTCGCGTCGTTCAGCGCGGATCCCGAGAGCGATACCGACAGGCTCGTATCGATGCTGGTGCGTCTCAGCGAACTCGTCGTAGAAGTCCCCGTCATCGAAGCGCTCGATATCAATCCGCTCGTTGTCGACAAGTCGGGTGTATCGGCTTACGGCGCCAGCATCACGATTGGCGAAGCCCGCGAGACCGCGATCCTGCCGTATCCGTCAGGCCTTGTAGAGACGGTGGTCCTGCCGAAATCGGGCAGGGAGATCGTGCTGCGGCCGATACGCGCGGAAGACGCGCCGGCGCACGCCGTGTTCGGCCAGCGCTTGAGTCCCGAGTCCATTCGCTACCGGTTCTTCGGGCCGCGCTCCGGCTTCTCGCAGCACCAGCTCGCGCAGTTCACGCAGATCGACTACGCGCGGGAGATGGCGTTCATTGCATCCGGCAAGAACGACGAGGGCATCGAGGAAACATACGGGGTCGTGCGTTCCTGGGCGGATCCCGACAATGTTTCTGCCGAGTTTGCGGTCATCGTCGACGATACGTTTCGCGGCGAGGGCCTTGGGTCGCTACTGATGCAGAAGATGATCGACTACACGCGCCGCCGCGGCACGCTGGAGCTGATGGGCACCGTGTTGCCGGACAACCGGCCGATGCAGCGGCTGGCGAAGCGCCTGGGCTTCAGCAGCCGCTACAGTTCCGAGGACGAAGCGATGATCGTCTCGATGCAGCTCAATGAGCCCACCGACGACTGGCAGCGCGAACGCCTGGGTCTCTAGCTCGCAGCGTCGAAGTTCCGTGCCGCGAATTCCCAGTTGACGAGGTTCTCGAGGAAACTGTCGACGTAGGCGTCTCGCTTGTTCTGGTAGTCGAGGTAGTACGCGTGCTCCCAGACATCCAGCGTCAGCAACGGCGTCAGGCCGTCGGTAAGGGGCGTATCGGCGTTGCCCGTGCTGACGATGTCGACGCTGTCGCCGCTGCGCACGAGCCACGTCCAGCCGCTGCCGAACTGGCCGAGCGCCGATGCCTTGAACGCGGCACGAAACTCGTCGACGCTGCCGAACTTCTTCGTAATTGCGTCAGCCAGGGCACCCGAGGGTTCGCCGCCGCCGTTCGGTGACATGCTGTGCCAGAGGTACGTGTGGTTCCAGGCCTGCGCTGCGTTGTTGAAGACGCCGGTGTCGGACGCTTCGTGCGCGGCAGCTATGATCTTTTCGAGCGGCTGATCCTCGTACGCACTTCCGCCGATCGCGGCATTCAGCTTGTCGACGTACGCCTTGTGATGCTTGCCGTGATGAAACTCGAACGTACTCGCAGACACGTGCGGTTCCAGCGCATTGGCTGCGTACGGGAGGTCAGGGAATTCAATGGCCATGTTGTGCTCCAGACAAAGACTAGGAAAATCGAGCGCGAAGCCTATCGCGCCTTTGTGACACGGGGTAGTGCCGAAACAAAAAGTTACGGCGCGGGGATGCTATAAGGGACACGTGAACAGGATCGCAGTCATTGGTGCCGGTCTCTCCGGCCTCGTCGTCGCGCGGCGTTTGCAGCCGACTGCCGACGTGACGGTGTTCGAGAAGTCGCGGGGTACGGGCGGGCGCATCGCAACGCGCTATGCCGGCGATTTCCGCTTCGATCACGGCGCGCAGTTCATCACTGCGCGCTCGAGCGCGTTTCGGACGTTCCTGCAATCGCTCATCGAACAGGGCGCGGTCGCCGACTGGCAGGCCCGCTTTGCAGAGATCGACGGTGACCAAGTTCGCAGTACACGCACCTGGACGGACGAGTATCCGCATTTCGTCGGCCAGCCCGCGATGAACAGGATAGGCAAGACGCTGGCGATCGGTCTCGACGTTCGGCTGCAGACTCTCGTCGGTGCCATCGAGCGTAACGGCGAGCGGTGGGCGCTCCTTGATGCCGAGCGGCGTGACCTCGGCGACTTCGACTGGGTCGTTCTGACCGCGCCTGCAGCGCAGACGGCAACGCTCGGCGCCGCGTCTTCCGAACTCGTCTCGCTGTGCGCGTCGCGCCGGATGTCGTCCTGCTACGCCCTGATGCTCGGCTACGCCAAGCCGCTGTCGTTGCCCTGGGATGCCGCACTGGTCCGCAACGCAGACGTCAGCTGGATCTCCGTCAACAGCAGCAAGCCGGGGCGGAGTGAGGCGTTCACGTTGCTCGTGCATTCGACCAACCGCTGGGCGGATGCTCACATCGACGATGACGACGCGACTGTCATCGAGCATATGACGAGGACAGTGGCAGGGATTTGCGGCGGCGCTGTGCGATCACACGAACACCGTCAGCTGCACCGCTGGCGCTATGCAAACATAGGGCGGCAGCAAGGCGAAACATGCTTTGTCGACGAGTCGCTGCGGCTGGCAGCTTGCGGCGACTGGTTCGTTCGCGGCCGGGTGGAAGCCGCATTCACGAGTGCAGGTGCCCTTGCCGGTCGCTTGCTACCGTTAATGCGGTAGGCGGCTCGGGATCCCGCAGACTGTCGAGAATGTCGGGAATGTTGCGCTTGAGTCTGAAATAGCCCTGCCGTGTATGCGGCCACGAAAAGCTGTCGTAGGCCCTGCGAACCTGCAGCAACCTGATGCCGTAACGTTCGAACTTTGCAGCAGCGTCTGCAAGTAAATCGGCTGCCACGCCAACCGGCGTGTAGGGCGTTACGATCGTGCTCAGGTGTCGCGCTGTCGCCCAGTCGATCAGCAGGTCGGCCCAGTCCTCGGACTCGTAGATTGCTCCGTTAACGCCGTACGCGTTCATCAGCCGGTCAACGGTGTCGCCGAGCGCACCCCTGGCGAATTCGCTGGCAAGCTTGCCGACGGGCAGCGGAGATCGCGCGTTCGTCGACTGGATTGCGATGATGGCCGACGGTGAATCGTTGCCCAGCAGCGACTCGGGATGGTTGTCTTCTTCGGTTACCAGCAGTCCAAACGGCTCGTCGCTGTTTACGACCTGCGATTCGCGGATCGTTCCCGGAGGAAAGGCCCTGGACTCCGTGACCGGCGGGGCCGAATCTGCCAGCTGGCCGTTCGGCATGAATCGCCCGTTCGTGTAGGTCGCGATGTTTCTCGCGTTCGCGAGGTACGTCTTGCCGCGGGTGTGCAACCCGCACACCCAGCGCCATCCCAGCGTGTTCGACGCGGGGTCGCCGTCGATCAGGTGACGCAGGAAGAAGTCGGCGCCGAGTTGCCACGGAAGGCCCAGCGTGAACACCCAGATGCTCGCGAACCACATGCGGGCGTGGTTGTGCAGGTATCCGGTCGTCACGAGTTCTTCGGCCCAGGCGTCGAAGCAGGCGATACCGGTTTTTCCCTGCACGGCCGAAATATAGCGCTCGAACAAATCGCCGTCGGACTCGAGCTTGCCGAGGAGCGTGGTCACGTCGTCCCGATACTGCTCCCAGACGCCCGGACGGTGCTCGAGCCAGCCCTTGAAGTACGTTCGCCAGAAAACTTCCTGCACGAACTTGTTCGCCGTTGACAGCGAGTGTTGCTGAAGTACCGTTTCCAACACCTCCTGCTCCGTCAGCAGGCGATGCCGGAGCCACGGCGACAGCATCGACACGTTGTCGCGGTTGCCCGGCCCGAGGTCGAAGTTCCGTCCGGTCGTGTACTGCGTGCCTGCTCGCGGCGCGAACTCGTGAAGCCGCCGGAGGCCTCCGTCACGCGTTGCAGTGAGTGTCAGCAATGTTTTCCTCTTTCTCTCTCATGGCATTTGCCCTTCGAAAAAAAAAGCCGGCGCAATGCGCCGGCCGAGAATTAGCAGAGAAGTGGGGGAGGTCAGGGGGATTGAAACGTTCTCTGCTCAGCTATCGCTACGCTCGTAGCGGCAGACTCATATCCTACGCAACACCGCCAGCGTGTCAATATTCTGTCCATCAATTACCTAGACAATAAAGTAACAGATTGTTTCTGCCGTCAATACTCGATGCCTTCGGCTGCCGCGACGCGCTCGAGCGCTTCCTCGATCAATGCCCTCGCGCGCGCTGTCGTATGGTGCAGGTAGCGGTGCAAAGCGGCGTCTTCCTCGTCACGGCTGGCGCAGCTGGCGCTGTAGATCTCGAACGCCGTCAGGTCGCCGACCAGCTGCGCCAGGTGATGCGGGCATTCGCAATCGATCGACGTCGACGCCTCGGTGAGCACGCTCAGCTGCACCGTCGTGAAACGGCGCGGTGCTACCGGGCCGGAAATCGACCAGGAGGTATCGCCCGTGTCATCAGTGCCGGTCTCGGCATGCGGCGCAGGCGCCTGCGGCGTGTACGCCCTCAGGATTGCGGCGCGAACCTCGTCGACGTTAGCGGGAGCGCGCAGCACGATCGTGCGGGCGTGCCGCGCGAGCTCGACGTCACGATCACGTCCGAACCTGTAGACGATCACGCCGTGGGTAGCCCCGCCCAGCGCCATGTAGTCTGCAATCTGCGCCGTTACGGTATCGTCGATCATCGGGCTTTCGAGCACGATGACATCGACGGACTGATTGCGAAGGTCCGTCGCGAAGCGCTCCCGGTTACTGTCGGCGACGCGCACTTCCACGGGCGCCAACCCTCGTGAATGTGTGGCCAGCGCTTGCGGCAACGTGTCTCCGAGAACGGCCACGGCGATCGCTTCCGGCAGCGGGGCGGCGCTGAACTCGTCCATCGCATCGGCTCGCGCACGAAGCTCGTCGATGCTGTCCGATGCAATCTGCCCGATCGACAGCCCGCGATCGGTAAGGCCCTTCAGCAGTGCGAGTTTCTCGACGTCGGCTCGGTTATAAATTCGCCGCCCGTTCGCCGCGCGCGCGGCAACCACGACGCCGTAACGTCGTTCCCAAACACGGATCGTGTGGTCGGTCAGCCCCGTGAGGCGACAGACGGCACCGATGCCGTATTCGCCGATTCCCTCGTCTTTCTGCTTTGCCATGGCGCGTACCTGCAGCCTCATAACGCTTGTCTCCTCGTTAAGCTACTGCAGATCGCATTCCTAGAAAAGACCTGGACAGACGCCTCAGGGCTGCTGGCGCGCGACGGCGCGGTGCAGTTCGCGAACCTCGCCGGTCAGCGACTCGATCCGTTGCAACAATACTTCGCGCTCATCGTGAGCAACGAGTGCTTCAGCGCGCCGGTCCTGGTCGGCCTCGGCCTGCAGAGACTGCATCGAGTTCACGATCAGCGCGATGAACAGGTTCAACACGGCGAAACTGGTGACGACGATGAAGGGCACAAAAAACGCCCATGCCGCCGGGTGCTGCTCCATGACGGGCCTGACGATGCCCATTGACCAGCTCTCCAGCGTCATGATCTGGAACAGGCTGTACATCGACTCGCCGATGCTCCCGAACCACTCGGGAAAGTCGGCGCCAAACAGCTTGGTCGCGAGCACCGCCGACACATAGAACACGAGCATCAGCACCGCAACGATGGAGCCCATGCCCGGAAGCGCCCTGAGCAATGCGCCGATGACGGCGCGCATTTGCGGCACCACCGATAGCAGGCGCAGCACGCGCATGATTCGCAGCGCCCGCAGCACCGACAGCGGTCCCGCCGCCGGAATCCAGGACACGGCCACGATGACGAGATCGAACACGTTCCAGCCATCGTTCGCGAATCGACTCCGGTACACCCAGAGCTTGAGAGAGAGCTCGATCGTGAAGATCCACAGCGCTACGGTGTCGATCGCAATCAGCAGCGGACCCGCTGCGGACATCGCCCGCGGCGACGTTTCGAGGCCGAGTGTCACCGCGTTGATGACGATGACAGCTATGATCGCGGCCTGGAAGCCGCGGGATTCGACCAGCCTACGTAGCATAGTGCTCCCAGCG
>JAAUXY010146498.1_pt1 | contig 12362 bp, 5 predicted proteins | sample 7278121 | NCBI WGS metagenome assembly JAAUXY01 (sample SAMN14350117, study PRJNA611818) | marine sediment metagenome | isolation source: surface marine sediment (1.8m) | place: French Polynesia: Moorea | collected 2018-08 | reverse complement strand
CTCCGGCGTCCAGCGTCGAGTCCCCGCCGGCAGGTCGCTATCGAGCGTCAGCGCCTCGAGGCCGTAGAGCATCGTCAGGTTCCAGGCGGTCAGGTCGTAGATCGTCGACCGGCCGTCGCGCAGGATCGCCTTACGCTCGCGTTCGAGATAACGCCGCGACATGCGGGTGTCGAACTCGAGCATGGTGGCAACCAGGTAAGCCTCCGGCTGTCGGTTGGGGATCAGGTAGCTGCCGGCGGGCAGCGTCGTCTTGCCTTGCCGGCGCCCCAGCTGGTCGACACTCGAAGGCACCGTCGTATTCTCTTCGGTGACGTAGATCTCGAAGGCCTGGAGATCCAGGAGCTCGAGAAAGGCCTTCAGCCGCGAGCGATTGGTGCTCGGCAGCACGGCGAAAGTGCGATCGGCGTAGGGGCCGGAGGTCGATACCGCGGCGCGCCGCTCGGCGAGGTAGTCGCTCAGCACCGGCTCACGATTCTCGCTCAGGGTCGTCAGGTTGGCCATCGAGCTCACCGTTTGGTGGTGCACCGCCTGACGGTAGGTGACCACGTCGCCGCCGCCCTGGCGCACTCCGTCCTCGGCAAATCCCGCTTGCTCATAGAGAATGCCGATAGCACCGCGAAAGGCACCCCAGGCGTCGGTATAGCCGGGGTACCAGCCCTCGTTCCATTCGCCGGTGTAGTAGACCCAGCCCTCGGCGTCGAACGCCCGCGATTGGTCGCGGGCGAACTTCGCGTTCCAGGCGGCCTGGCTCGGCGGCATGTGGGGATTGCGCGGCTCGCGAGCCGGCGAGAAGAGATAAGTGTCCTGCGACCCCATTTCGTGGGCGTCGACCATCAGCTGCGGATGCCATTCGCCGGCCGCCGCGATGCGCCCTCGCGATTCCGGGTTGACGCCCAGGGTCCAGTCGCGGTTGAGATCAAAGAGGTAGTGGTTTGTGCGCCCCCAGGGCCAGTATCCCGTGTGGATCAGCGATTGATCGTCGACATTGGGGGTGGTCGCTCGATGTTCAGCGATCTGCTGCAAAAAGCGGTGGCGGCCGTCGGGATTCTGCATCGGGTCGATCAGCACCACGACGCGATCCAGGATCTTCATCACCGCCTCGTCGGTACTGGCGAGCAGATGGTAGAGCACCGCCAACGAGGCGTCCGAGCCGGAGGTTTCATCACCGTGGATGGAGTAGGCCACCCACGCCACCGCCGGCTGAGTGCGCAACAGCTCGCCGGCGTCCGCCTCCGAGAGGTCACGAGGGTCGGCCAGGCGCCCGACGTCGGCCTTGATCCCGTCGATCCGGGCCATATTCTCAGGCGAGGTCACGATCATGTAGTAGAGCGCTCGCCCCTCGTGGCTGCGCGCGTACTCCACCAACCGTGCCCGCGGGCTGGCCTTGTCCCAGACCTTGAGGCAGCGCTCGATTTCGGCCGGGAAGGCCGCCCTGTCGCCAGGGCGAAAGCCGAGCAGGCTCTCCGGCGTCGGGATCTGTGGATCGTAGGTAGCGCCGGGGAAGAATTCAACGTCGTAGGCCAACTCGTCGGCCATTGCGCCCGGATTTGGCGTCGACTGACCGGTGGCCGTGGTGGCGAGGATCGAGAGCAGGGTGAGGATCAGAACGCTTCGCATAGGGCCTCCTTTGAGGCGGAAGATCCTATCGCGCCCTGTCCCCCAAACCTCTACTCGGTCCTGAGCGACTCCATGGGATCGACACTCGACGCCTTTCTCGCCGGTAGGTAGCTCGCCAGCAGCCCGACCCCAGCCATCACCACGGACACCCCCAGATAGGTGCCGGCGTCGAAGGCCTCGACACCGAAGAGTAGAGAGCCCAGGGCTCGGGTCGCCAGCCAGGCGATGGCGGCGCCGATCGCGATGCCGACGACCAACAGCCGCGCGCCCTGGGTGACGATCATCCGCCGCACGCGGCCCGCCGCCGCTCCCAGAGCCATACGCACGCCGATCTCCCGAGTGCGTTCGGCGACCGAGTAGGAGAGCACTCCGTAGAGGCCGACCACGCCCAGGATCAAGGCGATCAAGGAGGCGATGCCGAGGGTCAGCGAGGTGAAGGAAAGCCGCACCATCGAATCGGCGGCGAGGCCCTCCATGGTGTACATGCGGTACATCGGGGCGGTCGGCGCGACTTCGCGCACCAGGGCCAGGATCTCGGGGGCGATCTCTTCGGCCCGCGGGGTCTTGACGACGTAGGCCGGAGACGAGATCCGGCGGCTGTTCTCCGGATCCTGACCGACCAGCGGGAAGTAGACCATCGGTTCCGGCGCTTGCCGGAATTCGTACTGCATGACGTCGCCGACCACGCCGACCACCGTCTCCCAGGTCTCCTGTCCCTCCAATTGGAGGCGTTTGCCGATCGGATCCTCCCCGGACCACAGCAGCTCCGCCGCCGAGCGGCTGACCAGGATGTTGCCGAGCTGCGTGGTGTGATCGCTGTCGGTGAAGGCGCGGCCTCGAAACACCTCGATGCCCATCACCGGGAAGTAATCGCCGGCGGACCAGGTCAGACCCAGCAAGGTCCCCGCATCCTCCTCGCCGGTCATCTCTTCGGTCTGGAAACGCCGGTTGGAGACGCCTTCGTTCAGCGGCACGTTCTCGACGATTCCGACCCTCTCCACCCCCGGCAGGGCCGCCACCCGATCCATGAAATCCATGTGGAAGCGGGCGTAAGAAGGGGCGTCCTGGAGATGGGCGCCTTCGGGGGCGATCTGGAAGGTGAAGATGTTTCGGACGTCGTAGCCGGGGTCGACGTTGCGCAGCTTGTCGAAGCTGCGGATCAACAGAGCCGAGCCGATCAGCAGTACCAGGGCCAGGGCGGTCTGGGCGCTAACCAGGCTGTTGATGCCCCAATGTCGGCGCCGCATGGCCCCGCGGCCGCCTTCGCGTAGCCGTGTCAGTTTTGGCGCCGAGAATCGAATCGCCGGCACCAGACCGCACAGGAGAGCAGAGACCACCGAGATGCCGAAGGTGAAAAGCAGGGTGGTGCCGGATAGTGACACCTCGCTCAGGCGCGGGACGTTGGCCGGGGCAGCGCTCAGCAACAGGGGTGTTCCGAGCCAGGCGAGGCCCACTGCCAGAGCGCCAGCGAACCCAGCGACGATCGTGGTCTCAGCCAGCTGCGACAGGATCAGGCGCCCTCGGCCGGCGCCCAGGGCAAGCCGGATCGCCACGTCCGGCTGCCGTCGCTCGGCGCGGACCATGAACAGATTAGCGGCGTTGGCGCAAGCGATCAGCAGCAGGATCGTCATCGAGCCCAAGAGCACCCAGAGGGGGCCGGAGACGGCGCCGAGCAACTGCTCCTCGAGCGGCCGCACCACCGCGCGGTGCTGCTCGATCAGACGGGCGTAGTTGGCTGAGCCGCCGAAGCGCTCGGGGAGCCGTCGGGCCAGAGTCTCGAGCTCGGCAACGAGGGCTTGCCTCTGGGTTCCCGGCTTCACGCGGGCCACCAGGGGTTGTCCGAAGCGGCCGGGCTCGATCCCCTCGGCGCGGACGACCTGGGGGATCCACAGCAGGGTGCCGTCGCTCGGGAACCAGAAGTCGGGCCCCATCACGCCGATCACCGGGCGATCTTCTCCGAAGACCCAGACGCTCCGTTCGAGAATCGCCGGGTCTTCCCCGAACCAGGTAGTCCACAGCGCGTGACTGATCACCACCACCCGATCCTCGTCCTCGGGCACTGGCAGGCGCCCGATCATGGGCTCCACTCCCAGGGTGCTAAACAGTGAGGTCGTGGGCGCCGACATCCTGACCCGCTCGATGCGGTCGCCGACGCGCAGGGTGTTGGTGAATGAGTTGTAGATCGAGACGTCCTCGATCAGTTTGGACTGTTCCCGGTACTGGACAAAGAACTCCCGCGCCACCGGAAACTCCTCGGGCATGTCGGAGCCCGGCGCGGTGGCGCCGATGTAGACCAGGCGGTCGGAGTCGTCATACGGCAGCGGATCCAGGAGTACCGTATTGACGACGCTGAAGATCCCGGTGTTGGCGCCGATGGCAAGGCCCAGCATGCCCACCGCCAGGACCGCGAAGCCGGGGGTGCGAAGCAGGGCGCGGAACGCGTGCTTGAATTCTTTTGTCCAGTCGCTCATGTATCTCCGTCCTTCTCGTTGGAGGGGTCATCTACATAACGCTCGAAAGCGAGTCCAGGTTCCAACTAGATCGACGGACTCACGGTCCATTAGACGATGAGATCGAGAATTGGTTTACAGGAGCTGATCCAGCCGTCGACAGGGCTCAGCTGCCCGAATGACTTGTCGCCAGCCGGTGCGGTCTCTTGAACTGGCCGCGGCCGCACAATAGGCGGCCGGAGGGCAACAGATCAGTAGTCCGACTCGGCGCCCTGTAGATCGTCGGGAGCGATCTTGACGAACAGGCTCTTCATCGCGTCCATCGCCGTTTCGTGGGGCACCGCCCGCGACATGTCGACGATGTCGCCGTAGCGCTCGGCGATGCTTTCGGGGGTCACGTCGGCTTCGGGGCCGAAGGTGACGCCCTCGCCCTCGACCAGCTGCACTTTGGCGTAGTGGCCGGCGGCGGTGATCAGGATGTCGCCGGAGGAGGCGCAGTCTTCGCTCGCCAGGTAGGTGACGGCGGCTGAGACCAGCTCGGGGCGAATCATGCGCTTGAAGAAGTCGGGGTAGACCCGCGAGCCCATGCGGGTGTCGGCGACCGGGGCGACGGCGTTGACCTTGATGTCGGTTTTCTTGCCTTCGATCTTGAGCGCGTTCATCAGGCCGATGACGCCGAGTTTGGCGGCGGCGTAGTTGGCCTGACCCAGGTTGCCGAACAGTCCGGCGGCCGAGGTGGTCATGACGATCCGGCCGTAGCGCTGTTTGCGCATCACCGGGAAGGCGGCGCGGGTGACGTAGGCAGTGCCCAGCAGGTGGACGCCGATCACCGCCTCGAAATCGTCGAGATCCATGCGGGTGAAGATCTTGTCGCGCAGGATGCCGGCGTTGTTGATCAGCACGTCGACCCGGCCCCAGGCGTCGACCGCCGCGCGCACGATGGCCTCGGCGCCGGCGCGGTCGCTGACGCTGTCGCTCGAGACCAGCGCTTCGCCGCCGTCGGCACGGATCTCTTCGGCCACCTGCTCGGCCAGGGAAGCATCGCTCGAGGCGCCGTCGAGGCTGCCGCCCAAATCATTGACCACGACTTTGGCACCGCGCGCCGCGAGATCGCGGGCATAACAGCGGCCGAGCCCCTGGCCGGCACCGGTCACGATAGCTACCCGGTCGTCGAAACGGATCATGCTCTTTCTCCTCGCCACCGAGTCTAACAGCCGATGACAGCCAGCCACGGATCCACCTCAGATGGGCTGACCGGGCAATCCTGCTAAATCGCACCTCCCGTACGGTTCCTTCGGAACCAAACCGTGTTCTCCGGGCGGGAACTGCCAGGGAAGGGCTGGGCTGAGGATCATTTCGTAGGCTGATGCTAAACCGCACTTTCCGTCCGGTTCCTCCGGACGGGAAGTGCCAAGGAAGGGTTGGCCCAAGGATCAAACCGTAGGTTTGGTCCTTGGGGCGGTAACATCTGTCGAGTGGGGACGTATGGTATGTTGACGACTCTCTTCACGGGCGAGGTCAGCCTCAAGGAGCTGTCAACGCCTCGTTGCGAAGCCCGATTCTCCCACCCGCCCGAGGATCGGCCAAGGAAGGATTTTACGAGCTATGTTTGATGTCGAGTTGAGCTTGCCGCGTCGGCGGCAGCATCGCCGGGGGGCTGCGGCTGTCGCGAGCGCCCTCGCCCTCGCGCTTTTCATACTCCTGAGTTTGACCGGTTGCTCCAAAACCGGCGAGGCCCTGGAAGCGGACGGATCGGAGAAGGACTCCGAGGTCGCGAGAAAAGACAGTGACGCCAAGGACGGTGAGGAAAAGGAAGAGGATCTGCCGCCGGTCGAGGTGGTGCGCCTGGAACGCGGCGCGATCGAAGCGGTGCTGCGGTTCTCGACCAATCTCGAGGCCGAGAGCGAGGTCCAGGTCTTCTCCCAGGCGGCGCGCCTGGTGACCGAGCTGAAGGTCGAGGAAGGCGACCGGGTGCGCGAGAATCAGGTGCTCCTGCGGCTGCAGGACGAGGAGCAGAAGAGTGAGCTGGCGCGTATCGAGAGTCAGCTTAAGAAGGCGCAGCGCGAGTATCGGCGGCAAGAGAACCTGTTCACCCAGGAGCTGATCTCGGAGCAGGTGATGAACGACGCCACTTACGAGGTCGAGCAACTCGAGCTGGCTCTCGAAGACGCCCGCCGCAATCTGGGCTATACCGAGGTGCGAGCACCGATTTCCGGCACCATCACCGGTCGCCGCGTCAACCTCGGCGACCACATTACCGTCAACCAACACCTCTTCGATCTGGTCGATTTCAACACCATCGTCGCCCGGGTCTACGTGCCGGAGAAGGAGCTGGGGCGTTTGCGTCTCGGCCAGGCGGCCCGCCTGTTTTCGGCGTCGATCGGCAGCGAGGCCCGCCGGGGTGAGGTGATCCGCATCGCGCCGATCGTCGATCCCTCGAGCGGCACGGTCAAGGTTACGGTCGGCATTCCCCGCGAGGAGCTCTCCGGCAGCCGGGGCTTGCTGCCCGGCATGTATGTCGAGGTCGAGCTGGTGACCGATACCCGCGAAGACGCCCTGCTGGTACCCAAGCGGGCGGTGGTCTACGACCAGAACCAGGCATTTCTCTACCGTCTGAAAGACGACATGACGGCCGAGCGCCTACGGATTCAGGTGGTTTTAGAGGACCGCGAGAATATTCTGCCCGCGACCGGCGAGTACGCGGCCGACGGGATCCGCGGCGATCTGGCAGTCGGCGACCGAATCGTGATCGCCGGCCAGGCGGGCCTCAAGGACGGCGCCAACGTGCGGCTGGCTGGCGCGGCTGAATGAGCGAGCGGATCGAACGGTGACCGAGCGAGTTGAGCGCCCGCGCCTGAGCAGTTTCACCACCAGCCGGCCGGTGGCCGTGCTGATGGTTTTTCTTGCCGCCGTGGTTTTCGGCTTTTTCTCCTACGAGCGGCTGGCGATCACCCTGATGCCGGAGCTGAGCTATCCGACGCTGACCGTGCGTACCGAGTATCCGGGGTCGGCGCCGGAAGAGGTCGAGAACGACATCAGCCGGCCGATCGAGGAGGCTCTGGGCGTGGTCAGCGGCCTGTCGCGGATTTCGAGCATCAGTCGCGCCGGAGTCTCGGACGTGGTGCTCGAGTTCTCCTGGGATACCGACATGTCGGAGGCGATCCAGGACACGCTCGAAAAGCTGGACCTGGTGTTTTTGCCTCAAGAAGCCGAGCGACCGCTGATCCTGCGCTTCGATCCCTCGCTGGACCCAGTGCTCGAGCTCAGCCTCTCCGGCCGCGGCGAGCGCTTTGCCGGTGAGGAAGGCTTGCGTACCGTGCGCCGGATCGCCGAGCTCCAGGTGCGGCGAGCGCTCGAGCCGATTCCCGGGGTGGCGGCGGTGCGCCTGCGTGGCGGCCTGGAGGAAGAGATCCACGTGATGGTCGACGAGGAGCAGCTGCGACGCACCAACCTCTCGATCCAGCGGGTGATCGACCGACTGCGCCAGGAGAACGTCAACGTCGCCGGCGGCACGATCAAGGAGGGGCGCACCGAGTACATGGTGCGTACGCTCAACGAATTCGAGAATCTGCGTCAGATCGCCGATACCGTCATTACTTCGATAGATGGTCGTGACGTGCGGGTGCGCGACATCGCTCGGGTGGAGATGGCGCACAGAGAGCGCGAGATCAAGACTCGAACCGACGGCGGTGAGAGCGTCCAGATCGATATCTTCAAAGAAGCCGACGCCAATATGGTCGCGCTGTCCAAGCGCGTGCGCGACAAGCTCGGCGAGTTCGACGTCGAAGCCTACGAGCGACGCTTGAGGGAAGGACCCACCGAGGAAGAGAGACGCGCTGAGGAAAAGGCCAAGGAGCGGGCTCGAAAGATGCGGGAGAGAGGCTGGGGGGACGGTGAAGGCCCCAAGAAGCCCGATCCCCTCGCCGAGCAGCTATATAAGAACGAAGGCCTGCTGATCGAAGTCGTCGCCGATCGGTCGGTCTTTATCGAATCGAGCATCAACGAGGTGCGCAACACCGCCATCCTCGGCGGGCTGTTGGCGATCGTCGTGCTGTTCCTCTTCCTGCGCAACTTTCAGTCGACGGCGATCATTGCGGTGTCGATTCCGATCTCGCTCATGGTGACCTTCGCGCCGCTCAATCTACTCGGCGTTACCCTCAACATCATGTCCCTGGGCGGTCTGGCCCTGGGGATCGGCATGCTGGTCGATTCCTCGATCGTGGTGCTCGAGTCGATCTTCCGCTGTCGCGAGGAGGGCGACGACGTGATCACCGCCGCGGTGCGCGGTACCCGCGAGGTCCGGGGCGCGGTGATCGCCTCGACCCTGACGTCGATCGCGGTGTTCTTTCCGATGGTTTTTGTCGAAGGGGTGGCGGGGCAGGCGTTCGGCGATCTCGGTCTGGCGGTGGTGATTTCGCTGCTCGCAGCCCTGGTCGTGGCCGTTGCTTTCATTCCGATGTTGGCGAGTCGTCGCGGTATCGATCTGAGCCGGCAGGAGGCGGCCCGCTCGAAGCTCTGGAAGCTCCAGTCGTGGACCATCCTGCGCGACGACTGGCGCGCATCGCTCGCCTGGTTGAAGGGTTCCGGGACGATCCTGAAGATAGTGCCGTGGCTGTTGTTCGCGACCTACATGATCGCGCGCTTCCTGGTGCAAGTCGTCTTCGAGATCATCGGTCGATCTCTGTTGGCGATCCTCTTCGGGCTGCTCTTACTCGGCGCCAAGATCTTGTGGCCGGTGATCAGGATTGCTTTTCACGCCCTCACCCTGTTGCCGCTGAAGCTCGTCGGTGCCGCTCTCGAGGGCCTGCAGCGCGTCTATCCCCGGGGTCTGCGCTGGGCTCTCAAGCACCCCGGAGCGATCGTGGTGATGGCGGTCGCTCTGTTCGCCGGCACCGCCTGGTTGGCCAACCGCCTCGACAGCGAGCTGCTGCCGGAGGTGCATCAGGGCGAGTTCACCGTCGAGGTGGCGTTGCCGGTGGGCACGCCACTCGAGGAGACCGACGTGGTGCTGCGGCCGGTGGAAGACGCGATCCTGGCCGAGCGCGAGAACATCGAAAAGCTGCTTTTGACCGTCGGTTACGATGCCGCCAGCTCCCAGCGTTCCGACGAAGGCGAGCACACGGCGCGTTTCAAGGTCTTGCTCGATAGCTCAGACCCGGGCCTGGAGCAGCGGGTGATCGCCCGGCTTCGTCAGCGTTTCGCCGATATCCCGGATCTGGAGGCGCGGGTGGTGCGCCCCGTGCTGTTCAGCTTCAAGACGCCGGTCGAAGTGGAGATCCACGGCGACGATCTGGACGAGCTGCGCTACTACGCCGGGCGTTTTCGCGACGTCATGGAGCAGATGGAGGAGCTCGCCGACGTCGACACGACCCTGCGCGCCGGCGCCCCGGAGGTGCAGATCGTCTACAACCGCGACCTGCTGGCTCGCTACGACCTCAACATTCAGCAGGTGGCGCAGCTGGTGCGCAACGCCGTCGCCGGGTTCGAGGCGACCCGCTTCAACCTCAAGGACCGTCGAATCCCGATCCTGGTGCGCTTCGAGGAGACCGACCGCTCGACCGTCGACGACGTGCGCGACCTGATGGTCAATCCTGGCACGGTGACGTCGGTGCTCGATCAGTTCTCCGGTGCCGGGCAGCCGGCCTCGACCGGCAACGGCCGGCCGATCCGGCTGGCGTCGGTCGCCGACGTCCGGCTCGGCGAGGGGCCGAGCGAGGTGCGGCGAATCGACGGCCGTCGCGTCGCCCTGGTGCGCGCCAACATCGCGGCCGGCTCTCTCGGCGCCGCCGTCGACCGGATTGACAGCGAGCTGCGTCGCAGAATCGAGCTGCCGGCCGACATGACCTTCTTCATCACCGGCCAGAGCCAGGAGTGGGAGCGCAGTCAGGCCAGCCTGCTGCTGGCGCTGGCGCTGTCTGTATTCCTGGTCTACGTCATCATGGCGGCCCAGTTCGAGTCCTTGATCCATCCGCTGGTGATCATGTTCACCATTCCGCTGGCGTTCCTCGGCACCTTCCTGGCCCTCACCGCTCTGCGCATCAGCCTGTCGATCGTGGTCTTTTTAGGCATGATCATGCTCGCTGGCATCGTGGTCAACAACGCGATCGTTCTGGTCGACTACATCAACACCCTGAGGCGCCGTGGCCTGTCGCGCGACGACGCCGTCGTGCAGGCCGGCACCGTCCGTCTGCGGCCGATTCTGATGACCACCGCGACCACCGTCCTGGGCCTCACCCCGATGGCCCTGGGCCTTGGCGACGGTGCCGAGATTCGCACCCCGATGGCGATTGCGGTGATCAGCGGCCTGATCGCTTCGACCGTCCTGACTCTGCTGATCATCCCCACCATCTACGCCCTGCTCGACCGCCTGCAGAGCGGGCTATGGGGGCGTCGGGAAGAGCCGGTGGAAGAGGTGGAAGCCCTGACCGGCCCGGCACCCGCGGCAACATAGGGATTGCGGACGCTCTGCCTTCGATCCGAGGTGGGCCTCCCGCCGCCAGCTTCCTTAGGCTCGCGTTGACCGCCCAGATCTTCGAGGTCTACTCGGGCGCTGTGCTCCGTCGCGACTCCGATACCTCGCGGCCTGATCCGCATCCAGCTGGCCTCGGGAGGCCCACCTCTCCAACGTCGTCAGCTGATCATGTAGGGGCGCACGGCTGTGCGCCTTATACCAGCTTCAACAAGTGCCCCATCTTCTCGCGCTTGGTCTTCAGGTAATCATGGCTGGACTCGGTCGGCGGCATTTCGAGCTGGATGCGTTCGGTGATCTCGAGGCCATAGCCTTTGAGCGCGATGTATTTGCCGGGATTGTTGGTCATCAGCCGCATCTTGCGCACCCCGAGGTCGCGCAGGATCTGGCAGCCGATGCCGTAGTTGCGCTCGTCGGGGCGAAAGCCGAGCTTTTCGTTGGCCTCGACCGTATCGTGACCCTGCTCTTGAAGCTCATAGGCCTTGAGCTTGTTGAGCAGCCCGATTCCCCGTCCTTCCTGCAGCAGGTAGAGCAAGACGCCGCTGCCTTCCTGCTGGATCCGCTCGAGCGCCCCATGGAGCTGGAGACCGCAGTCACAGCGCTGTGAGCCGAAAATGTCGCCGGTCAGGCACTGGCTGTGCACCCGCACCAGAATCGGTTCCTCTTCGTTGATTTCGCCGGCGACAAAGGCGAGATGTTCCTCGCCCGTGACGTCCGAAATGTAGGCGTGGGCGGCGAATTCGCCATAGGGCGTCGGGATGCGCGGTGCGGCAACCTGGCGAACCAGAGTCTCGGTTCGCAGCCGGTGGCTGATCAGGTCGGAAACGCTCAACAGCGGCATGTCGTGTTCGCGGGCGAATTTCTCGAGATCGGGAAGCCGTGCCATCGAGCCGTCGTCGTTCATGATCTCGCAGATGACCGCCGCGGGATTGAGCCCGGCGAGCGCCGCGAGATCGACCGACGCCTCGGTATGGCCGGCGCGCTTGAGCACGCCGCCGGCACGGGCGCGAACCGGGAAGATGTGGCCGGGGCGGACCAGATCCTCGGCTTGAGTCCGAGGGTCGATCGCCGTTCTGACCGTCGCCGCGCGGTCGCTGGCAGAGATGCCGGTCGTCACCTTGCCCTTGGCCTCGATCGAAACCGTGAAGGCGGTGCCGAATAAGGTCGCATTGGAGTCTTCGACCATCAGCGGCAGTTTGAGCTCTTCGCAACGCTCCTCGGTCAGGGACAGGCAGATCAGCCCACGACCCCATTTGGCCATGAAGTTGATCGACTCGGGGGTGACCTTCTCGGCGGCGATCACCAGATCGCCTTCATTTTCACGGTCTTCGTCGTCGATGACGACCAGCATACGACCCTGCCGGAATAGCTCGATAGCTTCCGGAACGGGAGTAAAAGTGGGCTCGTTTCCCATAGGGACCTCGCGGGTCTGGTATCTGGATGAGTTCAGAGGAGGGAGGACATTGGTGCGGCATCAGCATACAGACCGTCAGATGGGCGGGTCAAGAAATGCCGACGTAGGGCAATTCGTCAAGTTCCGCCGTTTTAGACGTTGAGAATCCATCATCAACTCTGCCATTGACACCTGCATGCCAGCCCTGTTAGCTTTCGATGCTCGCGGCGGCGGGGGCTTCCCTGCCGCCGCGTGTGTGTCCTAAACTTGGGATGCGCGGTCAAGGCCCGTAGCTCAGATGGTTAGAGCGCTACGTTGACATCGTAGAGGTCAGCGGTTCAAGTCCGCTCGGGCCTACCATTTAGGCGCTTAGCTCAGCTGGTTAGAGCGCTACCTTCACACGGTAGAGGTCAGCGGTTCAAGTCCGCTAGCG
>JAAUXY010127042.1_pt1 | contig 12367 bp, 8 predicted proteins | sample 7278121 | NCBI WGS metagenome assembly JAAUXY01 (sample SAMN14350117, study PRJNA611818) | marine sediment metagenome | isolation source: surface marine sediment (1.8m) | place: French Polynesia: Moorea | collected 2018-08 | reverse complement strand
CGATCCGAGACTGGTCTGTCGCGTGTACGTCGTGAAGTCGGGTTCGCGAATCTTCACAGCGACCGTGCCCGCGCTCAATCCTGCCTTGCGCAGGCGACCGGCCGTGCGATCGGCGAGACGGAGCAGCTGTTCTTCCATCGCTCCACGAGTTTGCAGATCGGTGCCGTAGGTTTCTTCAGCGCTGATCGATTTCTCATCTCGTGCGGGTACCACGGGCCGGTCGTCGATACCCGATGCGCGCGCACGCATGTTCGCGGCGAAGCGACCGAACACCTGCTCGAGTTCGGCGTCGCCGGCTACGCGCAGCCCGGCGATCGTGCGAATGTCGAGTTCATGCAGCCTCGCCAGCGTCTCGCGACCGATGCCCGGTATGACCGACACCGGCAACGGGTCGAGGACGCGCGGATAGTCCGCCGGGGTTACGACGACCAGGCCGTCCGGCTTGTCGAGGTCGGAGGCGATCTTGGCGACGAGCTTGTTTTCCGCTGCGCCAACCGAGGCGGTCAATTGCGTTCGCTCACGAATGCGTTCCTTGATAGCAACAGCAATGTCCCGTGCGGAGCCGAACAGCCTGAGACTGCCGCTGACGTCGAGGAACGCCTCGTCGAGCGACAGGCCTTCGACGAGCGGCGTGAACTCACGAAACACGCCGAAAACCTGCTTCGATACGGACGCGTACACCTTCATGCGTGGCCTGATCCGCACGAGGTCCGGGCAGCGCCGCAAAGCTTCAGCCATCGGCATCGCCGAGCGAATTCCGAACACGCGGGACTCGTAGCTCGCGGCCGCGACGACGCCGCGGTTCGTGCCGCCACCCACGACAACCGGTTTGCCGCGCAGCTCGGGATTATCACGTTGTTCAACCGATGCGTAGAACGCATCCATGTCGACATGCAGAATGCTGCGACTAGTTGCCACGACTTACGATGTAGTTCGCAAGCCAGCGCAATGGCTCAGCCGCTTCCCCGAACGGCTCGAGTTGCGACAGTCCCTGCGATAGCAGTTCGTCGCAGCGTTTGCGCGATGCGCCGATACCGAGCAGTCCCGGGTAGGTCGCTTTGCGCAACGCCTCGTCCGAACCTGCCGGCTTGCCGATCACGTCGGTATCACCCTCGACGTCGAGGATATCGTCCTTGATCTGGAACGCGATGCCGATGACCCGGCCGAACTCGTCGAGTCCTCGCATCTGCGATTCGCTGATGTGATTGCCGAGCATTCCCGCGGATACGATGGAAGCGTGGATCAGTGCACCCGTCTTGAGCGCGTACATGTGTTCGATCTCCGCGGCATCGAGACGCTGGCCCTCCGATGCGAGGTCGATTGACTGCCCCCCCGTCATACCGATGGAGCCGCACGCATTGGATACGAGGTCGATCAGTCCAATGCGCGTCTGTGCGTCGATTCCGTCCATCTTCGCGAGCACCCGAAACGCGAGCGGTTGCAGCGCGTCTGCCGCGAGAATGGCCGTCGCTTCGTCGTAACGTATGTGCACCGTAGGCTGCCCGCGGCGCAGGTCATCGTCGTCCATTGCCGGCAGGTCGTCGTGTACGAGGGAAAACGCGTGTATCAGTTCGATTGCCACGGCCGGCGCGTCGAGTAACCGGAGATCGACGCCCAGGCATTCGCCGGTCGCGTAGACAAGCAGCGGGCGCACGCGTTTGCCGCCGTTGAAGACTGCGTAGCGCATGGCCTCGTGCAGACGCCCCGGACTCGTCGTCGCTGTCGGCAAAGCGTGATCGAGCGCCTCGTCCACGCGCGCTACGTAGCCGTCGATGCGATCTTTGAACGGTGTCGGCAAATCGGCTGTCCTGCGCGGAAAAGGATCGTGTAGCGTACACGATTTACCGGCAGGTTTTGCGTCATGCTGGGCTATAATCGGCCGTCCTCGTAAACCTCTTCACCCGGAAAACGTTGCATGCGGGCAGTTGCAAGAGCCCAGCCGAATATTGCGCTCATCAAGTACTGGGGCAAGCGCGACAGTGAACGAAACCTGCCAGCGGTTGGTTCGATTTCGGTCACGCTCGACGAGTTGTTCACGCGTATGAGCGTGCAGCTGTCGGACAGCCCGGGCGCCGACACGCTGACGGTGAACGGAGAGCCGTCGGCGAAGATGTTGCCGAGGATCAGCCGCTGCATCGACCGGGTTCTCGGCGAGAATCGTCCCGCAGCAAACGTCGCCAGCGACTGCAATTTCCCGATCGCCGCAGGACTGGCGTCGTCGGCGTCGGCGTTTGCCGCTGCCGTGATTGCAACAGCAGCGGCTGCCGGCAGGGAGTTTTCTTCGGCCGAACTCGCGAGCCTCGCGGGGGCAGCATCGGGTTCTGCCGCGCGCTCGCTCTATGGCGGCTTTGTCGAACTCGAGAACAGCGACGACGATGATATCTCGGTGTCCAGCCTTGCCGCGCCGGACGACTGGCCGCTGAGCGTCGTCGTTGCGATCACCTCGAGCGACAGCAAGCCGCTCGGTTCCGGCGAAGCAATGGAAAGAAGCCGCGAGACCTCGCCGTTCTACGCAAACTGGGTTTCCAACCAGGGCGTCGACCTCGATGCGGCCAGGACCGCAATCGCAGAACGTGATTTCAGATCGCTCGCGACGGTCGCCGAACACAACTGCCTGAAGATGCACTCCGTGATGTGGGCGTCGCGCCCCGCAATCGTTTACTGGAATAGCGCTACGTTGAATTGCCTGCAGACGATCCGTGCCCTGCAGGCGGACGGCGTCGACGTATTCTTCACGATCGATGCGGGTCCGCAGGTCAAGGCGATTTGTGCGCCCGGTGCGGAGGCCGATGTCCGTGCGGCGCTCGATGCAGCCGACGGAGTACAGGCAACGATGCGCAGCGGGCTCGGCCCGGGTGCGGTCGTGGAGCAAGCGGCATGATTGGCGCCAGTGCTCCCGGCAAGGTGGTGCTCAGTGGTGAATACGCGGTGCTCGACGGCGCGCCGGCCGTCTGCACTGCCGTAAGTTGCCGCGCGCGCGCCGCGGTCACGGAGAGTCCCGGCGAACGTCACCGTGTCGTGGCCCCGGGGTACTCGGACGTCGAGGGTCGGTTTACTGTCGTCGAAGGAAGAATACGCTGGCAGCAGGGCGGCGAAGAGTACCCGCTGGTCAACGCCGTTTGGCGAACGATGCAGCCACAGATCGAAAAGAGCCTGACGCTGATGCTGGACACGAGCGAATTCCGTGAGCCGGTGACGGGTGTCAAGACCGGCATCGGTTCCAGCGCTGCACTGACGGTCGCCCTGGTCGCCGCATTGAACGAGGTCTCCACCGCGCCGCATGATTTCCGCGCAGTGGCGGCTGCCGCACATCGTGATTTTCAGCTTGGCAAGGGCAGCGGCATCGACATCGCCTGCAGCGTGCGTGGCGGCCTCATCGAATACCGCATGGCAGATTCCCGCGTGACCGTGCTCGAATGGCCGGACGGCCTGGAATACGCGCTGCTGTGGAGCGGTGTCCCCGTTAGCACGGGGTCGCAGCTTTCCCGGCTCGAGGAAGCTACTCCGAAGCCGTCGAGCGAAGCGCTCGTCGCGGAGTCAGAACGCATGGCCGAAGCCTGGCGCAGCGGCGATGCGGCTGACGTTGTCCGTCGCTATCAGGACTACTGCGAGGTGCTGGCACGGTTCAGCGCCGACCATGAACTGGGCATTTACGCTTCGGGGCACCTCGAGGTTGCAGCCGCTGCGCAGGATAGTGGCCTCGTTTACAAACCCTGCGGCGCCGGGGGAGGCGATGTCGGTATCGTGTTGGGCACGGATGCCGACGCGGTGAACACGTTCGCAGCGGACAGCATCAGACTGGGTTTCCAGCATCTCGACATTTCGGTTGGCGCAACGGGCGCAAAAATGGGTTGACTACGAAGTGAACGACTCGCGCATCGCCGGTTTCTACAAGCTCGACGTCGCCGAACGCGTCGACAGACTCGAATCCCTGGGGTGGCTCGATGTGGACGCGGCCAGTGCGCTGCGTAACGGACACCACGTACTGCCCGTCGCCGAGGCAGACCGAATTATCGAAAACGTCGTCGGCGTATTTGCGCTGCCGTTCGCGATCGCACCGAATTTTCGCGTCAACAGCAAGGACTACCTTGTTCCGATGGTCGTCGAGGAACCGTCGATCGTTGCGGCCCTCAGTGGTGCGGCGTCGCTTGCCCGACGCAGTGGTGGTTTTGAAGCGAGCTGCGATTCCTCGCTCATCGCTGGGCAGATCCATGTCACGGGTGCGGACGACGATGCCGGCGAAAAGATCGACCTGGCAAAGAACGAGTTACTGGCAATGGCCGACGCGGTGCACCCGCGGCTCGTGGCGCGTGGCGGCGGCGCAAGGCGCATCGACGTCCGCGAGCTCGAAACAACGGGCGGCAATTCCGTACTCGCGGTTCACGTGGTCCTGGACACTCGCGATGCGATGGGCGCAAACCTGGTCAATACGGTCTGCGAAGCGCTTGCGCCTCGCGTGGCGGAACTGACCGGCGGTAAGGTGGCCTTGAGAATTCTCTCGAATCTCTGTGACGATTCGATCGTAACGGCCGGCGTGCGCTACCCGGTCGAAGCGCTGCGAACTGCCGGCTTCAGCGGCGAGCAGGTCCGGGACGGTATCGTGACCGCAAACGATATTGCACTTTGCGATCCGCATCGCGCTTCGACCCACAACAAGGGCATCATGAACGGCATCGACCCGCTCGCCATCGCGACCGGGAATGACTGGCGCGCGATCGAGGCGGGCGCGCACGCGTTTGCGGCGAGCGACGGTTCGTATCGCGCGTTGACGCAATGGCGTGTTGGTGCGCAAGGAGACCTCGTTGGCGAGATACGGGTTCCGCTGAAAGTCGGCACCGTCGGCGGCACTGTGAAATCGAACCCTGCCGCGGAAATCGCCCTCGCGATGACGGGCGTCGGTTCGGCAACGGAACTTGCGTGCCTTATGGCCGCCGTCGGGCTTGCTCAGAACTTTGGCGCACTGCGCGCTCTGGCGACGGCCGGCATCCAGGAAGGACACATGAAGCTGCACGCGCGTAGCGTGGCTGCAGCCGCCAATCCACCGGATGACCTGTTCGATGAGCTCGTCGACCGGCTCGTCGCAAGCGGTGACGTCGCGCCCGCCAACGCCTACAAGATCCTCGCCAGCCTTCAGACTGCGCCGAAACAGGAAAAGGCGTTGACGAGTTCTGCCGCGGGCAAAGTCATCCTGCTCGGCGAGCACGCGGTCGTTTACGGCAAGCACGCGGTTGCGCTGCCCCTGAGCAATGCGGTGTCGGCGTTGGTTGAGCCGACCGATGGAGCGATCACGGTATCGGTTCCCGACTGGAACCTCGAGCGAACGGTGGTCTCAGCGGGTGACGATCCCGTGGATGGCCTGCTGGTGACGATCATGCGCGCACTGGGACTGCCCGAATCGGGATACGATGTGCGTGTCCGTACGCAGCTGCCGCTGGGCAAGGGTCTTGGTTCGTCTGCGGCAGTTGCCGTGGCTATCATACGCGCGTTCGATGCCACGCTCGATCTCGGCCTCGACGACGAACGCGTCAATGCCATCGCCTTCGAGTGCGAAAAACTGGCTCACGGGACGCCGTCCGGGCTCGACAATACGTTGGCGACGTATGCCGAGCCGATGATGTTCACCAAGGACGACGCCCTCGCTTGCCACCCACTGAAGCTCAAAGAGGCGCCGCCCGTGGTCATCGCATGGGGCGCGGAGGTCGGCAATACGCGCGAGCAGGTGGCCGGCGTGCGCGAACGGCGCGACAAAGACCCGGCCACGTTCGATGCGCTGTTCGAGCAGATCGACACCGTCAGCCGCCAGGGCGCGGACGCGCTGGTCGCCGGCAACTACGCACGGCTCGGCCGGCTCATGAATGTCTGCCACGGCCTGCTGAACGCAATCGGTGTGTCCACGCCGGAACTCGAGCGCATGGTCGCAGTCGCACGTAGCGAAGGGGCGCTCGGCGCGAAGCTGACGGGTGCCGGCGGCGGTGGATCGATCGTGGCGCTATGCCCTGGCAAGGTCGAAGATGTCAGGCGCGCGCTGGAGCGCGCCGGCTTCTATACTCTAAAGAATGATGATGCTCGCGAATGAACATAGAATCGTCTCGTCGGAAGACGAGGAGCTGATCCTCGTCGACGAAAACGACAACGAGACTGGCCATCTGTCCAAAGCGGAATGTCACGACGGCAACGGCAGGTTGCATCGTGCGTTTTCGGTCTTCCTGTTCAACGACGCCGGCGAGCTGCTGCTTCAGCAACGCAGCGCCTCGAAACGCCTCTGGGGCGGCTACTGGTCGAACAGCTGCTGCAGCCATCCGCGGCGCGGCGAAACCATGGAAGTCGCAACGCGTCGCCGCCTTCAGGACGAGCTGCACGTCGATGTAGACCTGGAATACGTCTACCGCTTTTCCTACCAGGCATCCTTCGGCGACGCGGGCGCCGAGAACGAGTTGTGTCACGTCTACCTGGGTCGCTGCAACCACGTCGAACCCAACGAGCACGAAATAGACGCGATTCGCTTTGTCAGCGCGTCTCACCTCGCGGCGGAAATGGCTACCCGGGCCGAAACCCTGACGCCCTGGTTCAGGATGGAGTGGAAGGCATTGCAGCGGGATTATCGGGACACGCTCGCCAGATACTGCAAGCTGTAGAGTCTGTAGGAGCTGTCGAGCCCAGCGAGACTGCGATCGCGGTCTCACGACCGCTCCTACAGTCGGGTGCTCAGCCTACGTAGCGGTAGTACTCGATGCCTCGATCGGCGAAATGCCGTTCGTCAACTTCTCCGACGCGATCGATGATGAACTCGTTTCTGGGCAGGTAGCTTAGTTCGGCTACACGGCGGCCGTCGTGCAGCGCCTTGTACTGCTCGAAGTTGAGATCAACAGCGAACTCGAGCGCCTCGCCAAAGCGGATCTTTTGCGTTGCTTCGCGCCAGCCTTCGGCTACGAAGAACGGAATCACTTCGGCGGCGTCGCCGCTGCCGTAGCCCAGCGTCAGGATTTCCTCGCCGACCGACAGGCTGTCTTCGTCGAGCGCCTGTTCGAGTCCAGCCGCCATCCAGGCAGGTAGTGCCGCTGTATAGAGATTACCGAGGTCCAGCATCGAGTCGCTGCCGAGCTTCAGTTTGTCGAGAATCTCGCGGCGGAAGTGACGTGATGCGCGGAACGCCCGCAAGACCGCCATCGTCAGCGGGTAGGCTTCATACTGCAGGCGCTCGGGCGTCGCGAGTGCGGCGACTTCGGGTTTTGACAGCATCTCGTCATGCAGCGCCTGCCGGTCGACGCCGGCTTCGTAACAATACGAAGCGAGCTCGGCCTTGTCGTCGGCGTCTCCCTCGCTCAACGCGAACAGGTAGGAAATCGCCCAGCCGGTTTCCGGCATGCGCCGGTACGGCCGGTGCATGAACACGGTGCGCAATGACCGCAGGTAGTCACTCGGGTTGAGGTCGCGCTTGACGTACATGTCGGCCAGCGCGTGCAGCGTTTCGTCGACGTAGCAGGTCGTCGAGTACTTGCCGTTGAACACGGGGAAGTCCTGGACCTGGTGGCTCTCCGAGCGGTCCTGGCCGCAGAAGCGCGACATCGGCTTGCGGAAGTCCATGATGCGGTAGTCCGACGCCGAGCCCGAACCGACGAGGTCGACGATCGCCAGCTTCGGATCTTCTTCGAGCAGCATCGCGACGGCGCCTGCGCCCTGGGTAGGCTCGCCGGAGCTGCCGCGCTCGTACTCGGCAATATCGGCGCAGACGACGATCGCCTGTCCGCCGGCCCCATCGAGGGCCAGGTGGCGAATCGCGCCTTTCATACCGTAAACGCCGCCGAGGCAGGCGTGCTTGAATTCGGGGACTTCGCAGCTACGTGCGATCGGGGGCTTGCCGGCGGCTTCGAGTGCCTGGTCGACCATGCCCTTGACGATGATCGCGCCGGCCGAGTTGTCGGTGCTCGATTCCGTGCCCAATCCGAGGAATTTCACCCGCGCCGGATCGACGTCGTACTGCTCGATCAGACGCATGACGGCCGTGGCGGCCATCGTGTAGACGCTCTGGTTCGGCCCGCGAACCCGGAAACTGCGGCCCACCACTTCGCGGATCTTCGGCCACTGGTTGTCCGTCCAGTCGCACCAGTCCTCTAGCCACACGCGGTACGGGGGCACGTATCCGGCCAGGCCGGAGATGCCGATATTCTTGTTTTTGGCGGAAATGTTCATGGGCAGGTCAATATTTGCCCGGGAATTTTAGTGGCCCGGGCCCCGCGGCTCAACCAGTTATTCGACGATAATCCCCGATTGTGGCACAGCCGTGGCCAATCATGTTGCGACAATGGTCATATTGACAGCGCCGCGACCACGAATGCTCCCAGCATCGTCAGGGCGAAGCCGAACGAATACGCCACCAGCAGCAGGACGTACTTCAGGAACGTCGTGACGAAGCCCTGGCCGTAGACGCGCCGCATGGCCACGAACAGGTAGATCGGCACGTAGAACGATGCCGCGACGATCGCCAGCACGACGATAGGTTCCGGAATGAATATCACGCTCCCCATCCGGCCCAGCAATATCTGCAGCGTCAGAAGCAGGAAGAAAAAGGCGTGGAAATGGATGAAGAACAGCAGGTGCTCGACGTAGTAGTGGCGTGACAGCGGGTACAGCATTTTGAGCACGAGCGCCATTATCGGCAGAAGTATGATCAGTGCCGCCGGCACGTTGTCGACCAGGTTTTCGAGGAGTTGCCTCGGCTCCTCATTCATGCGCTTGCAGAAGTGCTGGGCCCGCTGCGGAGTGATGATGGTCCTGAGGATATCCGGCACGTCTCCGAGGTCGTCGGCGGTGATGTCGCAGTTGTCGTCGCTATCGGCGCTGAACTGGATATTGACACCGGTGTCGAGCTCCGCGATTTCCTCCGCCACGTCCTCAGGCAGTTCGTCGCCGACGATGATGCCTTTGTCGGCAAGGTCCTCCAGCGTCTGCTTGACCGCTTCCTGGGCCTCCGCCTTATCCTCCTCGGTCATGGTTTCCTCGACCGGTTCGAGCTCGAGGTCGCCAATGGGGTCGAAAAACGCGACGAGAAAGAACAGCAGGCTTAGCACGAGATAGGTTCGGAACGGCGGCATGAAACGCGCGCGTTTTCCGGCCAGGTACTCGTGGGTCAGTTTGCCCGGCCGGAACAAGAGCGGCACGATCGTCTTCCAGAGGCGCGAATCGAGCTCGAAGAGATCGCCGAAAGCGTCGGTGACCAGCTCCCAGAGGCTGATGAGCCGGCTGCGTGCGCGTTGTCCGCAGTTGCCGCAGTACTGCCCGCGCAATCGCGTGCCGCAGTTCAGGCAGTCAGGATTTTCTCCGGGCGCAACGTCGATCGTGGGGTCTTCCCGCAACAAGCGGCTCGAAAACAACACCTGGAAGCGGGTCTCGGCCTCCGCCTCGACGTCGGTGCCGTAGCCTTCCAGGAAACGTTCGGCGACCTCGTCATCGGAGAGCGTGTACTGGCAAAGGCGGCCGTGGCGGCCTTCCTCGTCGTCCGGAATCGGGAACACGCGGCATTCCGTAACCTCCGGGATGACCAGTGCGTTGCGCGCATGTTCGTCGAGCCACTCGTCGAACTCGGCGGCACGGTCCGCATCTACGAAAAACGTGGTTTCATAGATGGGACCGTGACTGATCGTCATAGGCGGCGATCAGGCTTTCGCGGTCTTCTTCTTGCTGACCTTCTTCTTCTTCGCCGCGGCTTTTCTGCGGACCTTCTTCTCTGCTGGCGCTTTCACTTCTTGCGGCCCCTCGCGCCGGCGCGCGAGTTCCTCGGTCGTGAAGTCGTCGACGGACATAAGCTCGAATACCTTGTCGTGGTAGTCGCGCAGTTTCGCGGTCTCGTCGTCGTCGATTACACCGACATCGTGCGCCTCATCGATCTGGTTGCCGAGATACTCCGACCTGATCAGGCCTTCTTTCATGGCCTGGCGCAGTCGCTTCTCGAGCGGCGCCATCTCATAGGAGAGCTCCAGCGCCTCCTGCAGCAGTCCGAGCGGATTGCCGGGCTCGAGCGTCGTGTAGGCGAGTTCGCTCAGGCGCTCGCGCGACTCGCCCGGCGTCGTCATCAGCGCGACGACCTTCTGGCCGAGCTCATCGGACGGCGTCTTGTAGGTGCGGCCCCGCGGGAAGATGAAGAAACGCAGGAACCAGGCGATCGGCCGGTTCGGGAAGTTCAGCAGGAATGCGTGCAGCGCTTCCTGTGCCTGGTACATCAGTGTCCGGACAGACCACTCGACGAGCGGCAGGTCCGTCGCGCGGCGGCCCTGGTTCTCGAACTGTTTGAGCACGCAGGACGCGAGATACATCGAGCTCAGGATGTCGCCCAGGCGAGCCGAAAGCAGCTCGCGCTTCTTGAGCTCGCCGCCGAGCGTCAGCATCGCGAAATCGGACGCCAGCGCAAACGCGGCGCTGTAGCGATTGATGTTCTGGTAGTAACGCCGCGTCGGCGTATTCAGCGGCACACGGCTGAACTTGGCATGCGTCAGCGCCAGGAAGAACGAGCGCGCGAGATTGCTGATCGCGTAACCGATGTGACCGAACAGGGCATTGTCGAACTCGATAAGGCCGCGTTCCTGGTCTTCATCCTGTGCAGCACGCAGTTCCCGCAATACAAAGGGATGGCAACGCATTGCGCCCTGCCCGTAGATGATCAGGCTGCGCGTCAGGATGTTGGCGCCTTCGACCGTGACCGCGATTGGCGTCGCCATGTAGCTGCGGCCGAGGTAGTTCTTCGGCCCCATCATCACGGCCTTGCCGCCGTGAATGTCCATCGCGTCGTTTGAAACTTTGCGACCGAGTTCGGTGCAGTGATACTTCAGGATCGCCGACGGCACGGCCGGTTTCTCGCCCTGGTCGATGGCCCCGGACGTGACCTCCACCGCCGAGTTCATGATGTAGGTGTAACCGGCAATCCGGGTGAGCGCTTCACCGACGCCTTCGAACGCCGATATCGGCGTATTGAACTGTTTGCGAATGCGTGTGTAGGCGCCGCTTGCGTAACTCGCAGCCTGGCCGCCACCAGCTCCCGACGATGGCAGCGTGATAGCGCGACCGACGGACAGCAGCTCGACGAGCATTTTCCAGCCTTTGCCGGCCATCTCGGGTCCGCCGATGATGGCGTCGAGCGGCACGAACACGTCCTTGCCACGGGTCGGGCCGTTCAGGAAGGCGATCGACAGCGGGTTGTGGCGACGACCGGTCTCGACGCCTTCGAGATCCGTCGGGATCAGCGCGGCGGTAATGCCATACTCGTCCTTGTCGCCGATCAGGTGATCGGGGTCATAGAGCTTGAACGCGAGACCCAGCACCGTTGCGACGGGCGCGAGCGTGATGTAGCGCTTGTCCCAGTTCAGCCGGATGCCCGTGATCTCCTTGCCTTGCCACTTGCCCCTGCAGACCACGCCCTTGTCGATGATCGACGCGGCGTCGGAACCGGCCTGCGGTGACGTCAGGGCGAAACAGGGAATCTCTTTCCCTGAGGCCAGCCCCGGCAGGTACCGATCTTTCTGCTCGTCTGTGCCGTAGTGCAACAGCAGCTCGGCGGGGCCGAGTGAGTTCGGCACGCCGACCGTGGACGAGGCGACGGTGCTGCGGCTTGCGAGCTTGCGGATTACGCAAGAGTTCGCATACGCGGAAAACTCGAGGCCGCCGTACTTCTTGGGAATGATCATCGCGAAGAATCTCTTCTCGATGATGTAGTCCCAGACGTGCTTCGGCATGTCGGCCAGTTCGTGTGAGACCTCCCAGTCGTCGAGCATGCGGCAGAGTTCCTCGCAGGGGCCGTCAATAAACGCCTGCTCTTCTTCGCTGAGCTTCGGGGCAGGGTAAGACATCAGGCGGTCCCATTCGGGCATGCCCGAGAACAGCTCGCCGTCCCACCAGACATTGCCGGCTTCGAGCGCCTCGCGCTCGGTGTCCGACATCGAGGGCACCATCTTGCGGTACATCGCGAGCATCGGACGTGTCAGTTTCTCCCGACGGACCTCGATGAGGTTCGGCACGATCATCACGGCGAACGCTGCCCACAGGAGCAGCAGCCACAGCCAGTGGCCATCGCCGAGCATCGTAAACGCAGCGAGTGCGATGCCCGCCGCGATCGTCGATGTACGCAGGTCGATACGCTGGTACGCGAGGAAAATACCGCCGCCGACGAACAGCAGCAGCCAGAACAGACTGACAATAAATCCGGACACGAGAGGATCCTCAGGGTTTTCCCAAAGCTAACACCGGAGCGCGGCCGGCGCTATCGGGTATTGCTCGTATCAGAGCAATTCCTCGATCGCGGCCCGCTCCGGTGTTAGCTTTGGGAAAACCCTGAGGATCCTCTCGTGTCCGGATTTATTGTCAGTCTGTTCTGGCTGCT
>JAAUXY010018365.1_pt1 | contig 12375 bp, 12 predicted proteins | sample 7278121 | NCBI WGS metagenome assembly JAAUXY01 (sample SAMN14350117, study PRJNA611818) | marine sediment metagenome | isolation source: surface marine sediment (1.8m) | place: French Polynesia: Moorea | collected 2018-08 | reverse complement strand
AGCGCCGGGCTACGCCCCCTGTCGAAGGGAGAGGTCGGCACCGCGTCGCGGAGCAGCGCCGCCTCGCCTTTGCCGACCGCCGGCCTCACCCGCCGGCGGCGGCGATCTGCTCGGCCTTGTGGACCATGACCTCGGCCTGCTTGATCGAGGCGATGTCGATCAGGCGGCCGTCGAGGGCGACGGCGCCCTTGCCCTCCTTCTGGGCCTGCGCCATGGCCTCGAGGATGCGCTTGGCGCGCTCGACCTCGGCGGCCGAGGGCGAGATGACCTCGTTGGCGATGGAGGTCTGGGAGGGGTGGATCGCCCATTTGCCCTCGCAGCCCAGGCAGGCCGCGCGGTTGGCCTGGGCCCGGAAGCCGTCGGGGTCGGAGAAGTCGCCGAAGGGCCCGTCGATGGGCCTGAGGCCGTTGGCCCGGGCGGCGACCACCATATGCGAGACCGCGTAGTGCCACATGTCACCCCAATGGTAGTCGCGCGCCTTGCCCTCCTCCTGGTCGGTCAGGACGCCGTAGAGCGCGTTGGGGCCGCCGATCACCGTGGTCCGCGCCTTGGTCGAGGCGGCGTAGTCGGCGACGCCGAAGTGCAGGCTCTCGTTGCGCTTGCTGGCCGCGGCGATCGCCGCGACGTTCTGCATGCCCAGCGCCGTCTCGATGATGATCTCGAAGCCGATCCTCTTCTGCCGGTCCGTGGCGTCCTCGATCTGGCTCACCAGCATGTCGACGGCGTAGATGTCGGCCGCCGTGCCGGCCTTGGGGATCATGATCAGGTCCAGGCGCTCGCCGGTCTGCTCCAGGACGTCGACCACGTCGCGGTACATGTAGTGGGTGTCCAGGCCGTTGATCCGCACCGACAGGGTCTTGCTGCCCCAGTCGATGTCGTTCAGGCCCTCGATGATGTTCTTGCGCGCCTGCACCTTGTCGTCGGGGGCGACGGCGTCCTCGAGGTCGAGGAAGATGACGTCGGCCGGCCCCGCGGCCGCCTTCTCGAAGAGCTCGGGCCGGCTGCCGGGCACGGCCAGCTCGCTGCGGTTGAGGCGCGCCGGCGCCGGTTCAACGATGGTGAAGCTCATGGTGACTGCCCTCCAGACAAAGCGATGGCGGCTTGCATCGGCAAGGCCGCCCGTTCCCGCGTTCCGTTTTCGGCCCAGGTTCTGGCCCCTCGGACCGGCCCTGTCAACCGGAGTTGACGCTGGCGCGGGATGATTTGAAGCCGAGCGGACTTCAAACCTGAATATTATTACATTTCAATATTTTAGAGTAAGATTCAGATAAGAAGTGCCTTCAACCTCATATCATCGTCCTCTAGCGCCACCGGGCCAGGGGATGGTGGTCCCGGACCAGGCTCTTGAGCCGCTCGTTGAGCACGTGAGTGTAAATCTGGGTGGTCGATATATCGGCGTGGCCCAGCATCTGCTGCAGGGCCCTGAGGTCGGCGCCGTGGTCCAGCAGGTGGGTGGCGAAGGCGTGGCGCAGCACGTGGGGGGAGACCTTGTTGCGCGGGATCCCGGCCTCCACCGCCAGTTCCTTGAGAAGCTGCCCGACCCGCTGCCGGGTCAGGTGCCCGTCACGGCCGCCCGAAGGAAAGAGCCAGGGCGAGTCCGCTTTATCCGGCAGGAAGTGCCGGCGCTGTGGCAGGTAGGCGGCGACCGCGGCCCGGGCCGGCTCGCCCAGCGGTACCAGGCGCTCCCGGCCGCCCTTGCCGCGCACGAAGATCACCCGGGGATCGCGGCGCACCGCCGCCAGCGGCAGCGAGACCAGCTCCGAGACCCGGAGGCCGCTGGCGTAGAGCAGCTCCAGCAGCGCCAGGAGCCGCAGGGCTTCGGGACCCCTTCGGGCCCGAGCCGCGGCCAAGAGGGCGTCGACCTCGGCCTCGCTCAGGACCTTGGGCAGGCGCCGGCCCTGGCGCGGGCTGTCCAGGGCGGCCGCAGGATCGTCGCCGCGAAAGCCCTCGGCGTAGAGGAACTTGTGGAACTGGCGCAGGGTCGAGAGGCGCCGGGCCGCGGTGCGCGGCGACAGCCCGCGGCGGCCCAGGCTCGCCATGTAGGCGCGCAGGTCCGCGCCGCGGGCGGCGGCCACACCGCGCCCGCCCCCGGGCCCGCTCAGGAAGTCGGCGAAGTCGGCGAGATCGCGCAGATAGGCGGCCAGGGTGTTGGGCCGAGCGTCGCGCTCGGCGACCAGCATCTCCAGGAAGGCTTCGACCTGCCGGTCGACGGCCCGGTCCTTGCCGGCCGGTCCCCGAGCGGCCACGCGGATCAGACGCCGCGGGCCAGCGCCGCCTCGATGGCCAGCAGGCGGGCCTCGCGCTCCAGGCCGACGTTGCTGAGCGCGGTCAGCACCCGCTCCAGGGCCAGCAGATGGCTGCCGCCCGGTCCGGCCTGGCCGAGCACCAGGAGCGAGAGCAGCACGGTCTCGCCCAGGCGTCCGCTGCCGCTCGCGCCCTCCAGGGCAAAGAGGACCGAGGCGTCGGGCACCGCGGTCGCCGTCTCGTCGGTGCTGGCGGCGATCTCGGACCAGTCGAGCGGCCCGCCGCCGCCCAAGGCGCGCAGGGTGATCTGCAGCAGTGCCACCCGCGAGGAAAGCGCCGAGGGGTCTTCGTTCTGGTTGGCCGAGATCCAGGCGTTCAGGTCGCCGTCCCAGGGCACGCTGGGCAGCCCGGCGAGCCGGGCATAGGGCCAGAGTGTGGTCACCGCGGCGGCCGCGGTCGGGATGGTCATGGCCTCCTGGCGGGCCAGGCCCATCCAGGCCTCGGCCTGCTGGAAGCGGCCGAGGGCGAAGAGCGCCTGGCCGGCGGTGCTGGTGAAGTCGGAAAGTTCGGGCGCCGGCTGCAGGATCAGCAGGATCGGCTCGTAGAGTCGCGCCACCGCGAGGTAGTCCTGCGGCGAGGGCGCGGCGTCCAGGGCCGCCGCGATCATGTCCGCCTGGTCCTCGGGCGCCGCCGCGTCGGCCATGGCGGCCTGGTAGCGCAGCGCGCGGGCCCGGCTGCCCTCCCATTCCAAGGCGCGGCTGCGGAAGGCGGCCAGATCCGCTTCGGCGATCTCGACCTGGCTGTAGAGCCGTCCAAGGTCCGCCGCCGGCAGGACCCCCAGGGCGACCGCCTCCTCGGCGACCTCGATCCGCCGCTCGAGGGACAGGTCGGGGCTGCGGGCCATGGCGAAAAGCATGCCCGGATGAATCTCCTGGGCCGTCTCGTCGGCTAGGGAGGCGTCCAGGCGCTGCAGGATCGACAGCTCGAAGACCGAGGGATTGCCGATCACCGGAATATCCGAGGCTCCGCCGGAGGCGGCCTCCGCCAGGGCGATGAAGCTGTCATCGTCGCCGCTGGACTGCTCGCGCAGCAGGCCGACGCCAAGCGCCGCGCCGGCCATCTCGCCGGCATGGATCTGGCAGAACACGAGGGCCTTCTGCCAATAGAGGCTCTGTTCACCCTGGCCGACGACGTTGCGCACCGAGCGGCAGGCCTGGTCGGCGTTTCCGGCCAGCAGGTAGGCCTCGACCCGCGCCCGCTGGATCGACTCGTCGGCGTTGCGCTCCGGGACCACGCGCAGCAGTTCCTCCAGGCCCTCGATCTGGCCCAGGGCCGCCAAGTGCTCGATGCGCAGCTTCAGGAGGCTGTCGCCTTGACCCCCGACCTGGCCCGCCGGGGGAACCGCCGCCGAGAGCAGAAGGCGGCTGGCCAGTTCGCGCAGCGATGGCGAATCGATCTGATCCGAAAGCCGTGCCATGAAGCGCAGCACGACATGGCGTTTGGAGCCGCGCCACATGTCGCTGCCGAAGCCCCCATTGCCGGAGTCCAGCGTTCCTACGGCTTCGAGATCGATGGTCCCGAGACGGTTGACCTCGATCTCGCTAGAGGGCGCCGGCGGCTCGGCGGGGTCCAGCCGCGGGCCGCCGGTCAGGGGCTCGGGCTGCAGGATCTTGGTCGCATCCTCGGGGCGAAGCCCCGCGCTCTCGTCGGGCAGCAAGTTGAGCGGCCGGCTGAAGGCCGTGGGCGCCTGCTCGCCGTCCTCGGCCGACGGGCCCTGGGCGGCGCCCATCGAGGGGACGACCAGAACCGTCAGGCAGCCGAGGGCAGCCGCAAGCGCGGACCGCGCGAACAAGGTGTCAGCGCGGGAAACGATCATCCGGTATGACCTTTTCCACCAGTGTCGTCGGCGCCGGAATTTCCCAGGTCATGAGAAAGCCGCCGCCGATGACCACCACCGCGACAACCAAGGTCACCGCAATTACCGATTTTGACATCGACCCCCGCGCTCTTGCCACAATTCTCGAGGAAACCACTCCAGGAACGGCGACCCGCCTGAACCCCGCCCTGTCCGCCGGCCTCTGGCGACACGGGCTTGCGTGGTCCCGACGCCAGTATGCTAGGTTTCGACTATGGCCAATTTGCGGCAGTTTATCGGCGCTTCGAATCCGGCGCAACGGGGCGCCCGGGCCGGTCTCGCCGCCGCTCGGCGGGCGGCGTGATGCCGGACTCTGGCGACATCCAGAACGACTCGGCGACGGATCGCACGGTCGTGCTGGTCGGGTTGATGGGCGCCGGCAAGTCCTGCATCGGCCGGCGCCTGGCGGCCCGCCTCGGCCTGCCGTTCCGGGATGCGGACGCCGAGATCGAGCGCGCCGCCGGTTGCAGCATCGAGGACATCTTTGAGCTGCACGGCGAGGCCGCCTTCCGGGAGGGCGAAAACCGGGTCATCTGCCGCCTGCTGGCGGGCAACCCGCACGTGCTTGCGACCGGCGGCGGTGCCTTCATGAATCCCGAGACCCGCGCCGCAATCGCCGCGCGGGCGGTCTCGGTCTGGCTGCGCGCCGACCTGGACCTGATGCTGAAGCGTACCGGCCGGCGCAACAACCGGCCCCTGCTCAAGCGCGGCGATCCCCGGAAGATCCTGTCCGACCTTATGGCCCAGCGCTACCCGGTCTACGCCGCCGCCGATCTCGTCGTCGACAGCGTCGATGGCCCGCCCGAGATCACGGTCGAGCGGGTTCTCGCGGCGCTCCGCGCACGCGCGCCGTCGTCGAAGGCCGCCACCAGCGCCGAAGGTGCGGAGGCATGAGCCGGGTCGAGAGCCTGACGGTGGAACTCGGCGCGCGCGCCTACGAGATCCTGGTCGGCGACGGCCTGCTCGCCGAGGCCGGCGCGCGGATCGCCGCGGCCCTGCCCGGGCGCCGGCTGGTTGTGGTCACCGACGAGACGGTCGCCGAGCTGCACCTGCCGACCCTCTCCGGCTCACTCGCCGCCGCCGGACTGGACGGCCCGGCGGTCGTCCTACCGCCGGGCGAGGCGACCAAGGACTTCGGCCATCTGCAGGACCTGACCGAGAGGCTGCTCGACGCCGGGGTGGACCGGAACAGCGTGGTGGTCGCCTTCGGCGGCGGGGTGATCGGCGACCTGGCCGGCCTGGCCGCGGCCCTGACCCTGCGCGGCCTGGACTTCGTGCAGGTCCCGACGACCCTGCTGGCCCAGGTCGACAGCTCGGTCGGCGGCAAGACCGGCATCAACACCCGCCAGGGCAAGAACCTGGTCGGCGCCTTCCACCAGCCGCGCCTGGTGCTGGCCGACATCGCTACGCTCTCGACTCTGCCGAAGCGCGAGCTGCTGGCCGGCTACGCCGAGGTGGTCAAGTACGGCCTGGTCGCCGACCCCGGCTTCTTCGCCTGGCTCGAGGCCGAGGGTGCCGGCCTGGTCGCCGGCGACACCGGCGCCCGGCGCCGCGCGGTCTTGACCGCCTGCGCCGCCAAGGCGGCCATCGTCGCCGACGACGAGCGCGAGCGGGGACGGCGGGCGCTGCTCAACCTCGGCCACACCTTCGGCCATGCCCTGGAGGCCGAGGTCGGCTACGGCGGCGGCCTGCTGCACGGCGAGGCGGTCGCCATCGGCATGGTCCTGGCCTTCGATCTTTCGGTGCGGCTGGGGCTTTGCCCGGCCGAGGACGCCGCCCGGGTCCGGCGCCACCTGGCGTCGCTCGGCCTGCCGACCGGGCTCGAGCGCCTGCCGGAGGCCGCGCGCGACCCGGACAGCCTCCTGCGCCACATGGCGCACGACAAGAAGGTGCAGGACGGACGCATCACCTTCGTCCTGCAGCGCGGCATCGGCCGGGCCTTCCTGGCCCGGGAGGTCGATCCGGCGGCCGTGCGCGAGCTGCTGAGCCACGCCGTGGCGGCATGAGAAGACCGGGGGTGCGCCGACGGCCCATGTCCATTCGGCCTGCGGCATCCGAAGCGATGCCAAGCGAGATTCCACACGTGATCCCATCAACAGCGTAGCTGCGATCCTGAAACCATGGACCAGGGACTCCTTCTCCCGACCCTCGCCATCGTCGTCCTGCTCTTCCTCTCCGCGTTCTTCTCCGGCTCCGAGACCGCCTTGACCGGGTCGTCGCGGGCGCGGATCCACGTGCTGTCCCGCGAGGGCAACCGTCGGGCGCGTCTCGTCGACCGGCTCTGGGAGCGCAAGGACCGACTGATCGGCGCCATCCTACTGGGCAACAACCTGGTCAACATCCTGGCCTCGGCCCTGGCGACCAGCGTGCTGATCCGGCTCTTCGGCGACGCCGGCGTGGCCTACGCGACCCTGGTCATGACCCTGATGGTGCTGATCTTCGCCGAGGTCCTGCCCAAGACCTACGCCATCCACAACGCCGACAAGATGGCCCTGGCGATCGCACCGCCACTGCGACTCGTGGTCGCTCTGCTGGCGCCGGTCACCCAGCTGATTCACCTGATCGTCCGGGGCACCCTCCGGGTCTTCGGCCTGCGCCTCGATCCCGGCATCAGCAACCGCCTGGCCGAAGAAGAGCTGCGCGGCGCCATCGAGCTCTTCGTCGCCGACCAGGAGGAGGTCCGCCAGGAGCGCGCGATGCTGCACTCGATCCTCGACCTCAGCGAGGTCGAGGTCTCCGAGATCATGACCCACCGCAGCAAAGTCGAGACCGTCGATATCGGCCAGAGCCAGTCCAAGATCATGGAGGCCGTGCTGTCCAGCCCGCATACGCGCCTGCCGCTCTGGCGGGACGATCCCGACAACATCGTGGGCGTCCTCCATGCCAAGCAGCTCTTCCGGGCCCTGCACGAGAAGCCGAAGGCGGCCGGCGAGGTCGACGTCGCGGGCATCGCGAGCCCGCCCTGGTTCATTCCCGAGGGCACCAACCTCCTGGCCCAGCTCCAGGCCTTCCGGGCCCGGCGCGAGCACTTCGCGATCGTCGTCGACGAGTACGGCGAGGTCCTGGGCGTGGTCACTCTGGAAGACATCCTGGAGGAGATCGTCGGCGAGATCACCGACGAGTACGATATCCAGATCGAGGGCGTCCGCCCGGCCAAGGACGGCGGGATCGTGGTCGACGGCGACGTCACGATCCGCGACCTGAACCGGCAGTTCGACTGGCAGCTGCCCGACGAGGAGGCCTCGACCATCGCCGGCCTGGTGCTGCACGAAGCCCGGACCATCCCCAACGTCGGCCAGGTCTTCGTGTTCCACCAGAAGCGCTTCGAGGTGCTCGGCCGCAAGCGCAACCAGATCACCTCGATCCGGATCACCCAGCTGGGCCCGCAGCCCGCGAAGGCCACGCCGAAGAAGGACCGCGCGGCCGGGAGCGCTTGACCGCCGAAGGCCGCCGCCTATAGTCGGCGGTTCTTCGCAGTCGCAAAAAACAGCGAGCCCGCCATGCCTCTGCCCCCTCCGGTCGAACGCGAGCAACAGCATTCGCGACAGTACGATTTCCGCGGCTATCGGCGGGCCGACGGCCTCTGGGACGTCGAGGGCCACCTGACCGACACCAAGACCTACGGCTTCGACAACGACCACCGGGGCCGAATCGAGGCCGGCGAGCCGATCCACAACATGTGGATCCGCCTGACCATCGACGAAGAGCTGTTGATCCACGACATCGAGGCGGTGACCGACGACGGGCCCTATGCCATCTGCCCGGCGATCACGCCGAACTTCAAGAAGATCGTCGGCGAGCGGATCGGCGCCGGCTGGCGCCAACGGGTCCGGGCCCGGCTCGGCGGGACCGAAGGCTGCACCCACCTGGTCGAGATGCTGGGCGCCATGGCCACGGTGGCCTTCCAGACCCTCTACCCGACCCTGGCCCGCAAGGCGGCCAAGAACCCCAGCGCGAAGCGCCCGGGCCTGATCGATTCCTGCCACGCCTATGCCAGCGACGGCCCGATCGTCAAGAAGGCCTGGCCGGCCTTCTACACCGGGGAATAGCCGCCCCAGCCGCGTGCGGCCAACAAGACTTCGTTAAGCCGGCTGCGCAGAGAATCGGGGATGTCGCGCGCCCCGAAAGCAGCCATTTCAAACAGGAAGATCGGCTCAGCCCGCTTCGGCCTCTTCCGGGGTCAGGGTCTTGAGCTGCAGGGCGTGGACCCGCTCTTCCAGCTCCTCGGCGAGGATCTCGTAGACCAGGCGCTGGCGTGCGACGCGCGACTGGCCCTCGAAGGCGCCCGAGACGACCAGGACGTTGAAGTGGGTCTCGCCGCCCGGCGACCAGCCCGCGTGGCCCTGATGCTTGGCCGAATCGTCGACGATCTCCAAGCGCGTCGGTGCGAGCCGCTGGGTCAGCTTGGTCTCGATTCTCCTGGCCATCTCCATGCCGGTCGTCCCTCCGCGCTCTGCCGTCCTGGCCGCATACCTGGGGATCGGGAGGCCGGCCTGTCAAGCGGGCAGCGCGCAAAGCGCCCGCAGCGGGCCCCGATCCCTTGCCTGCCAAACGGCGCCCAACCATAATCGATCCATGGCCAGGCCGACCCCAGACGCCGTCAACGAGCCCTTCAAGCGCCCCCGGCAGTACGAGCGCGGCTGCGCCCAGCCGGGCTGCGCCGAGGAAGGCCTCTACCCGGCGCCGCTGTCGCGCGACCGGCTGCGCGAGTACAAGTGGTTCTGCCTGGAGCACATCCGCGAGTACAACAAGGCCTGGGACTTCTTCGCCGGCATGAAGGAGGAGGAGATCGAGGCCCAGCGCCGCTTCGATACGGTCTGGAACCGCCCGAGCTGGCGGGTCGGCACGGGGCCCCGCGGCCTGGACGACATCCACGACGGCTTCGGCTTCTTCAACGGCGGCGGCGCGGAGCCGCCGCGGCCGCGGCGCCGGCCGCAGACCGAGGAGGAGCTGGCCCTGGCCGAGCTGGAGCTCCAGCCGCCGGTCGCCTTCGACGAGATCAAGGCGCGCTACATCGAGCTGGTCAAGCGCCTGCACCCGGACGCCAACGGCGGCGACCCGGAGAACGAGGAGCGGCTGAAGCGGATCAACGAGGCCTATGCCAAACTGCGCCGCCTGCATGCGTGAATAGCGGCTCGCCAAGACCGGCCCAAATCCCTACATTCCCCCTGAACGTAGAAGCAAGCGACTCAGTAATCCGACGGAAGATCAATGGCCGCTGATAACGCCACCGCTGCTCCCATCGACAGCATGGGTGCGCCCGATATACAGGTCTCGGTGCGCCAGACCTTCGGCATCGACAGCGACATGGAGGTGCCGGCCTACAGCCAGGCCGAGGAGCACGTCCCAAACATCGACGAAGCCTACCGCTTCGACCGCGACACCACGCTCGCGATCCTGGCCGGCTTCGCCCACAACCGGCGGGTCATGATCCAGGGCTACCACGGCACCGGCAAGTCGACCCACATCGAGCAGGTCGCGGCACGCCTGAACTGGCCCTGCATCCGGATCAACCTGGACAGCCACATCAGCCGCATCGACCTGATCGGCAAGGACGCCATTGTCCTGCAGGACGGCAAGCAGATCACCGAGTTCCGCGAGGGCCTGCTGCCCTGGGCGCTGCAGCACCCGGTCGCCCTGGTCTTCGACGAGTACGACGCCGGCCGTCCGGACGTGATGTTCGTGATCCAGCGCCTGCTGGAGGTCGAGGGCAAGCTGACCCTCCTGGACCAGAACCGTGTGATCCGCCCGCACGACGCCTTCCGCCTCTTCTCGACGGCCAACACCGTCGGGCTGGGCGACACAACGGGCCTCTACCACGGCACCCAGCAGATCAACCAGGGCCAGATGGACCGCTGGAACATCGTCGCGACCCTGAACTACCTGCCGCACGACGAGGAGGTCGCGATCGTCCTGGCCAAGACCCCGGCCTACGACACCACCGAGGGCCGCAAGACCATCGCGGCCATGGTCGCCCTGGCCGAGCTGACCCGCAGTGGCTTCATTAACGGCGACCTCTCCACGGTGATGAGCCCGCGCACGGTGATCACCTGGGCCGAGAACGCCGAGATCTTCAAGGACATCGGCTATGCCTTCCGCGTGACCTTCGTCAACAAGTGCGACGAGGTCGAGCGCTCGGTCGTCGCCGAGTACTACCAGCGCTGCTTCGGGACCGAGCTGGCCGACGAAGGGGCCAAGGCCCTTCTGGTCTAGGGGAGCCTGCGCGATGTCGGACCTCGGATCGCGCGACGAATCGCCGCTGGAGCGCTTCAAGCGCATCACCGGCGCGACTCTGCGCGCGATCGCCGAAGAGCAGGAAGTCGCGGTCAGCTTCGCGCCCAGCGGCCAGGGCCTGATCGGCAAGGAGGCGCGCCTGACCGCGCCGGGCCGCGACCTGCCCAGCGAGGACAAGTCGCTGGCCCGCGGCGAGGCCGACGCCATCGCCCTGCGCCTGCGCTACCACGACGAAGGCCGGCACGCCAGACGGCGCCCGGGCGCCCAGGTCGCCCGCGAGATCTACGACGCGGTCGAGCAGGCGCGCTGCGAGGCCCTGGGCATGCGCCGCATGGCCGGGGTCGGCGTGAACCTCGATGCCGCGACGGAGACCGACTACCGCAAGCGAGGCCTGGCGCGGGCCACGACCCAGGACGAGGCGCCGCTGTCCGAGGTCCTGCACATGCTCGCCCGCGAGGCCATGACCGGCATCGCGCCGCCGCCGGCCGCCCGGCAAATGATCGACTGCTGGCGGTCGAGCTTCGACGCCCGGGTGCTGGAGGCGCTGAGCAATCTCAATAGCCTGGCCGACGACCAGGAGGCCTTCGCCGAGGAGGTGCGCCGCCTGCTCGGCCACCTCAATGTCGACCTGGGCAGCGAGGAGGAGAGCGGCGGCGAGGAGCAGACCGAGGGCGAGGACCAGCAGGGCCAAAGCGAGTCGGCGGAGGAGAGCAGCGAGGGCGGCGAGCAGGACAGCGGCGAGACCCTGGCCATGCTGGAAGGCGAGCGCGGCGACAGCAGCGAGGCCGAGAGCCTTGACGACGCCAGCGCCGAGCTGGACAGCGAGATGATGCCCGGCGCCGGCGAGGACGAGCCCGGTGACCCCGGCCGGCCGCCGCACTTCGACGACGGCCAGAACCACCCCAACGCCGAGGCCTACGGCTTCTACACCGCACAGTTCGACGAGATCGTGGGCGCCGAGGAGCTCTGCGACGCCGACGAGCTGGCCCGGCTGCGCAAGATGCTGGACCAGCAGCTTTCCCACCTGCAGGGCGTGATCGCGCGCCTGGCCAACCGCCTGCAGCGCCGCCTGCTCGCCAAGCAGACCCGGGCCTGGGAGTTTAACCTTGAGGAAGGCCTGCTGGACACCGCCCGCCTGGCGCGGGTCGTGGCCAACCCCATGCACTCCCTGTCCTACAAGCGCGAGCTGGAGACCGAGTTCCGCGACACCGTGGTCAGCCTGTTGATCGACAACTCCGGCTCGATGCGCGGGCGGCCGATCACCGTCGCTGCGATGAGCGCCGACATCCTGGCCCGGACCCTGGAGCGCTGCGGCGTCAAGGTCGAGATCCTGGGCTTCACCACCCGAATGTGGAAGGGCGGCCAGTCGCGCGAGAATTGGATCGCCGCCGGCAAGCCGCCCAACCCCGGCCGCCTCAACGACCTGCGCCACATCGTCTACAAGCCGGCCGACGCGCCCTGGCGCCGCGCCCGCAAGAACCTGGGCCTGATGCTGCGCGAGGGCATCCTCAAGGAGAACATCGACGGCGAGGCCCTGCTCTGGGCCCACGCCCGCCTGCTCGGCCGGCCCGAGCAGCGCCGGGTCCTGATGGTCATCTCCGACGGCGCCCCGGTCGACGATTCGACCCTCTCGGTCAACCCCGGCAATTACCTGGAGCGGCACCTGCGCGAGGTCATCGACTACATCGAGACCCGCTCGCCAGTGCAGCTGGTCGCCATCGGCATCGGCCACGACGTCACCCGCTACTACCGCCGCGCCGTCACCATCGTCGACGCCGAGCAGCTCGGCGGCACTATGATGGAGAAGCTGGCCGAGCTCTTCGAGGAAGGATCGCCCGGCGCCCTCCCCCGCCGTCCGGGCCGCCGCGTGGCCTAGAGCGGGATGATTTGAAGTCGATTGGACTTCAAATCTGAATCCCGCTCTATTTCAACAGTTTAGAGCACGATTCAGATATGAGGTTGGTTCAACCTCATATCATCGT
>JAAUXY010049306.1_pt1 | contig 12377 bp, 15 predicted proteins | sample 7278121 | NCBI WGS metagenome assembly JAAUXY01 (sample SAMN14350117, study PRJNA611818) | marine sediment metagenome | isolation source: surface marine sediment (1.8m) | place: French Polynesia: Moorea | collected 2018-08 | reverse complement strand
GTCCTCACGTACGGCCGAGGAAGCGGGCGGGATTGTCACCAATGATCTGCTGATCCGTGCCCGGCCCCTGCGCCTCGAAGGTTTCGCGGGCTTCCTCGTAAGCGCCGGGATAGGTGGAGTCGAAGTGCGGGTAGTCCGAACCCCAGAGCACACACTGGCCAAGACCCATGTCCATCATCCAGCTGAGCCCTTTGGCCTCGTCCGCCTCCATCGACACGAAACACTGCTCGGCAAAAATTTCGCTGGGTCGGCGCTTGAGCCAGGGGGTGTGGTGACCCATCACCTCAAAATGCTCATCCAGCCGGTCCAGCCAGTATGGAATCCAGCCGAGGCCACTCTCAAAAAAGCCAACGCGCATCGTCGGGAAACGATCCAGGACCCCGCCGGCAATGAGATCCATCACCACTGCCATCTGCCCGAAAGGGTGCGCGATCATGTGGTCGTAGAAAACGTTGTCTTCGTATCGCCCTGTCGAGAAGCCCGCCATGCGCGAGCCGAAGCTGCCGTGAATACCCACCGACAGGTCGTCGGTCACCGCAACGTCCCAGAGCGGGTTACAAGCTTCGTCGTAGAGCGCCAGACCGTTGAAGCGCTCAGGCCGGCTGACAAAACCAGACAGCCCGATTTCTTTCAGGCGTTTTGCTTCAGCCACCGCCAGATCGATGGCCTGCAGCGGCACAATGCCCATGCCGAACAGCCGTTCCGGATCCGCTTTACAGAAATCGCTCATCCAGTTGTTGTAAGCACGGCAGGTTTCCGCGGCAACTTCCGGATCACGCACGTCGCCCCACAACAAGTGTATCGACGGGAAGAAGAGCGCCTGGTCGATACCCTCCTCCGCCATGACCTCGACGCGGGCATTGGGATCGTAGCTGCCGGGTAGAATGTCAGCCCATGTCAGCGTCTGGTCCGGCGCCATGCCGCCGGGTATGCAGGCCTGAGCCGGTCCAGGGCCGCTGCCGCGGCGGGAGTGGCCTTCTATGGAGACGAAGCTCTCACCATCTTCGGTCCTGACCTGCAGGACGCGGTCGCGAAACTCAGCGCGAGTGTAGTCGGTCCAGACGGCTTCCGGCTCGCAGATGTGCCCATCTGCATCAATGACAATAGCGGACATGTTCCCTCCCCCAAGAGAAATGTCCGCCTATGATACGCGGCAGCCTCACGGTTGCCACGTGTTCAGATCGAACTAAAGCGCGCCCAGATCGCAGCCGCGCCGCGCCAGAATCGGCTTCAGCTCCCGATACGCCGCCGGCGTCAACGCCAGCGGAATACGCGGGTACAGGTGATGGATGATGTGGTATTGCATGCCCATGGAGACGATGTTGCCAAAGCGGCTCTTGAAGGCACGCGTGTCGCGATAGCGGCTCGTCTCATTACCGGGGTGATGCGGCGCCCATGAGAGGTAATAGCTGATGTAAATCAGCGCAATGTGTCGCGGCAGCCACCAGAGCAGCGCCGCCTCAATCGCAAATCCGGTCCACGCCAGCGTGAAGAGCACGCCCAGGTAAACCACCTCGTAGATGATTGCATCAGCAAAGAGCGCACTCTGCCCCACCCGCTCCAACGTTTCGCCATAGGCGTTGGTGTTGCCGCCGTCACCGCCAAGTCGGCCGCGAATCTGTTTGACCAGATAGTCCCAGTCCGATGCGGCGTGCACGCCGTAGTCGGGGTCGAGCTCGGGATTGTTGGTGTGCGCGTGATGTTCCATGTGCGTTGCCCGCAGCACTCGATACGGGTAAGCCAGCGGCAGCGTCGAGACATGCCCGACCAGCTCGTTCAGCCAGCGCAGCGGCTTGCCTTTACCCGCGATGATGTTGTGCTGCGCTTCGTGAGAAGGCAGGTACGATGCAGCAATGCTCACCGTCGCGAGGACGAAGCCGAGCCACAGCGGCACGTAGCCGAGGATGGTCAGCGGCAGCAGCGTAAAAAAGAACGCGCAGTTGCCGATGCCCCAGGCCACGGCGCCCCAGGGCACCTTGCGCATGTATTTGTTGGCTATCTGACGCTCGAGCACGTCGAGCTGGGTGTCAGAGAGCGCATCCACGTTCGTCGGGTCGACTACCTGATCCATAGCCAGCTCCCTTTGAACTGCGCCACGAGTCCCCACGGAACGGCAATGGCTGCGCCTGCCGCGATGGCTGTCCACCCCGGCGCCACCAGGGATCCGGCGATCAGCAGCTGCGTGATGAGTGGCCACAAAAACCCCAGCGCAAACGCCATGGGCGAAAAGATGAATTTGATGATCTGTTGCATAACCGGCTTCTCCCCAGTAATGTAGACAACGTCTACTTTGCATTTAACCGCATGATGTAGACGCTGTCAACACTCGATCTTTACGCAACACGGAAACATGAGCGCAACGGCAACACCCTACCATCATGGCAACCTTCCCGCGGACATTCTTGAGCGCGCGGCGGAGATCATCGACACGGAAGGTCTCGACGCCCTGACGCTGCGGGGCATTGCCCGCGATCTGGGGGTCTCCCACGCGGCGCCGAACCGGCACTTCAAGAACAAAGCGGCACTGCTTGCCGCGCTTGCCACCGATGGCTGGCTCAAAGTGGCTGAAGCCACGTTAACCGCCGCGGACGCCACCGGCAGTGACGATCCGGCGGTACGCCTGAATGCCATGGGACGCGGCTTTCTCAGCTGGGCCCTGGACAACCGGGCGCTCTTCCGCACCATCCTGCACCCCGACGTCACGCGCTTTGCCGACGACAAGCTGAAGGACGCCATGCAGGATTTCACCGCAGGCGTGCGGGTGGAGATCGAAGCAGCGCAGGCGCAAGGTCGCCACGCAGACGTTGCGTTGCCAATCCTGTCGCTCTACACCAACGCCGTGCCGTTTGGCGCGGCAATGCTGCTCATCAACCCGCTGCTGAGTGTCGAGCAGCCCAACATCGAAGCCTACGACGAGGAACGGCTCATCGAGGAAGTGATCAACCTCGTCGTGCCGCTCTGAAGACGGCCTTTCAGGTTGATCCGGTACCTCGCCATCCAACGCAGGGCAATCGTGCTGAACGAGGGTATCGGTGCCTACCGGGACGAGGTCAAAGATGACCCGGACGACATCTGACCAGAGCCGCACGTCGTCGCTTGCGGTCATTGCGGCGTTCGTCGCGCTGATGTGGCTGACGTCGGTTCTCGGCTTTTTCTTCCCGGAGCTCCTGAGCCGTGGCGCCCTCCTCCCCCGGGTAACCGATCAGTGGTGGGGCATCTGGACGGCTGCGTTCTTGCACGCAAACCTCGCTCACCTGACCACCAACACCGCACCGCTGCTCATCTTTCTGCTCCTGCTGCAGCATCGCGGCGCCACGCACTTCTACCTTGCACTCTTTCTCTGCATGACCGCAGCGGGCATTGGACTCTGGTGTCTCGGGCGAGACGGCGCACACATCGGCGCCAGCGGCCTCGTATTTGCCCTCTTCGGCTTTTTCCTGGCCAACGCGGTTTTTCGCCGCGGCGTGGTTGACGTGCTGATCGCGTTCGGCGTCATTCTGGCGTACTGGGGTCTCGTATTCGGGCTCTTGCCCACCGACGCCCGGATTTCCTGGGACGGGCACCTGCTGGGTCTGATAGGCGGCGTGATCTCGAGCTGGCTGCTCAGTCGTTACGATCGATACGCAAGGAAATCCGCCGAGCCCGACTAGGCGTCAGATGACGTCGAAGTCAACGACGACCTTGTCACTGATGGGGTGCGCCTGACAGGTCAGCACAAAACCATCCGCCACTTCGTCTGCTGACAGCGCATGATTGAGATCCATGTCGACCTGCCCCTCGAGCACCTTGGCTTTACAGGTTGCGCAGACGCCACCTTTGCAGGAAAACGGCAGCTCGAGCCCGTTCTCCATTGCGCCGTCGAGAATGTTCTCACCGTCGGCGGTCAAGTCGAAGACGACTTCGCGACCACCCGAGCGTACCCGCACCTCGGTGGTGAGACCGGCATATTCACGCGCCCGCGCCTGGTGTTTCTCGATGGCCTGACGCGCATCCTCCGGAGAGGCGAAGAAGAGCTCGTAGTGGATGTTCTCCTCGTCGATACCCGTGCCGCGCAGACCGCGCGAGACTTCCGAAATCATGCCTTCAGGGCCGCACAGAAAGAACTCGTCGTAGCCCACGATATCAATCAGGTGTTGATTGAGCTCACCACCTTTTCGATTGTTGATCCGGCCGTTGAGGATCGGCGCTTCCTGCGTTTCCTGGCTGAAGATGTTGATCCACTGCAGTCGCGTGAGGTAGCGGTTCTTCATCCACAGCAGCTGATCGCGGAAAATGATGTCCTGAGATCTGCGATTCCCATAGAGGAGCGTAACTTCGCTCTGTGGCTCGACAGCCAGAATGGTTTTAGCGATGGATATGACCGGTGTGATACCGCTGCCCGCGGCGATCAGCAGATACTTTCGCGCACGCGCTGGATCGAGCCGCGGCGAGAACTCTCCCGCCGGGGGGAGGGCCTGCACCAACGCCCCGGGCGCGAACGTCTCGTGCGCATACTCCGAGAACGCACCACCGTCGATTTTCTTGATGGCAACGGCCAGCGGTTCGCCGACGGCGGCGCAGATCGAATAGCTGCGGCGCACTTCCGCGCCGTCGATCTCCGCTGCAAACGTCAGATACTGGCCCGGCTCGAAAGCAAACGCGTCGCGGGCGGATTCGGGCACGTCAAAGAGCACGTGCATCGTGTCGTTGGCCTCTGCGCGCACTTCGGCAACGGTCAGGGTGTGAAATTCTGCCATATCAGAGCCGCTTGAATTGATCGAAAGGTTCGAGACAGCTGTTGCACTTCAGGAGCGCTTTACAGGAAGTGGAGCCGAACTCGCTGATGACCGAGGTGTCTGAGCTTCCGCATTGCGGGCACGCTGCGCTGTCCGGGCCGGCGATGCCGTACTCGCGCAGGCGCTTGCGCGTCGAGGCGTCTATCCAGTCAGTCGTCCATGCGGGCGTGAGGCGTTGTGTCACGTCTACCGTTGCGTAGCCCGCGTCAGCCAGACAGGTGATGATGTCTTCCGCAATCTGAGCCATCGCGGGGCATCCCGAATAGGTCGGCGTGATGGTGACTTCGACACGACCGTCCGCATCGAGCGCAACATCCTGCAGGATGCCCAGATCCCAGATACTCAAGACGGGGATCTCAGGATCTTTGACCGCGTCCAGCAGGTCGAAGAGCTCGGCAAACTGCGAAGCCTGGCGCCGCTGATTCAGCGCAAACCGCGCTTCCGGCATGATCGGGATGCTGGCCGCGGCCGCCATTACCACTCGAGTCCCGGATAAGCGCGCTGCATGAACTGCATTTCGCCGAGGATGTGGCCGAGATGCTCGGTATGCACCCCCCTGCGCCCGCCGCTCACCTGCCATTCGTCGCCAGGCAGGCTGAGCTCAACCTCATCCACAAGGTCACCAACGCGATCGCGCCAGACAACCTCGAGCGCGCTCCTGTCGACGCCAATTCCGTCCGCAACCAGGCGAGCTTCCAGCTCGTCCGCGTCAAAGAATTCCGGCACGTATCCCCAGAGCTCATCCAGCGCAGCCTGGGTACGGCGGTTGCTCTCTTCCGTGCCGAGGCCCAGCCGTCGCATCCATTCCACGCTGCGACGCTGGTGATAACGCACTTCTTTGATGGCTTTGGCCGCGATCGCCGCCAGGGTCTCATCGCTGGAGTTAGTCAACGCTTCAAAAAACAGCAGCTCGTACTCGTCGAGCAGATACTGGCGCACCGTGGCGAACGCAAAGTCGCCGCGCGGCAGCTCGACAATCAGGAGATTCCTGAACTCCGGCGCGTCGCGCAGAAACGCAAGCTCGTCTTCGCTCCTGCCGAGAATGCTGCCGGCATACTGCAGCAGCATGCGGGCGCGGCCGAGGTAGTCGAGACCGGCGTTGGCAATTGCGATGTCTTCTTCCAGGAACGGCGCGTCAGCGCACCACTCACACAGCCTCTGGCCGTGAATCAGAGCATCGTCTCCGAGGCGCAGGGCGTATTCCGCAATGTCACTTTGATTCGTCATGCTCACCCCTACATGTTGTCCACGCCTTCCGGCAGCTCGTAGTGCGTGGCGTGCCGGTAAGGTTTGTCGTCCATGGGATCGTAGAAAGACTCAGCGTCGGATTCCTGCGAGGCGTGAATGTGGCGCGACTCCACCACCCAGATACTGACCCCCTCACCGCGGCGGATGTAGGACTCGCGCGCGTACTCCAGCGCCTGCTCCGCATCGTGGGCGTGCAGGCTGCCGACGTGAATGTGATCAAGCCCCCGGCGGCTCCTGACAAAAACTTCGAAGAGCGGTGTCGTTTCAGTCATGATCTGCCTCCGCCTTGCGCTTCGCGTATGCCGCCATTGCCTCCCGCACCCAGGCGCCCTCCTCGTGGGCTTTCCTGTGCTGGCCGAGACGCTGCCGGTTGCAGGGTCCGTTACCGCTGATCACCTGCATGAACTCGGCCCAGTCGATCTCACCAAAGTCGTAGTGTCCACGCGCTTCGTTCCACTCGAGATCCGGATCGGGAATGGTCAACCCGATGATGTCCGCCTGGGGCACAGTCTGGTCGACAAATTTCTGCCGCCCATCGTCGTTGCTCATGCGCTTGATCTTCCAGAGCATGGACTGCGCCGAATGGGCGGACTCACCATCGTGCGGCCCGAACATCATGAGCGACGGCCACCACCAGCGATTCAGGGCGTCCTGCGCCATCTGCTTCTGGGCTTCATTGCCTTCGGCCAGGCGCACCATGATCTGGTAACCCTGACGTTGGTGAAAACTCTCCTCCTTACAGATGCGCACCATGGCCCGCGCGTAGGGTCCGTAAGAGGTGCGCTGCAGCGAGATCTGATTGACGATCGCCGCCCCATCCACCAGCCAGCCGATGGCGCCAATGTCAGCCCAGGTCAAAGACGGGTAGTTGAAGATGGAGGCGTACTTGGCGCGGCCTTCATGCAGCGCTTCCACGAGCTCTTCGCGGGTAACACCCAGCGTTTCGGTGGCGCTGTAGAGATACAGGCCATGCCCTGCCTCATCCTGAATTTTGGCGAGCAGCACCGATTTACGCTCGAGCGTCGGGGCACGGGTCAGCCAGTTGCCTTCCGGCTGCATGCCAATGACCTCGGAATGGGCATGCTGGGACATCTGTCGAACCAGGTTCTTGCGGTAAGCGTCCGGCATCCAGTCTTTGGGCTCGATACGCTCGTCGGCAGCAATCTTGTCCTCGAAGCGCTGCTCGAGGTCACTGGCCTCACTCATGACGATTCCTTATCCCGGGTTGACCTGAAATATGACACATAATTATCTATCGAATCAAGTTTTGTGTATCAAATTAAATCCGCAGTCGCTACACTGGGCAGGATTGAACGACTGCTGAGCCCCATGCAGACCATTGCTGCCGCCCCCGCAACCGCTGACGTCGAACGGCTGATAGACGATTTCCGACAGCGCAAACCGCTGCGTACCGGATCGTTCATAGTCACCCTGTTCGGCGATTGTCTGGCGGTTCGCGGCGGTGAAGTGTCCCTCGGCACGCTGATTGACGTGCTTGCCCCGCTGGGCATTTCTCACCGCCTCGTGCGTACGGCGGTCTACCGCCTTGTCCAGGATGGTGTGCTGACCAATGCGCAGGAGGGACGGCGCAGCTTCTACCGGCTGACCGATGCGGGTCAGGATGCAGTGAACGAGGCCAGCAAGCGTATCTACGCTGCGCAGAATCCACCCTGGGACGGTCAGTGGCATCTTCTGATCCTGAGCCGGGTGCCGCCATCGAGCCGCGCGGCAATCCGTAAATCACTGAACTGGCTGGGCTTCGGCACATTCGGCAACGACCTCCTGGCCCACCCTCACCCCGACCGCGACGCGGCCTTCCGCGAGCTGCGTGAGCTCGATCACGGTGACAAGGTGGTCTACATGCAGGGTCAGCTGCCTGAAGGAGGCGATCCGACAGGCGCGGTCGAATTGATCAAGGATGCCTGGCAGCTGGCAGAGCTCGAAGTCGGCTATACCCAGTTCATTGAGACGTTTGCGCCCATTCTCGAGGACGCAGTCACGCTTGGACCAGCGGACGCCTTCTACGTACGCACTTTCCTCATTCACGAGTACCGGCGGGTATTGCTGCGCGACCCGGGTTTGCCTGAAGGACTGTTACCCGCCGACTGGCATGGACACGCAGCAAGGGCGCTTACCGGGGAACTGTACCGGGCGCTGCGCGACGCGTCCGAGCGGTATGTCGACGAGCGCTTCGTCAATCGCAATGGCAGACTGCCGCGGCCGGATGCGGGTTTCGCGCGGCGTTTTCAGCGCTAAGCTCTGCCGCAGACGACACCGTTGCTGACCGCCGGTTCACCAGCGGCATTGAGCGTGCGGAACGCTATGCGTTTTTCACCGTCAACCACCTCCTCGGCGAGTCCCTCCACGGTGATGCTCGAGTTCATGAGCACCATGCCGCGCAGCTGGCCGCAGAGGCGGGTAATGCGGTTCGCGTCGCCGGCAAAACAGCGGTCGATGACCGCAGACAGCGACAGCGCCTTGGTGGCACTGCCGTGCAGGATCATGTCTGGCAGCCCCGCAGCCTTGGCAACGCTGGGTTCGGTGTGGATCGGGTTATAGATCTGCGCACACTCGGTGTACTGCTGTCCGGCATGCAGGCCAATGGGTATGTCCGTCCGCCAGACTGCTGAATCGCTGACCGATCCCAGCGACGGCCAGATCGGTTCCTCTTCCAGCGTGACGTCCGGTCCATCCAGGGTCGCGCCGCGGGTGATACCGTTGTAGTAGAGCTCGGCAACGAGCTCACCGTTGCTGGCGGTCATCCGGTAGCGGTCTGCGGTGTAGACGCCGGGCTTGATCTGGCGCTTGGCGATGAAGCACCCCTGCGTGGTGATGGCCTCCCCCACCCTGAACGGGCGGTGTACTCTGAGGTCGGTCGTGGCATGGACGCCGTAAGGTGCGGCGCGCATATTGATCGGCTGGTCAGGCCGAAACCGCGCCGCCCACTGCAATGAAAACACAACGCCGGGATGCACCGTCACGCCACCCGGCTTTTCGTCATCGAAATAGGCCGGATTCACGTCGTTGATCCCGGCGGCATAAGCCATCGCATAGCGTGTATCGATGAGCTGTGTCCGGGCAATCGAGAACACGCCCACATCGTCGGTGGTCAGCGACCCAGGACCAGATTGTTCAGCCACGCCCCCTCCCGGCAAACCGTTACAGATTCACGTACATTACCCTTCGATGTTTCTCTGAGGCAAACCCACGATGACCATTCCAAGCTTTTGCGCAGACGCACCCGTTGGAGAGCTCAGTGACGCACTCGACGAGGCTGGCTGCATCGTCGTGAATGATGCGCTGGATCAGGAAGGGCGCAACCGCATACGCGAAGAGCTTGCGCCGCATATGGAAACGGTGCGCGTTGCCGAATCCGACAGTCCGGAGGATTTTTACCCCGGTCGAACGAGGCGCTCGAGCGCGCTCATCGCAAGGTCGAACACCGTGGGCGATATCACGCTCGATCCGCATACGACCGCACTGTGCGACCGTTTTCTGACCCCCAACAGCGAGTTCGGTTATCAGCTGCACGTCACCGCCGCCCTGGAAGTTGGGCCCGGCGCCCGCGAGCAGGTCCTGCACCGGGAGGAGGATTCGTTTACGTTCTTCCCGCCGCCGCGGCCGAACATGATTCTGGCCAGCATGTGGGCCATCACCGATTTCCGTGCCGACAACGGTGGCACGCTGGTGGTGCCCGGGAGTCACAAATGGCCGGCCGAACGCGAGGCTCAGCCCGATGAAGTAGTTTCGGCTGAGATGCCCGCCGGTTCGGTTTTGTACTGGCTGGGCGGCCTGTTACACGGCGCCGGCGCCAACACGTCTGACGACTGGCGCTACGGCGTCATTCTGACCTACTCCCTCGGCTGGCTGCGCCAGGAGGAAAACCAGTATCTGGACGTGCCGCCGGAGGTGGCGGCGACGCTCCGTCCCGAGCTGCAGAAGATGATCGGCTACGGGATGTATCGTGCGCTGGGTTTCTCTCTCGACCGAAGGGTTGGCATTCGACCTGACTAACCCGCACCTTTCGAACCGTCAGCCTTCCACCTCAGACCTCAGTCGTCGAATCCAACAAAACTCACGACCTCGTCGACGGGCCGACGCGTAGACACCACATCGTTCGCGGCAAAGTCGTCGCGAGGAAAACCCATGGCAACGCAGGACATGATGATCTGATCGTCGGGAATGCGGGCATGCTCACGCACCACAGGGGACTGCATGATGCCCTGGCCATTGATCACAGCGCCCAGACCGCGCGACCAGGCCGCGTTGACGAGACAGTTAACGACAGCGCCGCAATCAAAAATCGCTATGTCGTTGTTATCGAGCGACTTGTCGAAGCAGACGACAATGGATACGGGCGCATCAAACTGCCGAAAACCCCGCAGCACCCAGTCTTTGCGGCGCTCCTTGTCGCCCCAGGCGATATCCATGGCATCGAAGAGTTGTACCGCAATGGCCTTCTGTCGGTCACGGTGCACGCCCTCGTAGGGTCCGTGCATACGAATTTCCCGCGAAGCCGGCACTCCGGCCAGGTTACGTTCTGTGTTCCCTGCGCGGATCCGGTCCAGAGCATCACCGGCTACGGCATGGAAGTACCAAGGCTGGGTGTTCATGGACGACGGTGCGCGCGTCGCAAGACCGATGACCTCCCGCAGCAGATCTTTTGGCACCGGCTCATCTTTGAAGCCGCGAATGCTGCGCCGGCCAAGTATCACGTCATCAAATTCCATGCGTCTCTACCCCGATTACGAGCGCCCAGTTTGGCCAGTGCAGCTGCGCGAAATCAAGTAAAGTGGCGAACCTGCGGGCATTAAGGGAGCCGGGTTCATGACCAACTTTGCCTATCTGACCGGAGCGGCACAGCAGACGTATCGCAACGACGAGCCGGCGCCGCATCCAGCCAGCGCGATGGCGAGCGTTGCCGCGGCCGCGCTCGCCGATGCCGGCGTCTCCGTTGCCGACGTGGACGTGCTGAGCTGTGTTGAACCGCTGTCATGGAATTACGAGGACCTTGGCACAGTCGTCGCGAAAGAGCTGGGCCTGCGTGAGGACGTCGAGCACCTCTGGGTGCCCGCCGGTGGCACCTCGCCGCAGGACCTTCTGCACCAGATTGCTGCCCGTATCGTCGCGGGTGAGATTCAATGCGCGGTCATCTGCGGCGGCGAAGCCATGCGGACGCGGCGGCGTGCGGCGCGCAATGACGAGCAACTCAATTGGCCAGATCGCGCTGCTGTGAATCCGATGCGCGGGCAGGCGCCTTTCACCTCCGAGCTCGAGGCACGCCATGGATTGCGCGCGCCCATCCAGGTCTTCCCGCTGTTCGAGAACGCGATTCGCGCAGCTCACAACCGCAGCGAGGCGGAGCAGATGAGCGTTGCCGCGACGCTGCTTGCTGAAAACGCGAGCGTTGCGGCAACCAATCCTCACGCCTGGTTCCGCGACGCGCCTGACGCGGCTGAAATCGCAGCGGTCACGCCGGACAATCGCCTCGTCGCCTACCCCTACACCAAGCGTATGAACGCAATTATGGACGTCGATCAATTCGCCGCGGTGGTCATCACGTCGCGGGGAATCCCCTCAGCCGCAGCCGTGCTCGGCGGCGCCGGCGCCGAGGAAATCTGGAACCCCATAGAACGCAACGCGTTTGACACATGCCCCGCCATGAATCACGCAATTACCGTCGCGCTCGAGCGCAGCGGCCTGCGTGCGGAGGAGCTGGACGTCATGGACCTCTACAGCTGTTTCCCGAGCGCGGTGCAGCTCGGCCTGCAGGCGCTTGGCACCGACACAGGCGATTCACGCGCAAAAAGTCTGACCGGCGGACTTGCCTATGCCGGTGGGCCGGGCAATGCCTATGTGCTTCATTCGCTAGCCGCGGCGCTCGAGGACATTCGCGCCAATCCGACACACAGGATACTCGTTACCGGTATCGGGATGGCCAACACCAAGCACACGGCCACGCTGCTCAGCGCGCCCGACGCCGTGCCGGCAAACGCAACCGGTGAAACAACCTACCGCGAATCATTCGCCGAGACGCCACGCAAGCTTGCGCAGGAAGCCAACGGCGAGGCAACCGTTCGTACCTACACCATCGAGTACGGTCGCGAGGGCGAGCCGGTCAACGTGATTCTCGTCCTGGATCTGACAGATGGCACACGCACGATTGCCAACATGGATGAGCCGGGCAAGGCCGCGGCGGAAGTGCGGTCAGTCGAGCCCATCGGCCGATCCGGAACCGTCAGCTACAACGCCGACGCACAGAAAAACTACTTCGAGTTTGCAGATTGAGGAGCGCTCAGCCGCCTTCAATCCGCGGCATCAGGAACACTTCCGAACCTTTCGGGATCTTCTGCG
>JAAUXY010014457.1_pt1 | contig 12380 bp, 8 predicted proteins | sample 7278121 | NCBI WGS metagenome assembly JAAUXY01 (sample SAMN14350117, study PRJNA611818) | marine sediment metagenome | isolation source: surface marine sediment (1.8m) | place: French Polynesia: Moorea | collected 2018-08 | reverse complement strand
GTTGCGGCGTCCGGCCAGGAGTTGCTCGACGAGCTCGTCCGCGCCCGCCACGGCGACGGCTGACCCATCCTCGGTCCGAACCATCCAAAATCTGCACCGTTTTGCCCGCTGGGCGGGTAGTTCGGTGCAGATTTCGGGGTGGGTTTGGTCGTCGTCCGAATTCTGCACCGTTTTGCCCGCTGGGCGGGTAGTTCGGTGCAGATTTCGGGTGAGGGCCTGGTCGGTGTCAGTCGACGCCGGAGCCGGAGCGGAAGCGGGCGGCCAGGTCGGCGTCGCCGAGGACCTCGACCGGGCCCGCATCGCGGCCCCAGAGCCACAGCAGCAGGTCGCTGGCCCGGCCCCGGATCGCCGTGTCGCCCTTGGCGTGGGTCGGCTCGAAGTCGATCCCGTCGGCGTCGAGGCGGTTGATCATCCACTCGCCGTTGACCTTGCTGATGTCGTCGGACCCGGTCGCGACGTCGCGGTCGGTGTCGGTGCAGTGGAGGTGCACGGTCCCGCCGAGCGGTTCGCTCCGACCGCGGGCGGCGAAGTACTGGAGGAACTCCTCGATCCCGTCGGCGGCCATCGCGATCGGGATGCGGTACGGGTCGCCGACGACCCGCTCGGCGTCCCAGCGGTGGACGGCGGTCTCGTGGGCCATCCTCCGGCGCACCCACTGCACGTCCCGGTTCTGTCCGGTCCACGTCCACACTTCGGTGTCGGGCGGGGTGTCGACGAGGGTGTTGTGGACGGCGACCCGCGACGCCGCGACCCACGTCATCAGCAGGTCGTCGCTCGGCCGGGGCAGGTCGGGCTGCTGGCGCAGCACGTCCACGTCGGTGATCTGCTCCCGCACGACGAGCCCCCAGAAGTCCCACACCTCGCCGATGTGCCACACGAGGTCGCCCATCGTCCAGCCCTCACAGGAGGGGACCGGTGCGTCGAGCCCGCTGCGCTCGGCGGCGTCGAGGAGCTGCGCACCGTCGGTCATCACGTGTGCCGTGGCGTTGAAGGGGAGGGACATGATCCGCACGGTATCGGTGCATCACCGATGGTTGTCCCATGCAGCTCGGAGTTCGCGGCGTGTACACCGATTCGGTGCAACGATGTGCCGATGGGTCGACACGACGATTGGGAAGCGGTGGTCGAGGCCTTCGCCGGGCCCGTGACCTGGTACGACCGGGACCACGGGGTCGGCGTGGTGGACGGTAAACCGATCGGGATCGAGAAGCAGCACTCCGGGTCCGGCGGTGGACACACGAGGCTGAGAGGGGTCACGTTCTCCGGCGACCTCGGCGGCCGTCCGATCGGCCTCAAGGTCATGACGAGCGACGTCGGGTCGATCGGTCGCCGGCGCCATGCGATCACGACCGGCGATGAGCGGTTCGACGCAGCGATGCGAGTCGACGGCTGGCCCGAGGTGTGCTGCCTGGCGGCGCTCGACGCCGACACGAGGGCGCTGCTCGTCGACACCTACGACGGCAGGCACCCGCTCGTCCACGTCAAGTACGGGGCCATCCGGCTGTCTCGCACCGTCATCGACGACCATCCGACGAGAGTCTCGTCGCCGGAGGAGTTGGTGCCCTTCGCCCGCCTCGTGCAGGGCATGGCAGAGCGGGCCGTCGCTGCGTTCGACGCCACCGCCGACGAGATCGCCAGGACACACGGCGAGGGCGCCGCGCAGGCGTGGGGCCAGGAACAGGCGGCGACGCAGCGGCGTGACGTGTCGGGTCGCCGGTTGCGGCGCGTCCTCATCTTCGGCGGGGTCCTCATCGGGGCGATCGTGCTGGCCGCCAACCGCTCGGGCCTGTTCTGACCGCTGCTGCGGTCGGTCGCTACGACGCGACCGCCTGCCGCTCGCGCTGAGCGGAGCGGGCGACCACCGACAGGCGATCGGCGATGACCGCCCACACGTCCGGGTCGATGCCCATCCCGAAGTGGGTACTGGTGACCTCGATGTGCTCGACGTCGGGCGAGCGCCTGTCGATACACGCCTCCGGGGCGACGACGCCGTCGCGCCGGCTCCAGATGGCGGTCACCGGAGCGGTGAGCGGCGTGCGGCTGCGCAGCTCGATCATGTCGAGGATGTGCTGCGTGTACTCCTCGCTGTAGCGCTCGGCCATCGACGTGTAGCTCGGGCCGCCCTCGACCGGCGTGCCGAAGGTGACGACTCGCTCGACCGAGTCGGGGAGGTCGCGGGCGGCCTCACGGCTGATGATGCCACCGAGGCTCCACGCCACGAGGTTGACCCGACGACCGGTCTCGGCGGCGACTTCTGCCACGATCTCGCCGAACCGGAGTCGTTGCTCGTCGACGTCGCCGGTGATGCGGCCGAGGCCGGCGGGTCGGACGTCGTGGCCGATCCGGCCGAGGAAGTTTCGCAGCGGCGCCATCGTGGAGTCGCCGGCGCCGTATCCGGGTACGACGATGGTCGGTGCGCCGTCGCCCCTCGGGGAGCGGGCCAGGGTCGGTGTCCGGAGGGCGAGGCGGACGGCCTCCCGGCCGGCGCGGAGCTCACCGACTGATTGCCAGCGGGAGGGTCGATCGATGCGGGCGGGTGCGGAGCCGATGGGGGAGGGGGAGAGGACCATGATTCGGAGCATAACAGTGTTATGGCACTGTTGTAGCGTTGTTCAGATATTCTCCATCTCGTGACCGGCACTGCAACCACCGGGAAGGCGCCCGTGTTCCAGGCTGCCGAGCGGGTGCTGCGTGACGAGGGCCCGCAGGCGCTGTCGGTGCGTCGCATCGCCGAGCTCGCCGACACGTCGACGCAGGCCGTGTACACGCAGTTCGGCGGCAAGCCGGGGTTGGCGGACGCGCTCTACCGGGAGGGTTTCCGGCGGCTCGCCGAGCGGGTCGCCGCGCTCGACCTGCCCGACGATCCGATCGATCGGATCCGGCTCCTCAGCCTCGCCTATCGCGACAACGCGCTGGCCAACGCCCACCTCTACGACCTGATGACCGGGCACCCGATCCCCGAGTACGTCCCACCGGCCGACAGCCGGCGGGAGGCGCTGCGGACGATCACGCCGCTCGTCGAGGCGGTGACCGACGCGGTCGACGCCGGGGTGCTCGCCGGCGACCCGCCACGCATCACCCACCAGCTCTGGGCGTCGGCCCACGGGCTGATCAGCCTGACGCTGAACGGCCTCGAGCTCGATCCGGACGCCGAGGCCGTCTACCTCGAGACCACCGACGCCCTGATCGACCAGCACCGCGCCTGACGCGGACGATCGCCCCGACCGGCGCCCGGGGGGAGGCGCCGATCGCAGGCGATCGGGTGCGGGGGTCAGGTGCGCTCGATGGTGATCCTGGCGACGGGGTCCTCCCAGTCGTAGATCGCAGGGTCGATCCCGCCGGGCACGCCGACGATGCCGGGGTGCTCGGTGATGACGTTGCCCTCGGGCTCGCGGACGCCGCCGTTGCCGCCGACCGGGCCGGGGATGAAGGCCGGGTCCTCGTTGTTCACCTCGGTGCCGGCGTCGTAAGCGCCGACCTCGAACTCCTGCCAGCGCCGGCCGAGGCGGATGCTGTCGAGCCCGGTGAAGGCGTCGTTCGTGTTGACCAGCATGGTGACCAGGCTGAGGCGGTCGCCGCGGCGGGCTTCGACCTCGAACGTCACGCTGGCGCCGGGGGCGATGGGCCCGCCCGGGCTGGCGAGGGCGTCGCGCACGCCGGGTGTCTGGTCGTACGTGCTGACGAACAGCGGCACGCCGGCGTCCTCGGCGATCGCAGCGACCGCAGCGGTCGCCGGCTGGCCGAGGGTCCACACGTCGGTGCGGCGGTCGTGGACGACGGCGCCGACGGGGGAGAAGGGTTGCGAGCCGGCGGGTGCCAGGTTCTCGACGGTGATGACGAACGTCTCGATCGGCCGCTCGCCGCGAGCGTCGACGGCGCCCGGGACGATGGCGACGGTGCTGGCCGCCGCCGCACCGGCGAGCGCGAGCTTGACGAACTTGTGCATGGGGGTCTCCTTCGGAAGAGTGGTGGCGGTCGGTGACGGGTGACGCCGACCGGTCCCCACTCAACGCAAGGGGCCGCGAAACGAACAACGGCAGGTTGCGAAACTGAACGAACCAAACTCGGAACGGCCGCGGTCGGATCGAAACGACCCGGGGTGTCGTGGCGGATGTAGGGTCCGTCGCCGGAGGAGACGTGGACGACGCCGGCGACGTTGCACTGAACGTGTTGTGGGTAGCGATCGTGGTCGTCGTCGCGGTGCTGGCCTGGTGGCTGGTCGCCCACCTGACCACCCGCCGGCCCGAGCGGCGCGAGGAGCTGTCGGTCCGCCGCCAGCTGCTGCACGTTGCGATCGTCGTGGTGGCCGTCGTGGCCGTCGTGCTGGTCCTGCCGATCGAGCCGGAGCTGAAGGGCGCCCTCATCGGCGTCATCGGGATCACGCTGGCGGCGATCATCGGTCTCTCGGCGACGTCGATGGTCGGCAACGCACTCGCCGGCCTGATGCTGCGGTCGGTGCGTAACTTCAAGCCGGGCGACTTCCTCAGCGTGGAGGGTCACTTCGGGCGGGTGACGTACCGGCGGCTGATGGCGACCGAGATCCAGACCGAGGACCGCGACTTGACGACGCTGCCCAACCAGTACCTGGTGACCCATCCGGTGAAGGTGATCCACGCCTCGGGCACCGTCGTGTCGACGACCGTGTCGATCGGCTACGACGTCCACCGTCTCACGCTCCAGCCGGTGTTCGAGGAGGCGGCCGTGATGGCCGGCCTCACGGAGCCGTTCGTGCAGGTCCACGAGCTCGGCGACTACTCGGTGACGTACCGGATCGCCGGCTTCCTCGACGAGGTGACCCAGCTCCTCACCGTACGGGCGAAGCTGCGGGCGATGATCTTCGACCGGCTGTCCGCCGCTGGGATCGAGATCGCGTCGCCGATGCTCGTCGGGCGCCGCCCGCTCGATCCCGCCGAACCGCTGATCGCTGACCGTCCCCAGGCACGCCGGTCCGCCGGGCCACCCGCCGACCCCGCGAAGCGCATCTTCGACAAGGCCGAGGCAGCGGCCGCCGTCGAGGAGTTCGACATGACGACCAAGCGCCTCGCCGAGCTCGAGGAGCGCCGGGCCGAGTGCACCGATGACGAGGTCGCCGAGCTCGACAGCGAGATCATCGCCACCGCGGAACGTCTCGACGAGCTGACCGAGCTGCTCGCCGAGGCCGACGTGGCGAACGGTGCCTGACCCGGTAAGGGTCGATCAGATCCGGCCGACTGCGAGGCCGAGCAGCGCAACGAGCTCGTCCCGGCTGAGGTCCCCGGGAACGTCCTGCACGCTGATCTGCAGCCCGTTGCGGAATCGCGCCTCGGCCAGGTTGAGGCCTTCGATGTACCAGGCCTCGTTGGCGATCCCCGGGATGTCCTCCCAGTCGTTGTAGGCCTCGGGCGCCAAACTGCCGTGCTGGTCCTCGGTGAGCACTCTCGTCGAGAACGTGCCAGCGATGCCGCTCGACCCGAGCACGTTGTGGATGCACTGGTCGAACGGACCCTCCTCGACGAACGGCCCGTCCTCGACGGTGAGACCGGCCGCCTCGAGATCGGCGCTCGTCACGAGCTCGCAGCTGAGGTTGCCGCCCGTCGCCGGCGCGCCCTCGCCGCCGGACGACGACCCTGCATCGTCGGCGGGCTCGGCGTCGGTGCCGTTACCGCCGGCGTCACCGCCGGCCTCCGTCGCCGCAGGCGCCGATTCGTCGTCGGAGTCGTCGCTGCAGGCTGCGAGGAGGAGCGCCACGACGGCGAGCGCTCCGAGAAGGGGTCGTCGACTCAGACCTCCCATGGCCCGACGATAACCCGCCGTACCGGATGGTCAAGCAGGCCTCCGAGCGGTCGCTCGCGGCGGGCGGCCACGTCGGCGAGCCTCCGGCGTCCCCGACGCGCTCGGTAGGCTCTCGTCCTCCGGGCGCATAGCTCAGATGGCTAGAGCGCTTCCCTTACAAGGAAGATGTCGGGGGTTCGAGTCCCTCTGCGCCCACCGCATAAGACCTGATAGATAGCTATCTGGTCAGTGTGGGTGGTCAAGTTTGGTTGCGGTGGGACCCTGGGTGGGGACCCTATGGGTGCGTGAGTCGTCGTGGGACTTGCCGATGCTTCGGAGGTGGTCCGGTGACGTGGCGCTCTCCCGTGCGGCCTGCCTGTGGGGACGGGCGCCGTCGTCGATCGCCCGATCGTTATCGGGCACCTGATCGTGCGCATAGTGAAGCTCCCTGCCGGTTCGCGCGTGGGTCAAGAAGCCCTCCGTCATCGTCGATATGCGTGCCTCCGAGCCGGCGATCTGGGGCGGGCGGCGGAGGCCGGGGACGATGAGCCGCTACGAGCTTGGGTCGGGGTCAGCATCCCGTAGCACGGCTGGAGACGGCGACCAGCGCGCCACGCGGTCACGCCTGGTCGGGGGGCTCCTCAGTCGCCGTCGTGAGCCCAGCTTGGGCTTCCTCCAACAGCCCCAGCATCTCGTACCCCCGAGGCGTGTCGGGCCGTGCCTCTAGCAACTTGCGAACGACGCGGATGCTCTCGCGGAAGTCCTCTCCGCCCCGGCGGGACTCGATCGCACGGCGATAGTGGTATGCCGCATCGTCGGGTCTGCCCGCCGCCAGATGCGCATGGGCCAGATTGCGGATGGTGAACACTTGGGCCGGATCGAGAGTCAGTGCCCGCTCGCTGGCCCGGATGCTGGCGTCGTAGTCGCCGGCGAGGTAGAGAATCCAGCCCTGGTTCCCGATTGCCGTGGCATCGTGCGGGTCCTGCTCCACCACCTCCGCGAACCGCGCGACGGCTTCGTCCATGCGGCCGAGATCTGCGAGTGCAAGGGCGACGTCCTGACGGGTTCGCCGAATGGTCGAGACGTCGCCCGTGTCCTTCGCTAGCTCCTCGGCGCGGCGGGCGGCCTCCAGCTCCTCGGCGTACCGGTCCGACCGCTCGTAGATCATCTGAAGCGCGGACAACACCGAGATCTGATCCAGCCTGGAGTTCAGCCCCGCGTAGATGTCGCCGGCCGCCTTCAGTGCGGCCTCGGCCTCGTCGTATCGCTCCAGTTCGGCCAACGTCCAACCCTGCGCTTGATAAGCCGCGCCCATACTGAGCGGCAGCCCGGTCTCCCGGGCGTGTTCGATCGCCCGCTCCGTCGCCGCCAGGGCGCCGACATGATCGCCGGCTTGCTTGAGGGAATCGGCAAGGCCCGACAGGGCCTCGATCACGGTCGACGGGGTGCCGATGATCTCGGCGATCTCGACGGCGCGCTCGTACCCCTGGACAGCTCCCGCGTAGTTGCGGCGGGCGAGGTCGACGTCCGCCAGGGCGGTCTCGAGGTCGAGTTCCGCAAGTGGACTCGGGGCACCCAGCCGCCGCGCCGACCAGTAGTGACGCTCGGCCGCCTCGAGGTCGAATCGCGCCTTCTCGATGCGCCCGAGCAGGAGGTGGATCTGGAACTGCACGGACACCTGCTCGACGACGTCCTGCTCCAGGAGCGAGTGCAGCCGTGCGGCCGCCTCGTCGTTGCGGTCGAGGGTCCAGTCGATCCGCGCGAGGCCGATGTCCGCCTGGACCCGAAGTGCCTGGTCCTCCAGCCCCAGGGCAATCTGCCGAAGTTCGGCGTACGTCTCGGTCGCCCTGTCGAGCCGACCGAGGAGATGGTAGGTCGTGGCCAGGCTGGTCATGAGCACGATCTCGACCTTCCGTGCGCGCTGCTCGCGCGCCGAGGCGAGAGCCTGCTCCTGCTGGCGTACGATCGCCGCAGCCTGTGCCTCGTCGAGCTGGCTGGCCACCTGTCGCTGGACGTCGAGCGCATCGGCGACGCCAGGCGCCGACTCGAGCTCCATGTACATCGTCTCCGCGAGCACAGCGGCACTCCAGGCCTCTGGAACCCGGTCCTGCAAGGCGAACACCTGGGCAAGGTTGAGCCAGAGCCCAGCGACGTCCACGTCGACGGCAACGAGCTGTACCTCCACGGTGTCCGGATCCTCGGGCGGCTGGTCGGAGGGAACGGCGATGCCGAATACAGCCAGATCCTCGGCTCCGGATTCACCGGCATCGTCGCTGGACAACATCAGCTCGGTGGGCACCCACGCGGCGGCGACAGGGTACGGCAGGCCCTCGACCATCTCCGCGGGGGAGATGGACCCGTCCTCCTCGATTGCAATGGTGGACGTCGAGACGAGCGTCTCGAGGGCCCGCTGCAGCAAGTCGCCGGCGTTCGAGAAGTCGTTGCGGTCCATGCGGACGAAGCCCAGCCGCTCGAGTGCCTTCGCCTGGAGCGGGGGCAGATCGTGAGCGGAATCCAGACACTCCCCAAGAAGAGCTTCGGCGTCGTCGTATCGGCCGAGCGCGCGCAGCGCGTCGGCGAGCTCGATGCGCCAGAACAGAACGTCGACGGGGTCGATCGCGTCCTGCCCGGCGGCGACGGCTGCCTCGAGCAGTTCGGCGCCTCGCCGGTGATTCCCCATTCTCGTCAGTGCGACCCCCGCGAGGGCGTTGGCGACCGGGCTGATGGCCGGGTCGCCGGTATCACCGATCAGCAGCGCGAGGCGGATCATCTCGCGGCCGTGGCCCCAGGAGTCGAGCCGGTCGGTCAACCCATCGAGCAGCTCCCAGGCCGACCGCGGGTCGCCAGCGTCGACCAGAAGCTCCAGCTCGGCGATCTCCGGGCGGGCGTCCTCGAGCGACTGCTGCTCGTGCCGATCCATGCGGATGGCGCGGAAGAACTCGGCCCCGCGGTGCCGCAGCGCGGCCAGGCTGTAGGGCGGGTCGGGTTGGCGCCAGTCCGATGGTTCACCCTCGGGAACCTGCGACAGGGCATAGGAGCGGTCGACCGGATGGAGCCAGTACCGACCCTGGTCCCGCCGCGCCAGCGACATCCCGACGAGGCGTCTGAGCATCCGCTCGCTGTGGACTCCCGGAACGTAGGGACGCAGCAGCAGATCGACCGCCTCGGGGATCACCGGCTGGGGATAGATCGCCAGCGCCTCCATGACCCTCTGGGTCCGCGGGTCCAAGCGATGGAACGCCTCGGCCACCAACTCGGCGACGACGTTGTCGGGCAACACGTCGGACTCGCGACCGAGCAGCTCCTCCGCGGTGCTGTAGGGGTCGGCCGCCAGGATGGCGACGAAGGCTTCGAGCGCTCTCGGCAGTCCGAGGGTGCGGTCCCTGATGTCACCGAGCAACTCGTCGGGCGCGTCCTGCAGCCCGAGCATCCCGTCACGGTCGAGTGCTCGCAGCAGGTTCTCGGCGTACGGCGAGGCGAGCCCGGATCCGATGTTCAGGAGCACCTGCCGTCCCGGATCCCGGAGGGCGAGGTCCCGCGGGTCGACGCGCGTCGTCAGCACGAACTTGATCCCGTGGCCCGGCGTCTGGAGCAGCGTGGAGAGCGCCTCGGAGAGCTCGGGGTCGCCGATCTCCCAGGTCTCGGATTCGAGGACGTCCTCGAAGTTGTCCAGCAGCACGACGGTCCGCCGCCGGGCGAACGCCGATGCCAGGGCCAGAACTCGCTCGCTGATGTCGGTCGCGGTGAGCCAGGCCGCACCCAGTTCGGCCAACTCCTCCGCCGGGAGCAGCTTGCCCAGGTCGGCGTAGATGTTCGGGAACGAGATGTCGCGCGCCGGTCCGGCGCCCAGGTAGACGATCCCGCTGTACCCCACCTCCAGCATGCGATCGTCGGGAAACGCGCCACGTTCGAGCTCGGCGAGGGCCCGCGACGCCATGGCCGTCTTGCCGACGCCGGCCCGACCCACGACGCGGATCAACCGGAGCGAATCGTCCTCGAGGTAGTCGCCGAGGATCCTGGTCTCGACCACGCGATCCTGGAAGTAGGAGGGCGCGGTCGCCGGCGGGCGATTGACCGCCGGTACCAGTGCGGTCGTCACTGGAGTCGCGCGGTCGCGCTCGCTCTCCAGTCCCCGTTCGATCTGTTCGTTCACGGCGCGCAGGGTGCCAGGAGGGTCGGACACGGCATGCTCGAGGTCGGCGATGGCGACGTCGATGTCGGCGAGTTCGAGCTCGATACGATCGCGGTTCGCCCCCGAGCGAGCGAGTTCTCGTTCGCTGTCGGCGCGGCGATTGCGCAGCTCGTATAGCTCGCCGTCGGGCGAGTCGAGCCAGGCCACGTGCCGACGCAACCCGGCGAGACCAGCCTCGAAGTCGGTGACGAACGGGATCTGCTGTCTCCCGACCAGTTGGAGCGGCTCGATGGCGTCGTCGTGGAGGAGGAGCGGAACCACCGGCTTCTTGAACTGGAGGGCGCGCATCCACTCCCGCCGGACGACCGACTGGCTGGTGACGCTGTCACGAGTGAGCACCAGCAGCAACGCCCGGCACGACCGGATCGCCTCGTCCACCTGGTCCTGCCAATCGGCGCCGGGGATGAGACGGTGCCGCTTGTCCATCCACACATCGATCGGTGGCGGCCCGGCGCGCAACTCGTCGTACAGCCTCAGGGCAAAGTCGTTGCCGTCGATCGTGGAATAGCTCAGGAAGTAGTGGGCCACCTGCGCACCTCCCGACGGGTCGCCTAGCGATATTAGCCCCGATGTGCCGTCGGTGGGCACGCATATCGCGCACAGACACTCGCCGCTCAACCCGCTCCTGACCGGCACGTACATCGGGGCGTTCTGGGCGTCGAGGCGCTCGTAAACGCGCGGCAGGCCGACGCTTCTCATTGAGCGGTGTCGGCACGGTCGAAGTCCCGTGTGCGGAGCGCACGCGACGCGCACGCCGCGATCGCGTTCGTCCCTCTTCCGAAACGGCAGGTTGCCCCGGCGAGTTGTTGACGAGGTGCCCGGATCCGCTCGCATCGCTGACCAGGCGATCGACGAACAACTCCAGTTCCCGAAGCCGGAACCTGACGCACCGACCGATGTGCACCGGCACGAGCTCACGTTGGCCAATGAGCTCGTACAGCGTCGTTCGTCCGATGCCGAGCAGAGCGGCCGCCTCCTTCGCCGACACGAGTAGCGGCCGGACCCCACCTGACCCGGTCGTCGCTGGGTGGGTTCTTGCCTCCACGTCTACCCAACGGTCACCGGGCCAGCGTCACGGAGAAAGAAATCCGAAGAATCTCAGCCACGAGGCAGAACACGATCGCTCCGAAGCGTCGGCAGATCAGCCGCGGGTTCCGCGCTGAAGCGGTGCCGGTGTGAGTCGTCGCGAGCCGGACCCGAAATCGACATACACAGACTATTACCCGCTTGGTGAACGGTGTGCCGCCCTCCGCCTTCCGAGCAGCTGATCACGACGCCGAGTCGCCGGTCGCAGCCGGCCGGCGGCGATACCTGCACGGCGCGTCGGGACGATGAGTCGATCAGTTCAGGTCACGAATTTGCACCATGGTGCGCGCCGCCCACCAGCGTTTCTGGACACCCCAACCAATCGTGCGCTCGGCCGGGCGGCAACGGCCCGACTGCTGCGCCTGATATCGCGCCCACCGGCCCCAGTCGCGTCATGTGCGTCGTTCCCGAGTGAGCTCCGTGCTGCGGTGCGGCCGGTTGTCGAGCGGGTCGTTCAGCGATCGGAGCATTGCTCGGAGGACTGTTGTGGCCAGGTGGTGAGAGCCAACCGCAGATCGCCGTCGTACGGACCGCCTCTCTGGGTGACGCGCGCCGGGGTCCGGTGGCAGCTCTTCTCCCAGAGCCAGCTTCGTTCGAGCGGTCAGGCGGGTGTGTCGCAAGTCTCCTGCCTGGGTGGTCGATTGCCTCTTGTTGTCGTGTGTGTTGATGGCGTAGCGGTGGCGTAGGCCCGGCATTCGGGTCGGGCTGTGCTCAGGGGAGAGGGGTGTTCAGAGATGAACACGACGACGCACAACCGGGCCAAGACGTGGTGGATCACCGCCATGGCAGCGGTGCTGGTGGCCGCGATGGTGGTGATCACCCAATCCTGGGCTGGAGCAACGCACTCCGATGGCCATCGGCCGGTGCTGGTGCCGATTGCGCCGTGTCGGTTGGCCGACACCCGCATCCCGATCGGCCCCAACACGACGTTGGGACCTGACGGCACGATCACGATCGTCGCCCACGGCACGAACGGCGAGTGCACCATTCCGCCTGATGCGGTGGCGTTGTCGATGAACGTCACGTCGTTGAACGCGACCGAGTGGACGTTCTTGACGGTGTGGCCGGAGGGTCCGATGCCGAACGCATCGAGTCTCAACCCGCAGGCGGGTCAGCCGCCAACGCCGAACGCGGTGGTGTCGCCGTTGTCGACGACGGGGAGTTTCATGGTCTACAACTTCGGCGGGTCGGTGGACGTCATCGTCGACGTCAACGGCTATTTCGCTCACCACGACCACGACGACCTGTATGACACCTCGGCTGAGGTCGACGCCAAGATCGCCGCCAACCCCGGACCGGCGGGACCGCCCGGAGCTGACGGGCAAGACGGCGCGCCAGGACCACCGGGGGC
>JAAUXY010188058.1_pt1 | contig 12387 bp, 2 predicted proteins | sample 7278121 | NCBI WGS metagenome assembly JAAUXY01 (sample SAMN14350117, study PRJNA611818) | marine sediment metagenome | isolation source: surface marine sediment (1.8m) | place: French Polynesia: Moorea | collected 2018-08 | reverse complement strand
GGTCGGCTGTATCCGGCCCGTTGTTGGTGACGGTGAGGGTGTAGGTCAGGTCTTCGCCAGCGACCACCGGGTCGGGCGAATCGTCCTTGGTGATCGACAGATCGGTCTCGACCCCGATCGAGGTGCTTTCCGTGTCGCTGTCGTTGCCGGAGGTCGAGTCGGTCTCGTTGGCGGCCACCGACGCGGTGTTGTCGATCGCCGTGGTCTGACCCGGATCGACGGTGACGATGAAGCTCACCATCTCGCTGTCGCTCGCCGCCAGGGCTCCGATGGCGCAGGTGACGGTGCCGCCTGCCTCGGTGCAGTCCGACGAGGAGTTGAAGGTGACCCCCGCGGGCAAGACGTCGGTGACGGTGGCTCCGGTGGAGTCTGACGGTCCGTTGTTGGTGACCGTCAGGGTGTAGGTCAAGTCCTCACCGGCGTTGACCGGATCGGGTGAGTCGCTCTTGGTGATCGAAAGATCCGTCTCCACTTCGACGGTGGTGCCTTCCGTGGCACTGTCGTTGCCGGTGGTCGAGTCGGTCTCGTTGGCGGCCACCGAGGCGGTATTGCTGAGTGCCGCGGTCTGTCCGGAGTCGACGGTGACGGTGAAGCTCACCATCTCACTGGCGCTGACCGCGAGCGTTCCGATGGCGCAGGTGACGGTGCCGCCGGCCTCGGTGCAGTCGGAGGACGAGCTGAAGGTGACGCCGGCGGGCAGGACGTCGGTGACGGTGGCTCCGGTGGAGTCTGACGGTCCGTTGTTGGTGACCGTCAGGGTGTAGGTCAGGTCCTCGCCGGCGGTGACCGGGTCGGGGGAGTCGCTCTTGGTGATCGACAGATCGGTCTCGGCCTGCACGGTGGTGCCCTCGGTGGCACTATCGTTACCGGAGGTCGAGTCGGTCTCGTTAGCGGCCACGGTCGCGGTATTGCTGAGTGCCGCGGTCTGCCCGGGATCGACGGTGACGACGAAGCTCACCATCTCGCTGTCGCTGACCGTCAGGGCTCCGATGGCGCAGGTGACGGTGCCGCCGGCCTCGGTGCAGTCGGACGAGGAGCTGAAGGTGACGCCCGCGGGCAAGACGTCGGTGACGGTGGCTCCGGTGGAATCCGAGGGCCCGTTGTTGGTGACCGTCAGGGTGTAGGTCAGGTTCTCGCCGGCGGTGACCGGATCAGGCGAGTCGCTCTTGGTGATCGACAGATCGGTCTCGGGCACCAGCACGGTGTTGTTGTCGGTAGCGCTGTTATTGCCCGGCACGGTGTCGGTGATCGACGGCGCGATGGTCGCGGTATTCGACAGGGTGCCGGTGGCGTCGGCGTCGATGTCGCAGGTCACCATGTAGGTGACCGAGCTGCTCGCCGGCATCGACAGGGTCTCGGCCAGATCGCCGGAGCCCGGCGAGGTATTGCCGGTGGCGCCGCCTGTCGTGCTGCTGGTGTAGGTGCAGTTGGAGAGAGGCGGCGATGGGAAAGTGTCGGTCAGGGTCACTGACGGATCGGCGCTAGGACCGGGGTTGGTGACCGTGATGGTGTAAGTCACCGTGCCGCCCGGGGTCGCCTCGACCTCGCCGTCGTCCTTGGTCACCGACAGATCCGCCGCCGGGTTCACCGTCAGGGTGTCGGTAGCGTCTCCGCTATTGCCCGAGGTCGACGTCAGGTCGTCGGTGGTATTGACATGTGAGCCGGAAACGATGCTGGTGACGTTGACCTCGATGGTGCAGCTGGCCCCTGCACCGACGCTGCCGCCCGTGAGCTCGATCGAGGTCCCGCCGGCGTTGGCGGTCAAGGTGCCGCCGCAAGTGTTGGAGGTGACCGAAGGCGTGGTGATCACCACGCTGGCCGGTAGATTGTCGATAAAGGCCAGGCTCGAGGCGGTCAGTGCCGAAGCGCTGTTGTCGATGGTGAAGGTCAGGGTGCTGGTGCTGCCAGCGAGGATGGCGTCGGGTACGAATACCTTGGCGAATGTTGGTGGCGGCTCGATCGCCAGGTCGGCGGTGGCCGGATCTGCGACCAATAAGCCGGCGCGTTGCAGATCGCTGGTGACGTTGGGGAAGGTGCCCGCGGTCGCGCTCACCGGTACCAACACCTCTACATCAAACGTGCAGGTGCCGCCCATCGGCGGCAGTTCGCCACCGCTGAAGGCCAGAAAGCCGATGCCGGTAATCTCCGACGAGGCGCCGCAAGGCAATGCAGGCAAGCCGGTTGCGATCAGACCCGGGATGACGGCGTTCAAGTCATCGGTGAACTCGATGTCGCTCGCCGTGTCAGCGCCCGGGTTGGTGATAGTGAACGTCAGGGTCGCGGTGCCGGTGGCGGTGGTGGGGCCGTCGAAGGACTTGCTGAACGTCAACAGCTGGATGACTTCCAGGGTGTCGCTGGCGGGATCGCCGGTGACCGTGTTGCCGTCGATGTCGCCGGTGACGCCACTGGTGGTGTTGGTATAGAAATCGGCGGCAGCGCCGGCGGGCACCGAGAGCGTGACCCGGATGGTGCAGGAACCGTCGGCGGCGAGGGAAGCACCGGAGACGGTGATCAAGCCGGTTCCGAGCCCGGTGACGGAGCCGCCACAGTCGTTGAAGTCCAGGCTGTCGTAGGTCAAGCCGGTGAGGGTGGTGTCGAGATCGTCAGTGAAGGCGATCGCCGAGGCTGGGTTGTCGGAGTCGAGGTTGACGAGGTTGAATTCGAGGGTGACGGTATTGCCGGGGGCCACCGGATCGTCGGTGAATGCCTTGAACAGCGTGATCTGGTCGCTGTCGACGATCAGATTGTCGATCGCTGGACCGTCAAAGCCCGGCGTGGCACCCAGCATGTAGGAGACGCCGGAGACGAAATTTTCGAAGATGCCGTCTGAAGCCGTCGTCGGCACCGTGACCTCGACGTCCAGGGTGCACGTCATGCCGGCGGCCAGGGTGCCGCCGGCATAGGTCAGGGAAGAGCCGAGCCCCGGGATCGTGATGATCGTGAGGGTGCCCCCGCAGTCGTCGGCCAGGGCCGGGTCGGTCGCGATCAGGCCCGCTACGGGGAAGAGGCTGTCGGTGAAGCCGATGGCGGTGGCGGTGACCGCGCTGATGTTCTCGAGGTTGAAACGCAGGGTCAGGGCCTTGCCGGGGAAGGCCGGGTCGCCGAGGAATTCCTTGGAGAAGATCATGCCGCCAACCTCGAGATCGTCGCTGGCCGCGGGCGAGGTCGCGGCCTGGCCGCCGACCGTGGCAGCGATGCCGCTCGTGGTATTGGTGTAGGCACCTGACGCGGCGCCAGCAGGCACGGCGAGCGTGACGCTGATGACGCAGCTTTCACCGGGCGACAGGGTGGCGCCCATCAGAGTGAGCAGGGTGTCCCCTGCGGAGCCGCTGAGGGTGCCGGTGCCGGGATCCCCGCCCGGGCCGTCCGGATCGCAGGCCTCAGTGATCGGCAGACCTGTTGCCGTCAGGCCGGCCAGGACCGGAGCCAGGTTGTCGGTGAAAGTGATATCGATGGCGTCACCGGTAGCGTTCGCAGAATAGTTGAGTTCGAGCTCAAGGGTGACGGTGTCGCCAGGTGCCACCGGATCGTCGGTGAACGCCTTGGTCAAGCTGGGGGCGGCGATCACGGTCAGGGTATCGCTGGAGGGATCGCCGATGCGCGTGGCGCCGTCGACGGTGGCGCTCGGCTCCTCGGTGGTGTTGAGGTAGATGCCGGGCGGAAAGGGCGCGGGAATGGTCACCGTGACGTAGAAGGTGCAGGAATCACCTGCCATGCCGGCGGCCGCCAGACTGCCGCCGGTCAAGGACAGGCCCTGGCGTTCGGTGTCAGGAAAGACAAAACCGAGCGTCGAGCCGGCACCACAAGGAGGATTGGGGACCGGGGGCAGGGCCACCGAAAGCGGCAAGGGCAGGAAGCCGGTGCCCGGGCCGCCGTCGGTCAGCTCATCGATGAAGGCGACGTCCGTCGCGCCCGAGGTGGTACTGGTGTTGGTGACGGTGAACTGCAGGATCACGCTGTCGCCGGGATTGACGATCGGATCAGGAGCGAAGGTGCCAACCTCGAGGAATTCCTTGGTCAGGATCGGCACCGGCTCGACGAAGAGATCAGCCGAAGCCGTGTTACCGACCACCGGTGAGCTATCGACAGTACCGGTGACCGTGCTCGTGGTATTAGTATAAGACCCGGGCATCGCGCCGGCCGGCACCGAGACGGTGACCTGGATTGTGCAGAAACCCTCCGCGGGGATCGTGACGCCGGAGAGGCTGAGGGTGGTGCCGCCGATACCCGAGACCGGGACGCCACAGTCGTTCGATATCTCGCTATCGAAGATAGCCCCTGGAAGGGCGGGGACCAGGGTAGTAAGGTCGTCGGTGAAAGCGACGTCGGTGGCCGGGAAGTTGCGGTCGAAATTGTCGATCCTGAATTCGAGGGTAGCGGTGCTGCCGGGGGGCGTCGGATCGTCGATGAAGTCCTTTTGGATGGCGAGCCGGGTGACGGTGACTTCGAGAGTATCGCTCGCCTTGCCGGCGAATGTGAAATCCGCGCGTAGGTCATTGGTCACGTTGTCGAGCATACCGATGCCGACACCCATCACATCGACCGTGACGGTGCAGGTCGCTCCAATGGGTAGCACCTCAAAGCCAGGGAAGAGGGTGCTACCGAAAGCATCGAGGTCGATGACGCTGGTACCGGGTGTGGCGGTCACCGTGGTATCGGGAAAGCCGGCACTGATGCAATCGGTAGTAGCGTTGGAAGGGTCGGCGACGACCATGCCGATGGGCAGGTTGTCGGTGAATTCCAGGTTGCCCACCGGCGCAGCATTAGCGCCGTTGTCGATGGTGAACGTCAGCGTGCTCGTCTCCCCCAGGGAGATGGAGCTCGGCGCGAAGCTCTTGGAGAACCCCGGCAGGGTGGTGACGACGGTGAGGTTGACCGGCGACGACATGGGGGGATCGCCCGAGAGCTCGTTATAGAACAAGATGATCGCCCCGTTGGTATGGACGCCGGGTGTGCTGGCGGTGACGTCGACGGTGACGGTGCAGGTCTCGCCAATTCCCAGCCGGCCGTCCGAGAGGCTGATGGTGCCGCCACCGTCGGGAGCGGTGACAACGCCGTCGAGGCAAGTGGTCGAGGCGTTCGCCGGATCGGCGATGTCGACGTCGCCCGGCACCGTCGGCAGGGGGTCGGTGAAGTTAAGACCGGTGATCGTACCGCCGGTATTGTTGGTGATGGTGAAGGTGATCGTGCTGACGCTGCCGGGACCGATGGTGCTCGGAGTGAAAACCTTGGTGAATATCTGGGCATCCGCCGGCGCCACGGCCAAAGCCAGGAAAGCGACTAAGGGCATCCATCGCCGGGTGCTCGTTTTGATCTGTCGTGACATCAGGCCTTCTCCTTCGAGGTTGTCTCGCCTATCGTGCTGTTCATTCCGTGTCTCTTGCCTGAGCGTGGGCTGCTCCCGAGTCCATGCTTTTTGGCCGATGGCACGACACCCACGCTGTCGATACATAGATCAACAGCGATATGGCATTTCATCGGACCTCATTCAGCGGCGCTAGCCCCTTAAAACCCCTGGGCGCCACTTCTCTGAGCCGGAGCATCCGTAGGCTATCATCTCCACGGCTTCTCCTTCCTACCTTTTCTGCTTGAAGAACTGTGCAATCCTCCAATCCTCTCCCAGCATTGAAGATCGCCGATGCCCTTCTTTTACTCACCGTTTGTATCTGGGGCACGAACTTTTCGGTGGTCAAGTTCGGCCTTTCCGAGCTATCACCGCTGGCGTTCAACGCGGTTCGTTTCGCTTGCGGTGGCGTCGCCATGGTCATCATCGCCCGGGCCGTGGGGCAACGCTGGCATTTCGAGCGCCGTCACTTGCCGTTTCTGATCGGTCTCGGCCTGCTCGGCAACGGGCTTTACCAGTTGTTGTTCATCTACGGCGCCGCCGCGACGACCGCCGACAACGCGGCCTTGATCCTGGGCACCGTGCCCGCCTGGGTTGCTCTCGGCGGCTCGATAGCCGGCTTCGAGCGAGTGGCGCCGGCCGGTTGGCTGGGGATCGGCCTGTCGTTCGCCGGGGTCACGATGATCGTTCTCGGCGCCGATCGCACGGCCGAATTCCAGTTCGGCGGCGCCTCGCTCCACGGCGACGCCCTGGTCCTCGCCGGCACCCTCTGCTGGTCGGCCTTCACCCTGCTCGGCAAGTTGGCGATGCGGCACTACCGGCCGCTGGCCGTCACCAGCTTCTGCACGATGGTCGGCGCCGTGCCGCTTCTGCTCCTCGGGCTCCCGGACCTCTTGCAGGCTACCCGGGGCGACGTCTCAACGGGCGGTTGGGCGTCGGCGATCTATTCCGGCATCTTCGCCATCGGCGTCGCCACCTGGTTCTGGAACATCGGCATCGCGCGCCTGGGCAGCGCCCGGACCTCGCTTTATTCCAACTTTGTGCCGATGGTCGCCCTTTTCACCGCCTGGCTAGCGCTCGGCGAGACGCTCACCGCGGAGCAGGGTTACGGGGTGGTGGCGGTGCTCGTCGGGGTGGTGCTGGCGCGGCGATTCACTCGACCGCGGTAGCCTGAGATTAAAATCCCAGGCTATCCTGTGCTGCCCTACGGGCTGGTTGCTGGTGGCGAAGCGTCGGCGTGGGGCACGGCGACGCGGTGCATTCGGACGACTGACGGGGTTGAATATCAAGAAGCGGGCGTTTCTGACTTCCTGGATGGCAGGATCACGTCGTGATTCTCCTTCCGGGATCTTTCCGCGGGCAGGATCACGTCGTTATTTGTGGTGGCGCATGTCCAGAAGTGGCTCTATCTACCAGGACTGTCTGACCACCCCGTAGGGGTTGCACCCAACAGCCCAGGGTCAGCGCAGCGCCACCCTGGGTGTGGGCCAGGATAGAATCCCAACCCCAAAGGGGTTGAACAATCAGTTGCACTAAAGGTGGGATGAGCGAAGATGACCGAGACCTGGCCGCCTCCTGACGATCCGGTGACTTTCGAGTCCCTGTGTCTGGATCTATGGCAGGAGATCTGGGGCGACCCTGGCGCCGACAAGAACGGCCGATCGGGCCAGGCGCAGGCTGGGGTCGACGTCTTCGGCAAGTACAAGGGCCAGCAGATGGGCGTCCAGTGCAAGCAGAAGAATGGGCTGCTGCGGACGCAGGTGACGGTCAAGGAGCTGGAGAAAGAGGTCGAGCAGGCGCTCGGATTCGAACCGCCGCTGCATTCCTTCATCCTCGCCACCACCGGCCCGGCGGACGCCAAGGTGCAGAAGAAGGCGCGGCAGATCTCGGCGGACCATGCGGAGAAGGGGCTGTTCGAAGTCGGGGTGTGGTCTTGGGAGAAGATCTGGAAGGAGATCTCCGGTCGCAAGGCGTTGTTGCGTCGAATCGGGGCGACCTACTGGCCTGACCTGTTCACGATGACGGGGCGCCGCGTCGCCCCGAGCCGGCTGACGCATACCGCGGACACCCTCTTCGGCCGTGACGACGAGCTCGCTCGCCTCGACGCAGCCTGGGAGGATCCCGGCATCCGCGTGATCACCCTGGTCGCCTGGGGCGGCGTAGGCAAGACGGCGCTGGTGGCGAAGTGGGCGGCGGCGCTGGCGGAGCGTGAGTATGACGGGGCAAGCTGTTTCGATTGGTCGTTCTACAGCCAGGGCACCCAGGAGGCCGGCAGCCCGTCGTCGGACGCCTTCGTCGCCGCGGCGCTCGAGTTCTTCGGCGATGCCGAGATGGCGAGGAGCCCGGCGTCGGCTTGGGACAAGGGGGCGCGCCTGGCGCGGCTGGTGGCGGCGCGCCGGACGCTCCTTGTGCTCGACGGTCTGGAGCCGCTGCAGTATCCTCCCGGGCCGCTGGCCGGCGAGTTGAAGGACCCGGCGATCACCGCTCTGCTCAAGGGGTTAGCGGGCCAGAATCCCGGGCTGTGCCTGGTGACGACCCGCGAACGGGTCGAGGATCTGGCCGCGTTCCGCGACGGCACCGCGCCCGAGTGGCGGCTCGAGCGCCTGACGGCGAGCGCCGGAGCGCGTCTGCTCGAGAGTCTCGGCGTCCGCGGGCCGGAGGATGAGCTCGAGCAGCTGTCGCGTGACGTCGACGGCCACGCCCTGACCCTCAGGCTGCTTGGCCAGTACCTGTCGCGGGCCCACGGCGGCGACGTCCGCCGGCGGGACCGGGTGGACCTGGAGAAGGCGGATCTCAGGACCCAGGGTGGACACGCGTTTAAGACCATGGCGGCTTACGAGAAGTGGTTGGCGGACGGCGGCGAGGACGGCGAGCGTCAGCTGGCGGTCCTGCGTCTGCTCGGGCTCTTCGATCGCCCGGCGGATGCCGGCTGCTTGGCGGCCTTGCGCGGCGAGCTGGTCATCGCCGGGCTGACCGAGCCGCTGGTCGGCCTCGACGAGGAGGACTGGAACTTCACCGTCGAAGAATTGGCTGACTGCGGCTTGGTCGCCCGCGCCTCGACGTCAGCAGAGAGGGCAAGTTTGGACGCCCATCCGCTGATCCGCGAGTACTTCGGCCGTCGACTGCGCGAGCAGGCGCCGGCGGCCTGGCGCGAGGCCCACGGCCGTCTGTTCGACTATCTTCGGGAGGCCACCGAACACCAGCCCGACACCCTGGAGGGTCTCCAGCCGCTCTACCAGACGGTGGGCCACGGTTGCCGGGCGGGCAGGCAGCGGGAGGCGTGCTACGAGGTCTACCGCGACCGTATTAACCGCGGCACGGGACCGGACGGTTTCTACAGCACGAAGAAGCTCGGAGCGTTCGGCGCCGACCTGGGGGCCGTCGCCTGCTTCTTCGAGGCGCCGTGGAATCGCGTCTCGCCGTCGCTCTCGGAAGCCGACCAGGCATGGCTGCTGAACCAGGCCGCCTTTCGCCTGCGCGCCCTGGGCCGGCTGGGCGAGGCCGTCGAGCCAATGCGGGCAACTCTGAGAATCAACGAGTCTAAGGGAGAATGGAAGAACGCCGCTGTTGTTGCCAGCAACCTGAGCGAGCTGGAGCTGACCCTGGGCGACGTCGAGTGCGCGGTGCGCGACGCCGAGCAGTCCGTGGACTTCGCCGACCGTAGCGGCGACGCGTTTCTAAAGATGGTGTTTCGCGTGACTCTGGCCGACGCCCTGCACCAGGCGGGCCGGCGTGACGACGCCCGGGAGCGCTTCCGTGAGGCCGAGGCGATGCAGGCCGAGAATCAGCCCGAGTACCCGCTGCTCTACTCGTTTCGTGGCTTCCGGTATTGCGACCTGCTGCTCGCCGACGCCGAGCGCGCGGCATGGCGGGTTGAAACGGCTGGGCCCCCTCACCCTAACCCTCTCCCCCAGGGGGAGAGGGGACCAGAAGTGTGCGGCGAGGTCGAAGAGCGGGCGGTACAGACGCTACCCATCGCTGAGAGGAACAACTGGATCCTCGATATCGCCCTCGACCACCTGACGCTGGGCCGTGCCGGGCTCTACCGGGCGATCCTGGAGGGGCGGGACGTCTCGAGCGACCCGGCGGGATCCGCGACCCGCGACCCGACGTCCGAGATCGAACGGGCGGTGGACGGACTGCGCCGGTCTGGCGAAGTCGAATTCGTTGCTCGCGGCCTGCTCACCCGCGCCTGGCTGCGCCGCCATTCGGGCGACGCCGACGGTGCTCGCGACGACCTGGACGAGGCGTGGCAGATCGCCGAGCGCGGGCCGATGCGGCTGTTCCAGGCGGATATCCAGCTGTATCGCGCCAGGCTGTTCCGCGACCGCCAGGCCCTGGCCGAGGCTCGACGGCTGATCGAAGAGCACGGCTACGGCCGGCGGCTCGAGGAGCTGGCGGATGCCGAGGGGGCGGCGGTGAGCTGGTAGGTGCGGTTCTGGCACAGAACCCCTGAAGTCCTGTCCAGACATGCGGCTACCTTAGCCGATGTCCAGCGGTGGTGGATCTTACGACCCGGACTGTCTGACCACCCCGTAGGGGTTGCACCCAACAGCCCAGGGTCAGCGCAGCGCCACCCTGGGTTTGCAGCCATCCCCAACCCGAACCCTGAAAGGGTTCCACAACGGGCGGCGTCTAATGTGGGTTGTAGAACCCTTTTCAGGGTACGATCTGAATCCGTGTAAACTCGTGGGGTTCCCATGATCTGGATGAGGGATGAAAGACGATGACCGCGGATATCGAGAACTGGCAACCTCCCGACGATCCGGCGGCCTTCGAGTCGCTCTGTCTCGATCTGTGGAAGGAGATCTGGGGCGACCCCGGCGCCCAGAAGAACGGGCGCTCGGGCCAGGCGCAGGCAGGGGTCGACGTCTTCGGCTTGCACGAGGGGCGTCAGATGGGCGTCCAGTGCAAGAAGAAAGATGGCCGGCTACGGACAGCGGTGACGGTCAAGGAGCTGGAGAAGGAGGTCGGCAAGGCCCGCGGCTTCAAGCCGCCGCTCGCGAAGTTGATTCTCGCCACCACCGGACGGGCGGATGTCAAGGTGCAGGAACGGGCGCGGGAGATCTCGGCGGAGCACGAGCCGAAGGGGTTGTTCAGGGTCGAGGTGTGGTCGTGGACTGACATCTGGCAGGAGATTTACACCCGCAAGGCGTTGCACGAGCGGATCGGGCCGATCTACTGGCCGCGGCTGTTCGCGATGGCGGATATCGCGTCTCGCCGCGTCGCCCCGAGCCGGCTGACGCATACCGCGGAAACCCTCTTCGGCCGCGACGACGAGCTCGCCCGCCTCGACACTGCCTGGGAGGATCCGGGCATCCGCGTGATGACCCTGGTCGCCTGGGGCGGCGTCGGCAAGACGGCGCTGGTGGCGAAGTGGGCGGCTTCAATGACAGCGCGGGATCATGATGGTGGGTGTCCTACCGAAGGTAGGCCAATGGAACAATATTTTGATTGGTCGTTCTACAGCCAGGGTACCCAGGAGGCCGGCAGTCCCTCGTCGGACGCCTTCGTCGCCGCGGCACTCGAGTTCTTCGGCGATGCCGAGATGGCGAAGAGCCCGGCGTCGGCGTGGGACAAAGGTGCGCGCTTGGCGCGGCTGGTGGCAGCGCGCCGGACGCTCCTGGTGCTCGACGGCCTGGAGCCGCTGCAGTATCCCCCCGGGCCGCTGGCCGGCGAGCTGAAGGACCCGGCGGTCACAGCCCTGCTCAAGGGGTTGGCGGCCCACAACCCTGGGCTGTGCCTGGTGAACACCCGCGAACGGGTCAAGGATCTGGCCGCTTTTCGTGATGGCACCGCGCCCGAGTGGCGGCTCGGGCGCCTGACGGCGGTCGCCGGTGCGAGCCTGCTCAAGAGCCTCGGCGTCCGCGGGCCGGAGGATGAGCTCGAGCAGCTGGCGCGTGACGTCGATGGTCACGCCCTGACCCTCGGGCTGCTCGGCCAGTACCTGTCGCGTGGCCACGGCGGCGACGTCCGCCGGCGCGATCGGGTGGATCTGAAGAAGGCGGATCTTAGGACCCAGGGCGGGCACGCGTTCAAGACGATGGCGGCTTACGAGAAGTGGTTGGCGGACGGCGGCGAGGACGGCGAGCGTCAGCTGGCGGTCCTGCGTCTGCTCGGACTCTTCGACCGGCCGGCGGACGCCGGCTGCCTGGCGGCCCTGCGCGGCGAACCGGTTATCGCTGGCCTCACCGAGCCGGTGATTGGTCTCGACGAGGAGGACTGGAACCTCACCGTCGAAGAATTGGCCGATTGCGGCCTGGTCGCCCGCGCCTCGACGTTAGAAGAGAGGGCGAACCTGGACGCCCATCCGCTGATCCGCGAGTACTTTGGCCGCCGGCTGCGCGAGCAGGCGCCGACGGCCTGGCGCGAGGCCCATAGCCGGCTGTTCGACCATCTGCGGAAGAGCACCGAGCATCAGCCTGACACCCTGGAGGGTCTCCAGCCGCTCTACCAGGCGGTGGGCCATGGCTGCCAAGCAGGCAGGCACCAGGAGGCGCGGGCCGAGGTTTACCGCGACCGTATCCTCCGCGGTGCGGGAACGGGCGGCTACTACAGCACGGCGAAGCTCGGAGCGTTCGGCACCGACCTGGGGGCCGTCGCCTGCTTTTTCGAGGTGCCGTGGAGTCGCGTCTCGCCGTCGCTCTCGGAAGCCGACCAGGCATGGCTGCTGAATCAGGCTGCCTTCCGCCTGCGTGCCCTGGGCCGGCTGGGCGAGGCCGTCGAGCCGATGCGGGCTGGGCTGCAGATGCGTATCGGTCAGGAGGTCTGGAAGAGCGCCGCGATAATCGCCAGCAACCTGAGCGAGCTGGAGCTGACCCTGGGCGACGTCGAGGGCGCGGTGCGCGACGGCGAGCAGTCCGTGGACTTCGCCGACCGTAGCGGCGATGCGTTTCAGCGCCTGTCGAAACGCACGAGACTGGCCGAAGCCTTGCACCAAGCAGGGCGACGTAGCTCCGCTTTGGAGCGTTTCCATGAGGCGGAGTCGATGCAGGCTGAGCAGCAGCCCGAGTACCCGCTGCTCTACTCGTTGCAGGGCTTCT
>JAAUXY010155897.1_pt1 | contig 12391 bp, 8 predicted proteins | sample 7278121 | NCBI WGS metagenome assembly JAAUXY01 (sample SAMN14350117, study PRJNA611818) | marine sediment metagenome | isolation source: surface marine sediment (1.8m) | place: French Polynesia: Moorea | collected 2018-08 | reverse complement strand
CACGGCGACGGCGGCACCGGCACCTTCGCCGAAATACATAGACAACGAAATAGCGGTGACATCGTGGATCATGCCGACGAAGCGCCGCGCAACGGATTTGGCAGGCCGCCACACGATGGCCGCGAAGATTGCTGCCGAGATCAGAATCGAGAGCAGTGCAAGGAGTCGGGCGGATTGCAGCGCGACTTCATCGACACGGGACGCGAAGAAGCCGGTAAAGAAATAGACAAAGACAATCGAGACAAGCGCAATGCGCACGAGAGCCTGGCCGTGCTCGCTGTCCGTACGAGCGGCAAGTCGTTGTTTCACAGCTTCCAGGTTTCCCGCAACACCCAATGCCCGTCCTCCTCTGACCAAGGCACAGGGAAGTTATCGGTCACAGGGTGTTTTTCTTGAAAATTCGCGGGTTTACTGCTGTATGTGGTCTCCCGTTACCTTCAGTGCGCGTTTACTCGTCTGAGTTTCGGCCGCCAAAGCGGAAATCGACGCCGATGCCGTAGACATCGAGATTACCTTCGCCTGTCTGGCCGTCTTTACCAGCGTCCGGATAGTGGTCGAAGAACATCGAGACACCCCAGTTCTCGTTAATCGCGAAGCGGCCGAAAATGCCGCCATAGGCGATGGTTTCGGACGCGTCAGCCGAATACGGCACGCCGTCATACAGTTCGGACTCGCTGACATCGACATAGGCTGCGCCAATGCGTCCGCCTGCCGAGAAGCTGTCGGTGAACGGATAGCTGTAGCCAACGCTGGCTTCATAGGTTTCTGTCTCGATCGTCCCCTGATCCGGTACGCCCTGCCACAGTCCGTCAAACGTCGTATCACCGAACTTGGTGTAGCCGACGTCGAAGATTATGTGTTCCTTCTTGCCCGGATCGATCTCAGCCATGATCCGCCAGCCGAAATCGTCGTGCTTCTCGGTGCCGGTGAACAGTTCCAGATTCTTGTAATGGCTGGTGTTACGGAAGATATCGAAGCGCGCTTTCGCGGCGACATCCTTCGGGCTCTCCATGGTTGCGCAGCCCGGCAGTAACACGAGCATCGCTCCACCGACCAGCGCGGCCATGAGAGCTTGCCATTTCTGCGTTACGTTCATCGTACTCTCCCTACCTGTGACGCCAGGCAGGTTGACCTCGTGAACGAATCGCGGCGGGCAGCCCGCCTGTCAAACTAATCCAGCGTAATTCTGTGCCGGACACCAGAACCTGTAAATTCTGAGTAGTACCTATCGACACATTTCAGTGTAACAATCGACGCATGAAGACAACGTTTCGTATCGTGTTTGGCGCCATTGCCGTCGTGCTGGTCGCTGCTCTCGGCCTTGCGCTCTATGTGCTGTTCGGCGATCTGTCGGTGCACAAAGACCGGGTTCTCGCCGCTGCCTCCGATGCATCGGGCTTCTACATCGGATCGGAAGGCCCGTTCGACCTGGATGTCGGAAAACAAACGTCTCTTTCCATTGAGAACGTCATCGTCGGCAATCCCGCATTTCCGGATGAGCATCCGCTTGCGTCTGTAGGCTCCCTCCATGTTGTCGTCGACACCCGGTCGTTGATCCAGGGGCCCGTGGAGATCGTGTCACTTTCGGTCGGCAGCACTTACGTCAACCTCAAGCAGGCCGATGATGGTCGTGCGAACTGGATTCCTGCCCCCGACGATGCCGCGGCAGCGGACAGTGATGAATCAGCGCCGCTGCCTATCCTGCACGAGCTCTCTCTTGACGACGTCAACGTCAATTTCGAGAAAGGTGGCGAAACGCAGTTTGTCGTAAACAGACTGCTACTGCGCGCGACCCGCAATGCTCGAAACGACTACAAAGGCGGCATCGCGGTGAATTTCGGTGCCCCGTCACTCGACAACATGCTGGTTGGTCAGGGATCACTGCAATTTGGCCCGGCGATCGACGCGATCAGCACCGTTCGCGTTGAGTTTGACGATGCCGTCTTTGAGCAGACGGGAGTCAGCGACCTCAAGGCCCGTCTGTCCGGCTTCGCCAGTGCTGACTTTGCTGGGGAGAAACCTGCGATAAGCGCGAGCATTGATGTTGCGCAGCTGTTCTTCGCTGCCATCGAATCAGAAGCCGCAGACTCGGCTGAACCGGAAACCGGCGAGCTCTTATTCCCAACGACACCACTTAGTTACTCATGGCTTGGTGATCTCGATCTTCAGGCGGGCCTCAGGATAGGCGAGGCAATTCTCGACGGCGAGAATGTTCGCGACGTCGATATCGCGACGACGATCAGGTCGGGTGAACTGCATGTAGACCCAGCTTCACTCGTGCTGGGGGACGGTACCGTGTCAGGCAACCTGCACCTGGTGCCTTCTGATGCGGGCTATGCTCTCGAAGTCTCGGCCAGCGTTGCTAATCTCAAGCTTGCACAACTCGCGGCTGAAGGCCAGGCAAGGGAGACAGTTCCACCATTGAACGTCGAACTTGCTTTGCAAGGCTCGGGACAGTCGATGCACGACATCATGGCATCGTCGAACGGCAAGGTGACCGGACGCCAAGGTACTGGACAGCTGGACCGGGGAGGAGCCGGCCCTTTGTTCTCGGACATGCTGACTTCGATCGTCCGGACGCTGAACCCGCTGGCCGAGGAGCGCAGCTATGCCGATATCGAATGCGGCATCCTCGACATCAATATTGAAGACGGCGTCGCAAACGTTGGGGAACTAGCGATGCAATCTGACCGCCTGACAATCGTCGGCAGCGGCAAGATCGATTTCTCCGACGAGTCGATCGATCTGAACGTCAACACAAAATCGCGGGAAGGTCTTGGCTTAAGTGTCGGCGGCGTGGCCAATTCGTTCGTCAAGATCGGTGGCACTCTGCGTGAACCGGCACTTGGCGTCGATGCCGCGGGCACCGTCAGGACGACCGGGGCGGCCGTCGCGACTGGCGGCTTATCCGTTATTGCGAAAGGGTTGTGGGACAGGCTCTCGTCCGAGGTCGATCTGTGCTCGTTGCCCGATCAAGAGGCGGAAGCCGACCCTAGCGACTGATCACGTGCCAGGCTGCTGACTGCAACGCTTGCGCGACTGCGGGATCGAGTCCCCCTGTGTAGTCGAGTCCCTCCGGCGAGCGCCTTTCAAAACGAGCAAAGAACACACACGCAGCAAGATAAGTACCGGCCAGTGTGGGGTGCTTCGTATCGGCAGTTCGCAACACAATTGCCGGATGATTTTCGGTCACATAGGCAAACGCCAGACCCACAGGAACGACGTTCGCGTTAGCCAGCTTCGCGGCATCCCGATACTGCTCCGCCAATGCTTCGGTCATGTCCGGACGACCCTCATAGGCCCAGGTCATGAACAGGAACGGCTCCGCGCCAACATTGCGGACCATGTTTGCCAGTGTCGCAGCGCTGTTGCGAAACGACGCTACAGTCGCTGGATCGAGCGGACCCATGCTGTGTCCTTGTAAGACCACGATGTCCCAGGGCTCGCCGGCCAACACGGCACCGGCCGTTCGCGTGTGCTCGGCGAGCGTGCCAGCGGACAACGTAAACAGTCGTGCGTCGGCACTGGTACCCGCCGCCTCGGCGAGGTTGCGGTAGTGCGTATGCAGGCCGTTGTTGTAGAAGCTGAAGCTATTGCCGACGAACAGGATGCGCTGCGGGTCTGCGGCGTTCGACGGCGCGGCCTGAAGCAGCGCCAGACAGAAAACGGCGAGGCAAGCGCGCAGCCTGCCCCGCCGTGTGATCTGCAACCTGCTGCTTACAGGCTGATCCTCAGATCGAGGTAGTAGTAACGGCCCCAGTCACGGTGCGCGTCCTTAAAGAATCCGAAGGACTCGTCCGCAAGCGGTGCGCGCTCGTCCGTGACGTTGTTGATACCGAGCCGGACACGCATGTCCGTCTCCGCAACCTCGAAGCGATAATCGAACTTCGTGTTGTACGTCGTCATCGATGGGATCGGGAACAGGTCGCCGTTCGACAGCACCTCGTCAAAGCTGCTGATCCGGAATCCCTGGATCGACGCGGCAAAGGTGTCGTTTTGCCATGACACCATTGCAGAATGACGGCTGTCCTGATTGCCGTCGATACCGAGCAGGTCGCCGAGGCCAACGAGCGGATAGACAATCGTCGGGTCCGCTTCCTTAGCCGCGACAACGGCTGTCGACAACTCACCGCTGGCCGTCTGTTCAAACGTCTCGTAGAACGAGCCGTTGTAACGCAGATCGAACATACCGATGCCGGTTTCGAACGTGTAGTAGAGGCCTATGTCGTAACCATCGAGCTTGCGGGTATCGAGGTTCGTATAGCGATCGGTCACAGCGTCAACTTCGCCTACCGGGCAGAGACCCGCGGCAAGGTAGCCATTGACCAGGTCCGTGTCGGTCGGGTCGAACGGCAAACGCACGACTTCGGGGTTGCCCTGCACATTCGAGCAATCGGACGTACCCGCCTCGAGACGCAAAACGAGGTCATACAGCATGTGGTTCTCTGCGCCGAACAGGCCAATCGTGCCTTCCTTTTCGATCGACCAGAAGTCAGCCGTAAACGTGAGACCCTCCAGCGGCTGGAACACGAGGCCGATCGACGTGTTGGTCGATTCCTCCGGCCGCAGGTCCCTGCTGCCTGTCGCCTGGCGCTGGATGCCATAGTCGCAATCCGCGCTGAGCGTGCCTTGGTCTTCGCCATAGAAGCAGACCCAGTCGTTCAGCGTGTTGGAGCGAGCGACGAACGCCTCATTGATCGTGATCAGGTTCGGTGCGCGGAACGCCTCGGACCATGAACCACGGAACAACAGCATGTCGATCGGGCGCCAACCAAAAGCAAGTTTGCCCACGGTCGTGTTGCCGATGTCGTCAAAGTCCTCAAAGCGTCCGGCGAGCTGTACGTCGAGGGTTTCATGCAGCGGTACCGCGAACTCGGCGAACAACGAGTGCGTGCGCCGGCTGCCGCCGCCATCGGGTGTCGGGCTCGAGTTGACCACGTCCGACGTCAGCGGATACGTGTCGCCCTCGAAGTCGGTGAACGTGATCGTGCCGTCAAGGCGCGGATCGCGATCGTCCATATAGGTTTCTTTGCGGTACTCGAAGCCCGCGACGAATGCGACCGGACCGGCCGGCATCTGGAAGACCTCGGGATTCGATGCTTTCACGTCCCAGGCGGACAGCGTCGTTTCACCCTTGCGGTAGACGTCAATCAGCGCGCGCTCGATATTGGTGTTCGCACCGCCACTGAACGGGTTATAAGCGGCGGGAGTCGGATCAAACAGCGCCTCAACGATGAGCGTGTTGGACAAACGATTGCTCGTCACGTCGTCACGCGTCGCTTTCGAATACAGGACCGCTGTCTCGATATCCCAGTCGCCCTGGGTGCCGCGGATGCCCGTTAGTACGCGATACGCATCGCCCTTGTTGTTGACGATGCGTGGAATCTCGGCGAACCGATAGAAGTCCATGCGTAGCTCGTAACCACCCGCAGGCACGTCAGTACCGATAATGGAGTCGGGGAGGCGGTTCGGCGATCCAATGGGTCCAAGCGGGTTCCAGTAGTTCTCGGCGCCCACACGTAGCGTCACGGCGCTCAGGTCAGTCGATGGCGCGTTGATGCGATTCGTGTCGGAGCTATAGAAATAGAAATCACTGAACCACTCAGCACCGGAGTCCAGCTCATGATTCATATAGCCGTAAATCGTGGTGCGCTCGAGCTCGGAGAGCAGATCGCGGTTCTCATTCAGGTTGTAGCGAATGTTGCCCTGCCCGTCTTCGGCCAGGCAGGTGCCGTAGCCCAGGTCATAGCCACCAGCGCACTCGGGTGTCCCGATCGGGAAGATCTCGAATTCGCCGGAACTATCGGTTACGTCGTTGACGCGCAGGCTGTGGGTGCTGCCGAGGCTCGAAAGAACGTCATACTGCCCGAAAGACGAGTTGATACTGTCGTTCCTGAATATCGTGCTCGTCGCGTAAGGCGAACTTGGGTCAAAACGATAACGGAAATCGGAGTTGGCCCAGCGAGCCTCATCCTGCGAATTCACGCGACCGCGTTCGTAGTAGCGCGCAAACACGCCGACGTGCGTTGCCCCGCCATTGAAGTTCGTGCCCCACTCGAGCGACAGACCCATGTCGTTCCTAGGCAAATGGTCGAACTCGGTTTGGCGGGCCCGGATCGTGAAGCCCTCGAAGTCATCCTTGAGCACCGTGTTGATAACGCCGGCGACCGCGTCGGCACCGTAAATGGCGGACGCGCCATCGCGCAGAACTTCGACACGATCCACGCCGAATACGGGGATATGGTTGGAGTTCACCGAGTTAACCGGCACGAAACTGCCGCCAACCTCTTCGGTCTGGTAGGTCGCCATGTTGACCATGCGGCGGCCATTGAGCAGCACGAGCGTGTTGCCGGTGCCGAGGTTACGCATGTTGATTGCGCCGACGTCACCGCGTGCTGCGTTGACGCCACCGGCCGTGTCGGTTTCGCTGAAGAAGTTCTGGCCAAGCTCGGGAATCATATCGATGAGCTCGTCACCCGACTCAATGCCGAGAATCTCGATCGACTCGGAGTCGATGACCGAGACTGCTAGTGCATCGGAAATTCGTGCACCCTTAATCTGCGTGCCCGTCACCGTGATTTCGTCGACGGCTTCCTCTTCTTCTTCGTCCTGTGCAAGTGCCGACCCGGATACCGCAAGCATTGCGATCATGGCCGTCAGGACGCCCCCACGGAAAACGCGGGCGGACCAATCTTCTATTCTTTTCATTGACTTCCCCCGAAAGGATTCGTTTGCTGCCCCGCGCAGCAACCTCCCAAAACTAGCAATCCCGGTGTAACGAGGCCAATAGCTTGGCTTCCGGGGCCCATAACTCTTGTCTATAGCTTCTCTATGGCTTCGGCCTGAACTGCACGTGGGTCCCGAATTCACCCATCGTACCCGCGTCTCCGGCGTTCAGCCAAGGCGTCCGCCATTCCGTCCATACAAGGTCGTCGAGCAGCACGCGCCCGCCTTGCTCGGGACTCGATGCATCAGCGATATCGATCAACAGCCGAACCGCGCGCGTGGAGATGCGTGGCTGGTCGAAATCGACCGCAAAATCGTGCCAGCCGGCCGCCTTGATTCGCAGCGCGCCGACGACTTTCGTGGGACCTGCCTCGAGGGCCTGGTCGAGCGAATCGTCCATCCTGCGTCGCTGCAGCATGATCTGCAGTTCCACCGGCCCTTCCGTGTACACACGACCGCTAAGCGTTGTCGGATTGGACGGCGAGAACACCCTGTCGAACACGCGCATGCCCGTTCGCACCTGCTCGCCTGGATCGAGGATCACTCGCAGGTGGCGCGAGTCATCCGCTTCGATCGACACGTTTTCCGCAAGCAGCCAGGCCCGATCGTGTGTGCCGAACAGACCGGAGTATTCGAAATCGCCGCGGGCGAGGATATCTGTACCGAGGCGATACGCCACGTCGCTACCGCTGAACCGCGCAGGGCTCGTTGGTGGCGCACCAAGACTCCGCATTGCAACCGGCTTGGAACCGGGCTCTGCGCCGCCGAGGTCGATATCGACGGTATCGTCACCCGTGCAGCTTTCGACAATGGCGTGACGGCCATTGGCGCGCAGGCAGGTTCCCAGCGGCCGGGAGAGTCTCGCCAGTCGATGCAGTATCGACTCGCGCATTGCGTCGGTCGCCGGTGTCGGTATGTATCCATTTACGTGCATCGGCACGACTTCGGCCCGGTGCAGGCGATCGCCGTCCATCCAGACATACAGCAACATGCCGAGCTGCGTCGTATAGATGTACTGGTCGAACAGAAAATTGCCCATCGAGTAGGCGATCAGCCGATCATTGAAGATCTCTAAGCCCTGCAGGATATGGGCATGATGTCCGATCGAGATATCGGCACCGTCCTCGATCGCCTGCCGCAGTCGCGTACGCTCACTGAGCGCCGGCATGCCGTTATATTCCAACCCACTGTGATACTGGATGACGGTCGGCGTCGACGCTGGTAGCGTCGCAACGTCTTCGGCAAACACGCGACTGCTACCCAATGCTGCGCCGCCCTTGTCACCCTCGGCAGCCTGGCTGGGTGAGAACGTACCCGCCCAACCGACATAGCTCAGGAATCCGTAGGGAGCGCCGTCAATGTCGGCGACGTAGGCAGCACGCGCGCTGGCCTCGTCAAAGCCGGCGCCGGAATAACCAAGATCTGTTTGTTTCAGCGCCGCAAAGGTCGTCTCCAGACCTTCGGCTTGATAATCCCAGGTGTGGTTGTTGCCGAGCGCGACGTAGTCGAATCCTGCCCACTCCAGCGCACTCGCCAGTTCGGGTGGCGAATAAAATGTCACCGATTTCGGCAGTCGATCGCTCAGGCGCTTCGCCGCGAGCTGTGTTTCGAGATTAACGCTCGCGTAATCGGCAAGCTCGACGTATGGGCGGATAACCTCCAGCAGCGTTCGGGCATCCTCCTCAACATGGCCACGACGCGCCAGGACGGGTTCGCCCGCTCGTGGCTCGAAGTATCGCCGAGCAAGCATCGCGTCGCCGGTGAAAAGGAGCAGCCGCCGTTCTGCCTGTTTGGCCACGAGTTCGACGGGCCCAATGTCTCGAACGCCGGATCGCATGTCGTCCGGACCCAGCGCGTGAATCGTTGCGTAAAAGCCTGCAGCAGAGAGGCGCAGTAGCGCGGGTCGATCAGCGTCCACGTCGAGCTCGAAACGACCTGCCGCATCGGTGCGTGTTTGTTTTTCGCCAGCCTCGACAATCGCATCGCTCAAAGCCTTACCAGACTCGTCGATTATCTGGCCGCTCAACGGGACCATTTCAGCGAACGCGGCGTGTCCCGCCAGCATTAACAGAAGGACCGCAGAAATCTGATTTTTCATCAGGAAATCATGCCACTGGCAGCGTCCACGCGGAATTCGAATGATGCTTTGACCCATAGCCCAAGGTTATACTTTGAAAAAAAGGGACTGCAATGCGCTTACGACAGATTGAAGTCTTTCACGCCGTCTATTCAAGCGGGTCGATGACCAATGCGGCGGCGCTGCTGAATGTTTCGCAGCCCTCCGTCTCCAAGGTCCTCGCCCATGCCGAGCAGCAGCTCGGCTACCGCTTGTTCGATCGGGTCAAGGGCAAGTTGATCCCGACGCCCGAGGCGCACCAGCTTTTCAAGCACGTGCGCGAGGTCTACGACGATGTCGACCGCCTCCGCCACGTCGCGTCCAATCTCAAGGCTACGAGCGCCGGCCGTATCCGCGTTGCAGGGACACCAGCGTTTGGCCTCGAGGTGCTACCGCGTGCGATCTCGACATTTCGCGACGATCACCCTGATGCAATCTTTGAGATCGAGACTCTGCACCACGACGAGATTTACGGCGCGCTGCACGAATCACGCATCGACATCGGCCTTGCCTTTGATGCCCCGGAACAACCGGGAATTCGTCGCAAGAAAATCGCCCGCGGTAATTTTCTCGTTCTGGCACCGGACCGGCGAACCTTCGGCAGGAAAACGTCATTGTCGGTCAGCGACCTCAAGGACAGACCGTTCATCGGACTGAACAGTCGCGGCCCGCTGGGCAAGGCGCTATCGGATTACCTCGAAGCCGCCGGCGTTGAGCCAAATATCGTCGCCTGGACGGAGACGTATCACATCGCCAAGGCGCTTGCTGCGTCGGGTGCCGGCATCACGATCGCCGATGAAATCACGGCGCGCTCTATGTCCGGCGGCGACGTCGTCATGTACCCGCTGAAGCCGGCGATGCGCTTCGATATCACGATGCTGCAGCTTGCCGAGACACCTTTGTCCCTCGGCGCGAAGCGCTTCATGCGACACCTTGGCAGGTTGATCAAGGACCTGCTTGCCGATTAAGTCGGCCCATAGATCGAAGTTATAGGCACGCGAACAAACATCATTTGAGGCGGCAACGAGCGGCTAAGTAGTATCGATCGTAGTCACTAGCCGGAAGCTCAAATGCGCGTCATCGTCCTTGGCGCAGGCGTGGTTGGCGTCACGACTGCGTTCTACTTGTCCCGACTCGGTTGCGATGTAACGGTCGTCGACCAGGCATCGGACGTGGGCGACGGCGCCAGCTTTGCAAACGCTGGGCAACTTTCCTACACATTTACGGATGCGCTTGCCAAGCCCGAGTTTCTCGCACGAATTCCCGGCCTGATACTCGGTCGCGACCAGGGCGTCGACGTGAAACTGTCGCCCGGCCTGATTGCCTGGGGTAGCCGATTCGTGGCGCAGTGCACCCACAGCCAGGCGAAGGCCAACACCATCGCGATGTTGAAGATCGCCATGCGCTCTGCCGAATTACTGGCGGAGTTGCGCGACAGTCTCCCATTTGATTTCTGGCACCGCGAAGCCGGCAAACTCGTGATCCTGAGCACCGACGGCGAAGTCGAGACAGCACGCGCTAATCTCGCAGTGAAACGCGAACATGGCTGCGACGCGGAATTGCTGACACGCGAACAGGCGTTGGCAATAGAACCGGCGCTCGAACACATGCGGGGCGATATTGCCGGAGCCGTGTATTCGAAGAGCGACGAAGTCGCTGACTCGCAGTTATTCACAGCAGGGCTTCGCGACATGCTCGAGGCCGATGGGTCGGTCAGGTTTCGCCTGTCCTCTCGGGCACGGAAACTCGTCAAAGCTGACGGTCGTGTGAGAGCCGTCGTCGTTGATGACGACACGCTGGAAGCGGACGCGTTTGTTGTCTGTATGGGCGCATGGAGTCACGACCTTCTACGCACCGTCGGCATCAATCCAAACATTTTCCCGGTCCGTGGTTACAGCCTGACACTACCGCCCGGTAACGCCGCACCGATGGTTAGCGTTACGGCGCTGCGACATCGCATGGTATACAGTCGGCTTAACGGCCTGGTGAGAATTGCCGGGTTCGCTGACTTCCGTGGATTCGATACGAGCGCTGATGAAGAACGATCACAACTGCTGCTCGATCTGGCGCGACGCTACGCACCCGATGCAGCCGAATATGACGCCGACGACCCGAAGCGGTGGGGCGGGTTCCGTCCTATGACACCAAGCGGCCAACCCCACGTCGGCCCAACAAAGATTCCGGGCCTCTTCCTGAATACGGGTCACGGCATGCTGGGCTGGACGCTGGCATGCGCGACCAGCCACGACGCCGCTCAGGCGATCACGAGCGTTCACTGAGAGAATGAGTGTGAGAGCACCTTACGCCGCGCGCCTGCTCGCGCTAACCGCCGCGCTGCTGCTGACGGCTTGTACTGCAACGCCAACGTCGTTCCCGGCTGGCCAAGCCTGCCTGGCCGAGGGCTATGCGATAGAGGATGACTTCGTCGCGGCGAGGCGCGGCACGTGCACTGTCCTGCCAGATGATTCCGTCAGCCTGACAATTCCGGCCGAGATAAGCGGCAAGATCAACCCGAGCCCCTGGTTCGCCTTCAGGGTGATTCCGGATGGCGCAACTGAGGCCGTCGTCGACATCAGCTATACCCGGCACAGCCACCGCTACTGGCCGAAGATCAGCGACGATGGAAAGAGCTGGTCGCGGCTGGATGAACGATACGTAACGGTTTCGGGCGATGGCAAATCGGCTCGCATTGTCGTTCCACTGGAATCTGAGCCCGTCTGGATCGCTGCGCAGGAAATCATCTCGCCTGCAATCTACGACGTCTGGAATGAGCAGGTGTCGTCAGCGTCAGGCGTGCCGATCGCCGTGCTGGGCGATTCCAAGGCGGGCCTGCCCATTCACCTCTTCGACACGAATCCAGACGGCCAAGACGTTCTGTTTCTCATTGGCCGCCAGCACCCGCCCGAGGTTTCAGGCGCGGTTGCCTTTTTTGCATTCGCGGAGGTGATATTCAGTGATTCGAAGCTGGCCCGGGAGTTTCGAGAACGCTTTCGCGTCATCGCGATTCCCTTGCTCAATCCCGACGGCGTTGTTGGCGGCCATTGGCGCCTGAATCTCGGCGGTATCGACCTGAACCGTGACTGGGGGCCGTTCGAACAACCAGAGACGGCGCTGGTTGGCGAGCTCCTCGATGAGCTCGACGCGGCAGACGCTCATATCCGGATGTTTGTCGACTTTCACTCGACGGACAAGAATGTGTTCTACACGCAATTTGATGTGACAGATCCGCCTGACTTCACGACACGCTGGCTCTCGGCCGCGGCGCCTCGCATATCAGACTATCGATTCGGTAAGGAAACTCGACCTATCACGAACTACACGGTCGCAAAGAACTACATGTTCAAGCGCTATGGCATACCGGCCGTGACATTCGAGGTCGGCGATGAGACCGACCGTGACGCAACACGAGCGGCCGCGCGGGTTTTCGCCGAAGAGCTGATGCGCACGATGCTGCAACAGGAGTACTGACGTGCGGCGGTGGTTAACACTGGTCCTCCTGGCAGGGCTAGTCGCCTGCGGCGCTGGCGAACCCGAACCCGAGTTCGACAT
>JAAUXY010130095.1_pt1 | contig 12392 bp, 13 predicted proteins | sample 7278121 | NCBI WGS metagenome assembly JAAUXY01 (sample SAMN14350117, study PRJNA611818) | marine sediment metagenome | isolation source: surface marine sediment (1.8m) | place: French Polynesia: Moorea | collected 2018-08 | reverse complement strand
TCTTCGGAGACGCTGCCATGTCGCCCGAACAGAAAGCCCTCTTGCAAGAGACCTGGCACCAAGTCGTGCCGATCGCCGACACCGCTTCGGCTCTGTTCTACGAACGCCTCTTCGAGATCGATCCCGAACTGCGCCAACTGTTCGACGGGGTCGATATGGAGAGTCAAAGGCAAAAGCTGGTCCAGGCCCTCGCCCTAGTGATCGGCGGCCTCGACGAGATCGACGGGCTGGTCGCTGAGATAGCGGCGCTCGGGCGGCGCCACGCGGGCTACGGGGTAACCGATGCCCATTACGAGACGGTGGGCACCGCGCTGCTCTCGACCCTCGAGACGGGTCTCGGCGATTCCTGGAACACAGAGGTCAAGGCGGCCTGGACTGCGGCTTACTCCTTCATCGCCGATGTGATGCGGGATGCCGGGAATGATGGCCACAACGATCCATCCGGCGCGCCCGCGTGAGCGAATGCCCCGCAAATCCCCTCGCACTCATACTCAAGGAAAGATGACATGACCAAGGCTTATTGGATCGTCCGCGTTTCGGTGAAGAATCCCGAGCAGTACCCCGAGTATCTGGCGGCGGCGCGGCCGGCCTTCGAGAAATTCGGCGCCCACTTCGTCGTCCGCGGCGGCCGTTACCAAGCGATGGAAGGCAGCTCGCGCGAGCGCAATGTCGTCGTCGAGTTCGAGGACTACGACACGGCGCTCGCGTGCTACCGCAGCCCCGAATATCAGGCCGCCAAGTCGATCCGCAACGCCAACGCAGACGCCGACTTCGTCATCGTCGAGGGCACCACGGCCTGACGCCGGCCGGGGACGCTTACTAGGGCGAGGCGCGCCAGCCGTGGTCAAGCAGCGCGGCTTCGTCCTCCGGCGCGATCGCCGGCCCGGCGCCCAGCGCATCGAGCATGGCATCGAGCGCGCTGCTCCCGGCGCCCGACGCGGGCGCGTAGCCTTCCGGACCCGGCTCCGTCTCCGGCGCGGCGACCACGATTTCGACGTGCCAGCGGCCCTCCGGGCTGCGGCAGGCGATGCCGAACTCCAGTTCGCCGGGCAGCTCGTTGATCACCTCGAACTCCCGGCACGGGCGGTCGGCGCCGTCGCGGAAGCTCAGCATGGGCTGCACGCCCGCCTCGGAGACCGCGCCGCTGGGCAGCGTCTCGAGCGCTGCGTGCAGCGGCCCGTCCAGAGGCGCATTGCCGAGCGCGGCGATGATGCGTTCCTGCGGGCCGCCGAAGAAGCCGCCGATGCCGATGCCGATGGCCAGCGCCACGCTGGCTGCGATGGCCGAGGGCAGCCAGACCCTGACGCCGCGCCGCGGCCGAAAGACCGCCACCTTGTCCGGCTCGCCGAAGATCGCGGCTTCGATCGCCGGCGGCGTCGCTTCCCCGGCGGGCACACGGAAGGCGTCGCGCAGCAGAGCATTCGATCTCCGGATGCGCTCGGCGTAGTCTCGCGCCTCCGGATCGCTCTCCAGGATCCGGCGCAGCCTTTCGGCCTCCCGCTCGTCCTCGAGTGAGTCGTCGACCAACGCAGCGATCTGCTCTTCCGTCCAATTCCGGGTCATGACGCGCTCTCCCCCATCAGGGGCAGCAGGCGGGCGCGGGCCCTGTTGAGCCTGCTCATGATCGTGCCGATCGGCGCATCGAGGATCGCCGCCGCCTCCCTGTAGGAGTATCCCTCGATCGCGACCAAAGCCATCACCATGCGCTGCTCGTCCGGAAGCGCGGCGATCGCCGCGCGCACCCGGGCGAGCAGCATCCGATGTTCGCTCTGGTCCGCGCCCCGGCCCTCGTCCGAGAGCCGCTCCAGCACCTCGGGATCGGTCTCCCCGCCCCGGCGCTTGCGGCTGCGCACGGCGTCGATATGGGTGGTCTGGACGATGCGGAACATCCAGCTGTCGAGCCGGGTGCCGGGCCGATATTGATCGAGCCGGCCGAGCGCCTTAACACAAGCCGTCTGCACCAGGTCGTCTCCTTCATCACGGTTTCCGCAGAGCGCATAGGCGAATCGCCTCAGGCGCGGCACCAGGGCCGCGATCTCGGCCTTAATCTCGTCGCTCATGCTCGATCCACGGCAACCGGTGTCGGGGAGATAACGTCACGGTCGGCGTTTTATTCCGCGTTTGTCGGAATATTTCATCAACTGTGTCGTTGTCACCTGTCATCGCCAACTCCGCAAGGACAGCCTCCATGCGCCTGCTTCTCCTTTTGTTCGTCTTCGCATTAATCCTGTCGCTGCAGATCGGAACGGCCCCGAGCGGCCTTACCGTCCTCGTGGCCGCTGCCACCGCAGATGACGGAGGAGATGGCGACGGCGGGGATGGCGACGGCGGGGACGGCGACGGCGATGGGGGCGACGGGGGCGATGGCGGTGGCGATGGCGGCGGCGATGGCGGCGGCGGCGATGGCGGTGGCGATGGCGGCGGCGGCGGTGACGGTGGCGGCGATGGCGGCGGCGGTGACGGTGGCGACGGCGGCAACGGCGACGGCGGCGGCGATGACGGTGGTGATGACGGCGGCGGCGACGACGGTGGTGATGACGGCGGTGGCGGCGACGGTGGCGACGGCGGCGGTGATGACGGTGGTGGCGATGATGGCGATGACGGTGGCGGCGACGATGGTGACGAAGGTGACGACGGCGACGATGACGAAGGTGACGACGGCGACGATGACGATGGGGACGATGACGAGGGTGACGACGAAGGCGATATCGGCGCTGCCGTCGGGGGCGCCATCGGCGGCGCCGTTCAGGGCATAACCGATTTCTTCGACGATCTGTTCGGCGGCGAGAGGGACTTCGTCGAGACCGAAATCGTCGCGCTCGCAGTCCCCAACCTGCAGCCGCTGGAGCGGGCCCTCCTGGGCCAAGCCGGTTTCGGCGTGATCGCGGAAGACCCCTTGACCGCGCTGGGCGCCACCGTCACCAGGCTGTCGCTGCCGTCGGGGCTCGACGCCGATGAGGCGCTGCAGACCGCCCGCGCGCTGACGCCGAACCTGACTTTCGATCTGAACAACCTCTACCGCTCGAGCGGTGCCGGCTGCCCGTCCGGCGACTGCTGGGGCCGGCAGCTGGTAGCGATGAAGCAGCTTGCTCCGGCGGCCTGCCGCCGCGGCGCCCCGATCGCGATCATCGATACACCGGTCGCCACAGATCATCCCTCGCTCACGCGCGCCAACGTCTTGACACAGAGCTTTCTTCCGGAAGGCGCGGTGCCGGCCGCGCCCGACCACGGCACGGCGATCGCGGCCCTCCTCGTGGGCGAGAGCGCGCCGGGCGTGGCGCCGCTTGCGCCCGGGGCGCGCTTGCTCGCCGCGGAGACGGTGCGAGACGTCGACGGTGAGGCCTTGGCGGACGCCGTCGCCATTCTGCGCGGCATCGACTGGGCGGTCTCGCAGCGGGCCCGGGTGATCGCCATGAGCATCGAGGGGGCGCCCAATGGCGCCCTGGCCTTCGGCGTGCGTGCCGGCGCCCGCCGCGCCAACCTGGTGGCCGCGGCCGGGAACCAAGGTCCCGAAGGAGAGGCGGCCTATCCGGCCTCCTATTCGGAAGTGATTGCGGTCGCCGCCGTGGACAAGCGCCTGCGACCGTTCCGCAACGGGACGCGCGGCGCCTACATCGAGATCGCCGCGCCGGGGGTCGAGATCATGTCGGCCGGTTCGGACGGCGCCACCGCCGAATGGTCCGGCAGCAGCTTCGCCGTCCCCTTCGTCGCCGCCGCCATGCTGCGCGCCCGGGCCGAGACCAAGGGAGATCCCGTCAAGGCGCGGGCGCTGCTCGCGCGGACCGCGCGGGATCTCGGAGCGCCGGGGCGGGATGAGATTTACGGCCATGGTCTGCTGCAAACTCCCGGCAATCGCTGCTGGTGATCCCCTCAGATCCGTCGTCACGCGCGCAGGCGATAGCCGGCGCCGCGCACGGTCTGAAGCTTGCAGCCGTGGGCGCCGAGCTTGCGCCGCAAGCGGCCGACGTAGACGTCGACGATGTTGGTCAGCGGATCTTCGCTCGCGCCCCAAACGGAATTCAGAATGCGCTCGCGCGAGAACACGCGGCCTGGCTTGGACAGGAAGAGCTTTAGGATCTCGCGCTCCTTTCCCGTCAGCTCCAGCGGCACACCCTCTACCGTCGCCTCCAAGCTCTCCAGGTTCAACGCGATGACGCCGGCCTCCAACACCGCGTCGGAGGTCGCCTGGGCGAAGCGGGTGGAACGCCGCGCCAGCGCTTCGATGCGGGCGATCAACTCGTCGAACTCGAAAGGCTTGACCATATAGTCGTCGCCGCCGATGCGCAGCCCCTCGACCCTTTCGTCCAACTCGTCGAGTGCAGAGAGGATCAGGATCGGGGTGTAGTCGCGCCGAGCGCGCAGCTTGCGGCAGAGGTCCTGTCCCGGCATGCCCGGCAGCATCAGGTCGAGCACGATGACGTCGAAACGCTCTTGCAGGGTGAGCTCCTGCGCCGTCTCCGCGTTCGGCGCATGGGTCACCATCCAGCCCTCGGCCCGCAAGCCGCGCAGGATGAAGTCGGCGACACGCGCCTCGTCTTCCACCAGCAAGAGGTTCATGATCTGCAGCCCGTCCGGGCGATATCGCGACAGTCGACCTGCCGCGCGGTCGTCTTGCGCATTCGGGGGTTCATGCTGTCGTCCCTTCCGTCCCGGTGTTGATTCTCACGACGACAACGAGACCTGCGAGGGCCTAATTCCGTTTGGGCCTGTGACAAAGTTGGGAGCGAGGGCGCTATCGCGCCGGGTTGTGACAGAAAAAGGGTTTCGGGCGAGGTTGCGCTCGAAATCTTGCGGTTAAGTCATCAGGATGCTGCGGCGAGCCGGAGCCGATCGGGCAGCGTGAAGCGCGCCTGAACGCCCTCGCCGGGCTCGCTCGTCAAGGCGATCCGGCCGCCGTGGGCCTCGACGATCGCCTTGGCCACGGGCAACCCGAGCCCGGCGCCGCCGTCATAGCGGATCGCGGCATTCGAGCCGCGGAAGAACCTTTCGAAGACGTGCGCGAGCTCGTCTTCCGTCAAGCCCGGCCCATCGTCGGCGACGGTGACGGCGAAGCCGCCGGGGGCCTGGTCGAGTCTCACCTGCACCTCCTGCCCGCCGTAGCGCAGGGCGTTTTCCAGGAGTACCGTGACCACTTGATGTATGCGGCTGGGATCTGCGCGCACTTTGGCGGGCGCGGCGGCGGCCTCGAAGGTCACCGTCTTGCCGGTGACGCCGAGCGCGCGGCCCGCGGTCACCGCGTGCCCGACCAGCTCCGCCAGGTCGACTTCCTGCGGCCGGATGCGGACGTCGCCGGTCTCCTGGCGGGCGACGAAAAGCAGATCGTCGACGATCCGCGCCGTGTGATCGGCCGCCTCGCGCGTCCGGTTCAGGACCTCGCGGTATTCATCGGTGCTGCGCTCCCCGCCACGCAAAGCGACGTCGGCCTCGCCGCGAATGATGGTCAAGGGCGTGCGCAACTCGTGGCTGACGTCGGCCAGCAGGCGTTTACGGTTCGCCTCGGTCTGGCGCAGGGTCTGCAGGAGCTTCTCCAGCTGCGCGGTGCGATGCGACACCTCCTGCTCCAGTGCGTCGCGCGACGCGCTCAGGACGTCTTGCCTTTCGGCCACCTTGGCAATCATCTGGTTGAAGGCCTGCGCCACGCGGTCGAGCTCTGTGTCGCCAGGTGCATCGATACGGTGCTCGAGCTCGCCACGCCCGACGGCTTCCGCCCCGTCCAAGAGACGACGCAAGGGTTTGGTCAGACCGCTGCGCAGGACGAGGATGCCGAACACCGTGGTGAATGCGGCGATGAGCCCGGCAATGACCGCCGACCACTTGAACAAAACGACTGCGGCGCGCATCGCGGCTTCCGTCTCGGCGACCTCGGCCCGTTCCTCTTCCAGCGCTTCGCCGATGAGGGCCTGAAATTGCGCGTCGATTTTCTCGTCGAGGATCTGGGAGAGACGCGTCTTGTAGGTAATCGTGTCGGGTGCCGCATCGCCTGCCTGCAAGCGGGAGAACTCCTTTAGCAGCGCCTCGATCTGCCGCTCGATCCGTGCCAGGAGCTCGAGCTCCTCGATCTCCTCCTCGCCGGCGATCTGAACCTCTTCTGCGATCAGGATTCGAAGTTGGCTGATGTCGGCGCGAATCGCCTTCAGCAGGCGCGCCTCGCCGGTGCCCCGGTCGCGGTCGCCGATCAGGAACGCATCGCCGAACTGCTTGAAGAGCTGATAGGTGTGGCTCGACAGCGAGATGTATTGCTCGAGCACCCTGTGCGCGAGGCGCGAGCGCTCCAGGTGATGTTCGGCCGAGCGCGCGCTCCAGAAGGCCAGGCCGGCGCTGACCAAGGCGACGGCCAGCAGTCCGCCAAAGGACAGGTTGAGTTTGGTCAGATAGCGCAAGCTCGACCCTCTGGACTGTCACGCCGCCGAACGGGGCGCGAAGAAGCGCGCGGTGGGACCTTCGCCGTCGAGCAGATCCACGGGCGGGCCCGCTTCCAGGATGCGGCCGTCGTGGACGAACCAGAGCTCGTCCATGCGCCGGGCAAGGGCGAGATCGTGCGTGATGATCAACGTGGTCGCGTCGCTCTGCCGCACCAGCTTCTCGACCAGTGCGGGCCCGTCGGCGTCGAGCGCGTCGTCGGGCTCGTCGAGCAGCATGAGCCGCGGCGCGGAGAGCGCCGCACGGGTCAACAGCACGCGCCTGGCCTCGCCGGCCGAGAGGTTGCGGCCCGCCTCGGCGACCCGGCCGTCGAGACCGCCAAGTCGGGCGATCACGTCGCCCAACCCGAAGGCCTTGGCTTGGGCCAGGATCGCCGGGTCCGGCGGCCGCGCGGCGGCGCCCATGGTCAAGGCGCGGCGCAGGCTGCCGGCCAGGATCGGCGAGCGCGTGCCGACCAGGGCGATCGTGCGCCGCCGTTCCTCAGCGCTGAGACCGCTGGGCACACGGCCGCCGAGGGTGACCTTGCCTGCGCCGGGCTGCTCCAGGCCGGCGGCGAGCGCGAGCAGCGTCGACTTGCCCGCGCCGTTGCCGCCGACGATGGCGATCTTCCGGCCCGCCCCAGCCTCGATATCGACGGACTCGAGCCGCCCGCCGGAGACGCCCGCGAAGCGCAGCGGCTGCGGCGAATCCGGCAAAGTCTCGCCGTCGCCGATCTGCGGCCGCTCGAGCTTGGGCAGCGCCAGCAAGCTTTGGCATTTGTCGCGCGCGGCGACCCAGGCGCGGTGCTTGTCCCAGACACCCGCCAGGTCGCGCATCGGCTGGATCAAGAGACCGACCGCCGCCAAGGCGCCCACGGCCTCGGCCGCCGGCGCGCCGCTGCTCAGGGCGACCAGGAACACGCTGGCCGCGGCCAGTCCCGACACGGCATCGGGAACGGCGCGCAACAAGGCCGCCCCCCGCGCGCGCTGCACGGCCGACGCGATGAGGGCCTCCGTGCGGCGCAGGAGATGCTGTTTCTCCGTCCTGATTCGGCCGAGCAGGCGCAGCTCGGGCGCATGGGGGATGCGCTCGGTCATGTCCGCCGCCAAACGCGCGCGCCGCGCCCGAAGCCGCTTGTGGGTCGGGCCCAGGCGCGGGCCGGCCAGGGTCATGAGCCCCAGGCCGAGCACGATCGGCACGGCCGCCGCCGCGCCCAGGTAGGGATTGAGCAGGAAGAGAATGCCGGCCGCGACCGGCAGCACGATGCTGGCGGAGATCAAACGGGCGACGCCGAGACTGACCCAGCCGCGCACAGCCGCCAGGTCGCCGACGAAACGCATCGCCAGCCCGCCGCTACGCCGGTCGGCGACGTCGCGCGCCGACATCTCGGTCAAGTGGGTGAAGAGCTTGAGCCGCAGCGAGGCCGTGTAGCTCTGGCCGACGCGTTCTGCGACGACCCGCTCGATCACGCGTAGCATGGCGATCGCCAGACCGGCGGCGGCGACCAGCGCCAAGGCGAGCAGCGGCAAGGCGCTCGAGTCGTCACGGAAGGCGGCGAAGACATCGCGTGTCGAAAAGGCCGCGAGCCCGGCGGCGGCGGCCTGGCCCAAGGCAAGAGCCGCGACCAGAGCGATGCTCCGTCCGCGGCCCTCGCCGGCGATGCGCGGCAGCAGGGTCATGCCGCGACTCCGACCTCGAACGAACTCATCTCGCTGGCCTCGCGATCCTTGTTGTCGAGCGCCCGCTTCAAGATGGACGAAGCCTGGATCGGGTCGCAGAGGGCGTCACGCGTGACCACGCGCACACCGGTGGCGCACTCCGCCTCCGCGGCGCCGAGCGGCGAGCAACTGACCATGCCGGTCACGACCGCCGGCTCGATCCCCATGCCGCGCAGGGCGGTGCAGCCACCGGCGGCGGCCAAGGCGTCGGGCGCGGCGAAGAAGACGCCGGCGAAGCCGTCGCGGATCCGCGGAGTCCTCAAGAGGTCGCCCGTCTCCTTCTGGAACACGCCGTCCGCCAGCTCGACGATGGCGATCTCGCAGCCCTGGCGCGCGGCATGGCCGAGAAGCGTGTCCAGGCCGGCCTCGATGCGCGCCAGCGGCTGACGATAGGTCGAGACCATGCCGGCATCGGTAAAGTCGGCGACGTAGCGAGCGCCGCTGTCGCGGAAGGCGTTGAAGTCGCCGAAGGCGCCCGTGCCGGTGGCCTTGATCGCCGCGACGCGATGGCCGGCCCGGCGCAGCCCGTGGGCGATCGCGGCAACGGCGGTGGTCTTGCCGGAGTTCATCGAGGCGCCGACCACGCCGATCACGATCAGATCCGCCGGCCGCAGGGTCCGTTCCAGCGCGAAGGCGCCGAGATTGATCACCTCGCCAGAAGCTTCCGCCAGCAGGCCCAGAGGCACGACGCGTGTCGGCGGCGCCATGCGTTCGTGGCGATGGCGCATCCGGCCCAGCACGCCGCCGGCGGCGAGCATGTCGGCGCCTTTGGGATCGAGCTCCGCCAGACCTTCGAACTGATCCGGGGCATAGCGGGCGCCGCAGGCGAGCACCACGAGATCGCCGAGGTAGAGCTCCGAGACACGGCCTTCGGCCAACTGGATCTTCTTGTGCGAACCGAGCCGCTCCACACGGCCGAGCACGAGATCGCCCGACGCCGCATCGCCGAGATTCTCGACGAGATGGATCGCGTCTCCGGCCGCGACGCGGCGGGTGGAGAAGGCCCATTTCGCTTCCGCGAGCAGTTCCGGTTTGAGGGGGGTCACAGCGTTCATGTCGTCAACTCCCAGATTGGTTCTGCAAGTGTTTGGCTGTTGCTCATCAACTTGATCGCTCTTGCTGAAGGGCGCCTGTCGCCGAGATGAAAGAGCGGGCAAAGATTCATGAAAGGCGCATGAAGCGTGCACCGGGATCATTCGGCAGGACCCGGAAATCGAGGCCGCCTTTGAGAACACAGGCGCGGAAGTCATGGCCGCAGCCGGGCAGCAAGGCCACTTCGACCCGCGGGACGATGCCTCGCTCGCCGGCGGCCCGGCGCAGCGCCGCGGCCCAACGCTTGGCCCGTGTCACGCGGTCCCGGCCCTGCTGCCGGTCGATCTTTGGACCGCTGCGCGTGTTGATGTCCTGGACCTTGTCCTCGGCGCCGACGCAGACCTGAATCGGCATCCTCAAGAAGCGGTCGAGTCCGGCCGCCAGGCGCGGACCCCAGTCGTCGGGTCGTCCGGGCCGCGCGGCGAGGCCATAGGGAAAGCGCGCGTCGTCGGGGAAGGTGAACCAGCCGGCCGAAGCCACGGTGAGCCGTGACACGAGCTCCGGATAGAGCATTGCGAAGCGATGCGCGAACTGCGCGCCGCCGGAAAAGCCGGTCAGCTCGAAGCTCGGCGTGCGCCAGATACTGGCTAGCCGCAGTTCCGTCATAAGGGCGAGCAAGGCCAGGTCGGCGCGCTTCTTGCGCACCACCTGCTGATAGCGGCGCCAGTTGTCCTCGTCGAACAGCGGCGCGATAACAGGACGGCCGAGGGCCGCGGCACGCGCCGCGAAGAGCTCCGCCTGGTCGCGGGCGCCGCGCCGGATCCCGTGGATCGCGACCAGCGGCGGCGCCTCGCTTGAGATGCTGCGCGGCAAAGCGAGCCAGCAGGCCAGGGATCCGGAGTCCTTCGCGGGCCGGCGGATCAAGGTGAAATCGGCCGCCGCTTGCGGCGCCGCGAGCTCGGGGCAGAGGCTCGGCATGCTGCTGGCCTCCCCTCACGCCGCCTTGCCGAAGACTTCAGCGATGCGGGACTGCGGCAGGACATCGAAGATCATGTGGATGCGATCCTGATCGCCGTCGTTGAAGGCCTCGTGCACCTGCTTGTTGTCGAACCACCAGAGCTCGCCCTCGCGCATGCGCACCTCTTCGTCGCCAGACTTGAGCCAAGAGCCATGGATGGAACGCAGGACCAGGTGAAAGCGGTCGCGGACCCGGTAGTAGTCGCCGCGATCGATATGGGGGTAGACGCGCCGGCCCGCCGGCAGGCAGACGATCTTGGCGCGACCGAGCAAACCCGACCGCTCTTCCGCGAAGTCGCTCAGGAATTGGCAGGCGAGCGGAAAACGCGCCGATCCATTGGTCCAGCGGCTCTCGTGCACGTCCCAGCGCTGACGGCCAGCGATGGCCGACTTGCGCAGACCGCGCAAAGGGATGGACTGGGCTTCGCGCTGCACCGCGATCTTGTCCTGGCGGCCCGTCGACATTTCGAACGCGCCCTCCGTCGCGGCGATCTCGTCGAGGAAGGGCTGCGGATCGATGGCCGATCTGATGCGCCGGAAACAGTTCATTCTGATCTCCTCATAAGCGTCCCAATCACAAAACGCTGCCGCGCGGCTGTTATTCCGCGGGTCCCGCAGAAGCCTCGAAAAGGCGTGGTCGCCTGGCAAAGCGAGAATTGGGGAGAGGCCGACCAGAAGACAATTAAGTATCTGGTTTTTAATGCATAATTCTCATTTTCTTCACGGCTTTTTACGGCGCCGTTCACCTGAAATTCAGGCGCCGTTCATGTTTCTCGCCGAACGTCTCGGGACGCCTTGCAGGGGCCAACAACCGCGTGCCTACGATCGCCGGTCGAAGCGATGGCGGGGTGCGGACCGACCGCACACGAACGGGCCGCACTCAGTCCCGCGCGGCGCTTCGCGTCTCGTTCGGCTCGGTGATCAGGAAGTGGGCGTGGCCGTGGGCGATGGGCCGGTCGCGCCGTTCCTGCCAGGCCTCGACCCGGACGCTGGCGACGCGCCGGCCCATGCGGGTCACGAGGCTCGCGGCGAGAACGTCCCGTGGCCCGGCCGAGCGCAGGTAGTCCACGGTGAAAGAGACGCAACGGGGCCCGGCCAGCCCCTCCATCTCCCACCAGAGCTGAAAGGTGCCGGAGAGATCGAGGAAGGCGCCGACCACGCCGCCGTGGATCGCACGCCGCAACGGGTTGCCCAAATTGCTTTCACGGAACGGCAGGCGGGTGATCAGGCGGCCCCCTTCAAGGCTGGCCGACATCCCGAGGTAGCGGGCATAGGGCACCGCGTCCACGAGCACGCCCAGGTCGCCGCGCTTGCGCGCTTCGTCCATGATGCCGACGAGGCTCATCCCGACGCGTTCTCCGTGCCGGGCGCACGCGACGGCCCCTCTATGACCACGAAGGTGCCGGCGGCGACGGCGACCGGACGCTCCGGGCTGTCCTGATAGGCCGTGGCCTGGGCGAAGGCGACCTGGCGAGTCCGCTGGATGCATTCGGCCCGGGTGTAGAGGTCGCGGCCCGCCTCGGCCGGCCGCAGGTAGTCGAGCCGCAGATCGAGGGTGGCCACGGCCTGCGGCTCCGGCCAGTCGAGCATGGTGGCGAAGCCACAGGCGGTGTCGACCAGCGTCATGACCGCGCCGCCGTGTAGCAGGCCGTTCTCGGGATGGCCGACCAGGGACTCCCGGTAAGGCAGGCGCAGGGTCAAGCCGCGTGCGTCGCGCTCGACCAGCGCGATGCCGAGCTCCTCCAGGTGCGGAATCCGCTCCCCCAAGCAGCGCAGCGCGAGGTCGCGCAGACTCTCCTCAACGCCTGACGTCACTCCCCCTCCCTTCCGCGTCCGGCCCGACCCGGCCCCCGACCCGGCCATTGTGTTAGAGGATCGGCGGGCGGGAGACAAACCCGTCCTGAGGAGGACGCGGTCCGGCTCGCTTGCCCCGGCCTTCCCCCGGCCTCTATAAGGGGGCCGCGCGAGGCTTCCAAGGGGCATGCAAGCCATGATTCTGGTCACCGGCGGCGCCGGCTTCATCGGCTCCAACCTGGTGGCCGCGCTCTCGGAGCGCGGCACGCGGGTCGCCGTCTGCGACCGCCTGGGCGGCGAAGAAAAGTGGCGCAACCTGGCCAAGCACCGCATGGAGGAACTCTTCGCGCCCGAGGACCTGTTCGATTTCCTGAGCGGCAGCGCGGAATACTTGGACGCCGTGATCCACATGGGCGCGATCTCGGACACCAC
>JAAUXY010157762.1_pt1 | contig 12394 bp, 6 predicted proteins | sample 7278121 | NCBI WGS metagenome assembly JAAUXY01 (sample SAMN14350117, study PRJNA611818) | marine sediment metagenome | isolation source: surface marine sediment (1.8m) | place: French Polynesia: Moorea | collected 2018-08 | reverse complement strand
TTCGAACCCCGCTCCCTCCGCCATTAAGTCACTGATATCGTTGGATGAGAGAACGGGTGCTGAGACCGCGCCCCGGTTCGCGGGAAACCGCGGGCCTTGGGCTGGGCTCCTGCGCGAGGCGGACCTGGAGAAGACGGACTCGCGGCCTGCCAGGGCGTCGCGGCCGCCGTTTTCTCTGCTGGCCATTTTCGAAGTCCGCGTCGCACAGGAGACGGCGAGGACATCGCACCGTAGGTGTGTCCGGCCGAGGCCGGCGTACCGCCACTGTGCGGTCGGATCCGTGACCAGATCGCGGTCATCGCGAGATGCCATCGCTCTTCGGTGGTCGGCCAGCGTTCCTGCGACAAGACCGCCTGATGGAATCGATCGCTGTCTACCGGGTCAGCTCGAGCAACCCTGCGATCCCGGGCACAGCGAAGTACTCACCACCCGTTGGTATCACCCAGCGACCATTGAACGGACACGTTCGCTGGCCCCGGCTCGGTGCGAAGAAGCGCAGCTTTCTTTCATTCTCTTGGGTCCCGTCTTGGCCGGTAATGGGGTCAAGACCACCACCCGCCGGACGTTGCTTGGCATTCGACCAGCTTGACTGGACGAATTTGAACTGTTCGACGATGGACGTTTGATAGGAAAGAAACAGCAAGCCGCGTTCAGCCTCCGGTTCCTCGGCGACTTCCGGGCCGAAGGGCGTGCCCCGTCGAAGCATCAGCTTCGCAGGATGGCGTTCCGCCCCAATTTCCGACTTTCCATCTCGCGGATTCACCTGTCTCACATGCGACATGAACGGAGTTTGGATCCCGAGGGGGTCGGGGGGCACGGACGGCACCGATGTCGAAGGGCCGCCTCCATCAGCGATTGGCGTTTCTGGTGAGGCGGCTTTGAATTTGAAGTTGTTGATACGGTTGAGATCTCCGCTGATGGCAGGGTCCGGGGTTTCGGGCGATGCGTGAAGCGGCGTCCCATCCGGCCAGCGCCCGACCAACCGAGAGGCAACCCAACCCTCCGGGACGTCTTCACCCAAGCTCGTGAGCCGGCTTTCCAACTGCGCGACCGCACTCTGAAACGCTTCCACGTCCTGACTGAGGCGCCGAAACACCAGATACGATCCATTCCGCATCCAAGGTGCCGGCGGTTCGGCGGCGGGACCCGGATCCAACGGCGACGATACTTCACGCGCGTAGCCAAAGATGAAACTGCCCGGCCACACAAGTCGCTGACCCGGCCGAGCGAATTCCGCTGAGCGCGGATCTTCCGGCGCGATGACCCTGCGGCTCAGCGGTTCGCCACCGGTATTCGTACCGCGGATCGCCGGCTGCGAAATGCCGTCATGGAATCCGAAGAACTCCTTATCCTCGGGACGCCGTCTACCGTACTCTACAAGCACGTCCACAAGATGCGGGGAAAGAAGATCGAGCCACTTTCGGACCGCGTGCTCCAGGGTCGTGCGACTGGAATGGCCCGAGATCAACAGCACGTCGGCCCGATTCTGCTCCCTCGTCCCGAATGTCCAGTCAACGGGGACGCGGTCATCACCAAGCCGATCGCCAAGTGCTTCGGCGTCGCGAAACATGCCTTCGTGAAAGCTCAGATCGAAAGCCGATGTATCGTGACCCCAGAGGCGCAGCGCGTTCGCACTGAAGCCTATTGCCAACGAGGGGGATGGCTGAGCGGGCACGTCCATCCCGGCGATCAGCGCCGCCCGCCTCGCCTCTTTGTCACGCAGCGACTGCTCCATTCTCGTAACGTCGCCCAAGAGCGGCCGCAGCGCGATGCGTCCGGGTTCCGGGTCATCCAATCTGAGGGCAATGACGGCCGTGTGCGCGGAACCGAATCCCGGGAAGATGTGACCCTGGATGTCGTCCAGGTCCAAGCGCGGTTCCATCGTCAAAGTCGTCAGCTCCGGCTGCCCGACGATCTCGGTTGGGTTGTCAGCGCCCCGGCAAGTGCGTTCGTTGCGTCAGGAGCTATGGGCACAGGCGGGTCTTGCCAGTCCGGTGCGTTCGGAGGCGGGCAGTTGCTTTCCGGCGGCACGGCGAGGAAATAGATCGGCCGTTTCGTCGGGTGTTCGCACGTGATTGCCTCGCAGTTGACCACCGGGTGGCTCGACTGCGCGGGCATCGCCGTGCCATGGATCACCACCGTGGTCTTACGGGCGATTGGCCCACCGGTGTTGAGCACGTGGCCGTCGAATGTGCACTCTTCCAGCGTATAGCCGGCGTTGTCGGGCGGATGTACCGAGAATCGAAGCACACGTGGGAGGCCATCTTCATCCTCGAATGACCCGCGAAGAAGAGTGAAGATCTTATCCCGTTCCACCGGCTCTCCGGAGGGATCGCGAAAACCGGAAAGATCGACCTCGCCGATGTAGAGGCCGATCGGGTTCGCGACCATGGCTCGGAAGCCACTGAGTGCCAAGGTGTTGACCGCCTCGCCGATCGTGGGGTCGCTGTTTCGGTTCACGGAGCCGTAACCGCCGCAGGCGGTCAGAGTGAAGCGATCAACATTCGACCCGAGGTCCTGGCGAACGGCGAAGCGTTGTGTCGCCCTCGCCGCAAGATTGATCTCCGCAAACAGCGTATTGGCGCGCTGCGTCAGGTGAACCGCACCGCGCTCGGTGTTCCATAGGTTCCAGCGATTGTACTGGCCGGCCTTGAAGTCGTCGCGATTCGGGAAAAGCGGTACATGTCCGCTCACGGCAAAGGCATTGCCCACTCTAACCAGTTCCGGGCACAAGATATCTCCCCGGAAGAACAGGTCTTCAGTGGGCACCTGGGTGCCCAGCAGTTCACTGTAGAGTTTCGAAGCCAGGTCAGGATCGCCTTCCGCAAGCGTTTCCCAGTATTCAGGCGCCTCAACTGTAAAGTCGATGCGGGTGACCTTGTTTGTCATGGGCTCGCGCACGACGTGCCATTCCAGGTATTCGTCCTGTGGACGCTCGGCCAAGGCGAACGGCTGTGACATCGACGTTCCGCCGTTCTGGCGCGCAAACAGCATCCATCCATTATCCGGGTCCGCGGGCACCCGGAAAAAATCATCTTGGAACTTTACATACACAAACCGATTCAGCATCTCGGCGGAACGATGGGCACGCTCTATCTGATGGGGATGATTCTCGATGTCGAGCCAAGCGTCGAAAATCCGCGGAAACCCCGTCCAAGGAAATGAGCCGAGTGCAGCGCTGGCATCCGCGTCGAGGGGATCAAGAAATCGGCTGAGATTGCGATACTGGTCGATTTGATCCTTGATCCGCCGATGCCATTCATCCTTGAGCTTGTCTGGGTCGCCTGAGCGCTCGAAATCGTCAATTCTGGCGGGGGGCAAATAACGCATCGCAAATACCTCCGATCAGTGGGGAGCGGTGCTGCATATGCGGCATTGCTCGGCTCGCTCGCACCGAACGGACTTGCCGGGTCTGGCCGCAAGTTCTGGTGTCATGAGCATCGCCTCCATGCCTATGACGAGTCCGCATCCCCGATATGTGCAGGCCCCTGGATGAAATCGGTTGCTTCCGTTTGTCCCCAGGGCAACCACTACCAATTAGGCCATAGATTTCGCCGTCCCGGAGTGGCAAAAACCACCAGCGATGTGGGTCTGTGGTTGAGCTCCGCCACCGGAACGTGCTGGCATCGAAATCACCCGGTTCCGTTGGAAGCGTGCGGACTCCGCGCCCAAGCCCGACCGCACTCAAAGCGGGGTCCGAAACCGGGGATTGAATGGCGCCGGGATCCTGTGGGGACGGAATTCAGTGACGCTCCACCAGGGCGCCGGAGCGTCGACGAGCCCGGCCTGCAACCTTCAACCTCCATACAACTGCGACGGAACGCGCCACCGATTCAGTTTGCCTGGTTGAAAGACACAGGTAGACTTCGCCATTATGTCGCTTTTTCGCAAGAGGAGCCTGAGGTTCGGGCCGTTGACAGGGTCCTTCGGTGGCACGTGCTAGATGACCGAGGAGATGAGCCCGGTTCTGAGCGCCGAACGGCGATGGGTCACGATCGTCTTTTGCGATCTGGTGGGCTCTACGCATCTCTCCCTGCGCCTTGACCCCGAAGAAGTTCAGAGAATTCACGACTCCTATCGCGAGACGTGCAAGAGGGCGGCGGCGAAGTTCGATGGCCGGGTGACCGAGTTCGCCGGGGACGGCGTTCTCATGGCGTTCGGCTATCCATATGCGCATGAACATGACGCGATGCGTGCCGTGTACGCCGCGCTCGAGCTCGTGCGCACGGTGTCCAGTGTGGAGGTTGAATCCGGGAAGTTCCTTGAAGTCCGCATCGGGATTGCGACCGGGCTGGTGGTTGTCGAGCCGACCCGAGACGGAAGAGTCTTCATGCACGGTAAACCGCCCACTCTCGCGGCCCGGCTGAAGGAGCTTGCCGAACCCAACCAGGTTCTGATCGACGCCGGGACGCACAGCGTCACGCTTGATGACGTGCAATGCCTCTCGCTGGGTCAGCAGCGTCCGAAGGGCTTTGAGGATTTCCCGGAGCAGGTTTGGAAAGTCGTGGGCGTTCGCGGCGGCCGGCGTTTCAGTTCGTCGAACTTGACCCGGTTTGTGAATCGCAGATGGGAACTGGAAGAGCTGCGGGATCGGTGGTCCGCTGCCAAGGGAGGCATTGGCCAAGCCGTCATCATTTCTGGAGAGGCTGGAATCGGAAAATCAAGGATCGCGGACCAGATGCTTCGCGAAGTGACGGCAGAAGGATGCAAGAGCCTTCTGTATCAATGCTCGCCGATCCATACCAACTCCGCGCTTCTTCCGATCATAGGCCATATTGAACAGGCCTGCGGATTCGTCGCAGGCGATTCAGCTGAGGAGAAGTTCAAAAAGCTCGAGGCCTATGTCGAGTCATCGGGCGCAAGGGCGCAGGATTTGCAGGTATTCGCGCTACTGCTGTCGCTTCGGGCGGATGACGGCGAATCCCTCGAGCGAGATCCCCACAAGCTGAGAGAGGCGACCTACGAAGCCTTGCTGCATCAAATACGCAGCACCGCGGACCAGGGCGCCCGGCTCATTCTGATCGAGGACGTCCACTGGGCGGATCCGACGACCGTCGAGCTGTGCAGGAGGCTGATTGAGCAGGTCGAGAATCTTCCCGTGCTGCTGTTGATCAGCGCCCGCCCGGAGTTCCCCGAAACTTACAGCTGGAGCGGCCTGCTTCCCGCTACCTGCCTCGAACTCAAGCCTCTCGACGCCCGAGATACCAGGGCGATCGTCGAAGGGCGCGACAACGAATTCAAGCTGCCGACCAACGCGATCACGCGGATTGTCACTCTTTCCGACGGAATTCCGTTGAATGCTGAAGAACTTACCCGAGCCACCATCGACACCGGCCTGGTTCCGAGTGTGCCGGAGACGCTGACCGCGTCTCTCACCGCAAGGCTTGACAACCTCACTGGGACCGCCAGAGAAGCGGCGCTGATCGGAGCGGCCATTGGTCCGGAGTTCTCCTACGAACTGCTGGAGCTGGTTTGGCCGTCATCGCACGACAACAGAACTCAGGAACTCGACAGTGCCTTGTTCCAGTTGATGCGTTCCGACCTGGTGGAACAGGTCGGTTCCTCGACGGCAGCCCGATACTGCTTTCGCCACGCGCTTTTCCAAGAAGCGGCCTACAAAACCCTGGTGAGGGAGAAACGGTTTGATCTGCACAAGAGCATTGCGCGCGTCTTGTGCGCCGATGTATCGGGCGTCGGTTCACGCACCAGGCCGGAGATAGTGGCCAGGCACTGCCGCGAGGCGGGAATGACCGAGGCCGCGATCCCCTATTGGACCAAGGCGGCGCGGAACGCCGCTCGGCGCTCGAGCCACCGGGAGGCGATGCGTCACTTCGAGAGTGCGATCGACGCCTTGGACGAGCTGTCCGACACGCCGGAACGGCAACGTCAGAAGGTCGAACACCTGCTTGGGCTCGGAGCCGTCAAAATGGCCGGTGAGGGCTTTGCATCAGACGGTGTCCGGGAGATCTATACGCGAGCGGCGAAACTTGCTCAAACGCTTGGAGAACCACCGGATCTCTACGTGCCCTCGCTCTCGGGACTGCAACTGAATCACCTGGTCAGAGGCGAACACCTTCAGGCTAAGCAATTGGGCGAGCAGTGTCTGCAGATCGCCAGCGAGACCGAGGATGTCGTCTACGAGTTGGAGGCGCACCGCCACCTTGGCGCCGTTCTGTTTTGGCTCGGAGAGGCCCGAGAGAGCGTGGAGCATCTGCGCAAGGTGGAAGAGCTTTATGACGAAGTGAAGCATCAAGAGCTCAAGTTCCTTTACGGCAGCGATCCGAAGGCGGGATCGCTGATGTTTCGTGCCCTGTCACTGACGCTGCTGAACGAGACGGACGAAGCCGATGAGCGGGCGGGTCAAGGGCTTGAGCACGCGCAGAAGCTCTCGCACAAGCATACCAAAGCTTATGCGCTGCTGTGCTACAGCATGCTGCACGCGATTCGCGACGAGTTCAAAATGGCCGGCAAGATGGCCCGCGAGACGATCGCGCTCTGCGCCGAACACGCAATTCCGTTCTGGCTCCACTGGGCGAAGGTGATCGAGGGCCGCGCTCTGGTGGAGGAAGGCGAAGGGCGCCGGGGGCTGGAGCGAATGCATGAAGGTCGGGAGGGCTTCAAGTCGATTGGTGCCGGCGTGGCTCAGACGTTCTTTCTCGCTTCATTCGCCAGCGCATACGCCCGTGTCGGACAGGTTGACCAGTCCTTGAGCTACATCGAGGAGGCATTTCGGGTCAGCCGTTCGAACCATGAGGGTTTCTACACGGCAGAATTGCAGCGCCTTAAGGGTGATTTCCTGCGCGCCAAAGGCGCCTCAAGGGATGAAGTCGATCAATACTACGAAGCGGCCGTCGCCAGCGCGAAAAAAGGGGACATGAAATTTCTGGAGTTGCGCGCCGCCGACAGCCGCCGCCTCTGGCGGGAAACGCCGCGTCGCACCGGCAAGAAAAGGGCGGTCTAGAAGTCTGTCGGAGCCCGCTGCGCGCGAGAGCGGAGCCGATCGGCATATGGCGGCACTGACCGGCCGCTGGCGTTGGGCTGCGAGGCCTCCGGTGTCGTGCAGCCTCGAGAAAGCAAATGGAGCGACGAGATGGCTGAGGAAGCACCGCTTTGGATCTGCCTGGAAGCAAAGGAGCGAGACCAGCTCGAATGCGTGCTCAAAGAGAACGCGCTGGAGACGCGGTGCTGCGGCGGGACGCGTGATGGAGAGGCAGTGTGTAGCGCTCACGTCGAGATTGATGCCAAGGATTTTGACCGCCTGTGCGCTGCGGCGCCGGGTCTCTCGATCACCGTCGAAGAGTGCGAACTTGCAAGCCTGGACGAGGTCGGGCAGGCCAACCGTTTCGCGCGAGACGATCTCAGTGACCAAGAGATCGAGTCCATCTTACCGTCCGACGGCTATCTCAACGTGGATGAGGTTGAAACGGCCCTCTGCCGGCTGAGCGATGTATTCCCACATTCGAGCGAGCGCATTCTTCTCCCGAATCGAACGCTGTGTGGTCGAGAGTCTGGCGCATTGCGGATCGGAACCAAGGCAGCCGGCGAAGCGCCTGCTCTGATGGTTCTCGGAGGGGTGCATGCGCGGGAATGGATTCCCCCTGAGCTTTGTGTATACCTCGCCGCCGATCTCCTCATGGCTCATCGCGATGGCATCGGTCTTCAGTATGACGGCCGAACATTCTCGGCGGACGACGTCATGCGGATCGTGGAATCTCTTGAGCTCGTCGTATTTCCATGCGTGAACCCTGACGGCCGCGCCTACAGCCAGAACCCCGATGGGGAACGGGACTGGCGAACCAACAGGAACGTTCCGCAGCAGACCGGAGAGGGCCCTTGTTACGGCATCGATGTGAACCGGAACTTCGACTTCCTTTGGAAGTTCGAGGACAAGTTTGAAGCCGGCACCCAAGTCGGCGTCTCAAAGACGGCGTGCGGGACGAGGAGGCAAATCTATCGGGGCGGCAGTCCCATGTCGGAACCCGAGACCCAAAACGTCGTCTTCCTGGTGGATGAGTATCACAGGAACCGCGGATCCTTGCGCTGGTTCATCGACATCCACACTTTCGGTCCGAGGGTTATTCATCGTTGGAATCACGCGCCCAGCCAGCACATTGATCCGGACATGAACTTCGACAACCCAGCCTTCGACAAGATCCGCGGCGACCGGAGCCAATACTGCGAGTTTCTAGCCGAAGACGATCTGCGGGAGATGCAGGACCTCGCCCAGGCCATGAAGGAAGGCATCGCGTCAGCCGGCGGCACGCCGCCAGAGGTTATCCCCGGGATCGAATTCAACGGCGTACCTGTGACGGGTTTGAGCGATGACTACGTGTTCTCCCGGCATCTGCGTGACCGTTCCTTGAACCGCGTGTTGAGCTTCACATTGGAACTCAGTAACGACATGGACAAGCACCAGCCGCCGCACCGTCGCGCAATGGAAATCGTTCGCGAGGGATCGGCGGGGGTGCTGGCCTTCTGTCTCGCGGCAATCGACCAGTTTGAAGGGTGTTCATGAGCGCACGGTGGCTCGCCCCTCTTCTTCGAGCCTATTGAAATCCAACGGCCGCTCCCGCAACAGGCTGCAGACGGAGGTCGTGCAGCCGGTAGCCCAAAGCGGCGCCGGCGGGGTCGTCATCGGTCAATTGCTCAAGCTCTTCGATTGCACGCTTCGTGACGGCGATCTCATCGCACCACAGAGGTGAAAAGAACGCGGGCTCGTAAAACGCCTGACAGGCCCGCAGATGGGCCAGGAAGGTCAGCCTGAGCCGTGCGCCGTAGTGCTGCAAACAGGCCGCCTCCGCTTCGCCCGCGGCGGACCCCATACTGACCGCCACGGCCAGGATCGCGCACCGGATCGCCTGGCCCGTCCCGTCCCCGCACAAGGGGTCAAAAGCGACCGCCGCATCGCCGAGCGCGAGCCATCCCGGAGCCCCGGGCGGGTCGGTCAGCCCGGGCCAGGCATCGAAGGCGAAAACGTATTCCGGCGATCCCGCAATGAGCCTCGGGATCGCCCGGGCCTGGCCCAACAGCCGCGCCATAGCGGCGAAGCGATCGCCCTGGATCTCCGGCACGATCCCCTGCAGCAGCGCGCGGCCGGAACCCAGCGGCAGCAGGAACATCCAGCCATCGGACACGGTCTCGATCGTGCACACCGTCTCGTCAACGGACGGCGCCAGGGGAACCACAGCCGCGAGCGCGGTGCGGTGGCCGACCGGACCCATGCCGGCGCGCAGCCGCACCCGGCTCAGTTCCGCACGCCGGCCGGTGGCGTCAAAGACCCACTCCGCTTTGCCGCCATGGTCGCCTGGTAACTCTTTGAGCAGCTGCGCGCGCGCCGAAGGGTCGGCGAGATCGAGGGTCTCATCGAGCGTAACGTGTCCATCGGTCCCACGGGCCAGATGCCGGACGAGCCTCTGCGTCAGCCGGCACCCGTCGATCGCGAAGCCAACGGAGGGCACGGTGTTGTCCTCATCGGGTCCCCACAGCACACGCCGCTCTTCCAGCCGGTGTGCACCAGCCAAGAGGGTTGGGTCGCCATCGAATAGATCCTCGATCAGCGCGACGGTGACGTCATTGAGGAGCAGCACCGGCGCGCGGGCGGGTGGGCGCCCGATCAGCCGGACCGAGACGCCCTCCCGCGCCAGGAGCCGGGCGCAGCAGAGTGCGGCGACACCGCGACCGAGTACGGTTGCTGTGTTCATACGCTTGGCTCGCTTTCAGGCATGAGTTTCAGCTTTCGTCCGCTGCGCCTGTCGTGACCAATCGAACGACAATTCAGGTGCGACCCTAGGATAGGCGGTTCTTGATCTCCTGTATGTCGCTGCCGATTTCCTCAACGGCGTCTTCCAAATTCGCCAAGCGGTCAGATATCCCGGGCGATTCTTCGCCATTGGGTCGAACCGGCACCAAGTCTTCAAACTCCGACGTACGGGTCACGTCCTCGCCCCGGCAGCCGGTCGTCGGACAGACGTTCGAGACGCGGCAGCTGCCGTCAAAGACGAAATCCGTCTCACCGCGTACAAGGATGCCTTCGACCACGTGATCCTTCTCGTTGAAAACGGGCGAGCCCGAGTTGCCGCCGTAGGTGTCCAGATTCGCCACGAAGTAGGCGTCCGGTGAGCTGTCCCTGACCTTAGCCCCAGGCGCATATTTTTGCGGCAAGCCGCTCGGATGGCCGATCACGTAGAGGGGTTCACCCTTACCGATCTTGCCGTTCCGCCTGATCTTCGTAATGGGCCGACCGGTGGCGGGTCGGTCCAACTGGACCAAGGCATAGTCGGATCCGTTTCCAACTTCGAGCTTCCGATCAATGATGGCTGTGCCTCGAAAAATATCGTCATTGGGGACCACCAGCCGCGCCTCTGTAGAGTTCTTCATTCGGAATCCGAACACGAACCGCGTGCGAGGCAGAGTCCCGCCGTCGATGCAGTGACCGGCGGTAGCGACGATATCGGGGGCCACCAGGAAGCCGGAGCAGAACGGCGCGGTCGGTTGGTCTCGGAAGCGCTCGCTGCTGCATAATCCGAGAGCGGTGCCAAAGTGTTGTGTCCTGATGGTCGAGGTTCCGTCGCCATTATCGATCAGATCTCCAAAGTCGACCAAGCTGACCACGCTATCTGCATTGCTGCGGACAGAGGGGTCTGTGACGTTGAAGATGTCATCGCGATCGTCGATCTCGTATATGACTTTCTGCGCTTCTCTGAGCGCCTTCACGAGCGTCGGGGTATCGTATCCCGCTAGACCACTCACGCGCTTTGACATGCCCTTGCTCGGGGCGATACCCGGCCCCAATTCCCTGGCACGCAGCTCCGACAGAATCTCGTCTGGATCCATGTCATCGAGTTTGAGGTCATCTCTCTTCTTAGCCATGGCATTCACCTCCCAGGTTCATGCTCCCGCGTTCAGCCCCAAAGGGGCTCTCGATTGACGGGGGCCTTCGCACCATCGCGTTCGTGTGGCGACTGTTGACAAAGTCCGTCGCCCAATGTGTTTCCCGCTCCCAGTGCCTCTGCAGAATGCAGGACCAATCGGCCGTAAGGCGCGTCTGCTTGTCGATCCGAAACCTTCACTGGCGTTGCCCTAATCAGTGTTAAGAGCGTCCTCGATCGTTTTGATGCAGGCGTTGGCCAGGACCATGTGTTCGGCTCCGGGATCGCTTTGTGCGTCGAGCTCGTTCTTCACTTTGACGAGACTGTTCTCGAGGGCTTTCAGAACGGCTTGGTCAGATCCCACAGGTCTGCTGGCAATTACCGGCAACTCGAAAGGTTGAATTGGTCCGTTTGCCCTGACACGCAGATGGCCGAAGCGGGCGATGTCTTTGTTGAAGTCATCCATCGCGTGCATGCAGGCCACCGATTTGGCGAGAAGGCGCCCATCGGCGCGGTCACCTTGGCGAATGGACAAGAGCAGGAAGGAAATGACGGCCTCGTAACAGAGGTTGCTCACCTTGAGCCACAAATCAGTTTGCGATCCCGCCGGCGGCGTCCTCGTGTAGAGATGCGCATCACCAGGAAGAAATGAGGCCAAGTGATCCTCAATCCGCATAAACCTCTGATAATGCTCCTCGCCCTCGTCGATGATTAGCTTGATCAGCTCATGCAGTCGGCCGGACCGAGGGAAGTCCTGCGGGTTCTCCGCGATCGCTTGATGGAGCCGAACGTACATGCCGTCGATCTGACCCGGCATGTCGATTGAACGACTTGGCCGCTCCACCGCGATAAACCAATTGAGTTGTTCCAGGGTCAGGGGCTCGAGCTTGAATTCCCGGTCATCGAAGTTCCGACCAAAATTCTCAATCCGTCCGAACACCGGCTGCTCGCCAAGTATCTGCAAAATCTCATTTACCCAGCGGAAGTGCCGCATCTCGTCGATGGCGATGCTGAGCACTTCCTTCGCCGCAGCCCTTGCGGCGGGTTTCGACTGATTGAGGCTGTAATAGGCGTAGAGGTACTCGACTGCGAGCGCATGTTCGATGCGCGCGAGGTGCTGGAACTGTTGCGCCACCTCGATTGCCAAGTGAGAGTATTCACGATCGTTCAAGACGACCGGATATTGCTCCCACTCGTTAAAGAGCTGAATATACGTGGGTTCTTCTTCATTATAGCCGGGCTGACCTTGCTCGGTCACTCGGCTTTCCCAAATCTCCGGCTTCTCCAATTCGCTGGACTTGTTGCGCTCCTTGCGCAAGAACCTGAGGGAACCTTCGATTCCTCCACTGGAAACCAGGTCGGGACGATTTGAGGCCCAGTAGTAGCAGCGACAATCGCGGAAGTCGTAGTGCCAGGGCGTGCACATGGTGCTTTGCAGCTCGCCAGCCGGGATTCCCGTGTCGATAACTCCGGTATCGGGGTCGAGCATCTGACGCGATTGGGCCGTGAGAACGGCCCATCTCAAT
>JAAUXY010018831.1_pt1 | contig 12395 bp, 4 predicted proteins | sample 7278121 | NCBI WGS metagenome assembly JAAUXY01 (sample SAMN14350117, study PRJNA611818) | marine sediment metagenome | isolation source: surface marine sediment (1.8m) | place: French Polynesia: Moorea | collected 2018-08 | reverse complement strand
TCAGAGACTTCTAGAAGTTCAGACCTCGACTTTGCTTTGCTAGCAACCAGCTAGCAACTTGTAAGTCGAGCCTCGGCGTTCGCCCAAGCTGCGCAAGCCCAGAAGATGCGACACTCCGCAACCTCACGTCCTGCAAGGACCTCTGCGGTGAGATTCTGAGTTCGATCGGTCTCCATCGATCAGACTGGATGTGTCTGGCCGCTGCCTCAGGAGCGGCAAAGGCTTTGAGTGCGAGTCTCCAATCCGCAGCCGCGACATCGGACTCCAGTCACTTCGTCAACGCATCCGCCTTGTGGAAAAGATGGCCCGCTCTTTGAGCAAACTCCTGGAATTGCAGATGTCTTAACCAGTAACACTCTGAGTTGCTTTTTTTAGAAATACACGCTATGATAGTTCGCAAAATCCGGGCGATGGCACTGCCGAATTCGAGCAGCCAGAGAAGAGGCCGGACTCCGACGGCAACCAGCCTGGAAACCAAGAAAAGAGGCACACGCTCGCCCAAAAGGACAGGGAAGGGGGAAGTGTCGTGCAAGGAACGCACGACGGCTTGGCAGGATCCCACTACAGTCGTGCAGACACCTCGCGACAAGTTTCTGAATTTATTATCTTAATTTTCTTTTCTCCTGGGGCGATGCAGTCTGCGGGGGGCGCAAGCGGCGGCACGTGTCTCCCGTCACTGGGTTCCCGCCTGAGGACTAGTCTCCGCTTCAAGGACCAATCCGACAAAACGCCGACCTCGCTTGCAAGGGTTCGGCGCCGGGTCGCGACACACCACGGCTTGGCGCGATCTGCGCCTGCCAAAAGGAGGGGTCATGCGTAGGATTAAACTTAAGATTGCATCAGTTAGCGCGGCGAGCGTTTTCGGTGCCGCCTGCCTCCTCCTGGTGCCTGGGTGGGGAGCGAAGCTGACGGGTCTCTTCCCCGAGGTCGATACCCAGTTGATTCGCGCGGCGTCCGCACAAAGCACCACGGTGCCGGTCGCCAAGGCGGGTCGAGATCTCAAGGCGGCGCCCGGCAACGTCGTCGTGTTGGACGGCAGCGCTTCGAACGACGCCGACGGAGACCAGCTCGCCTACAGCTGGACCTTGACCTCTGTGCCCACGGGCAGTCTCGCGGCCCTATCCGACGCCTCGGCGATCCGGCCGAGCTTCGAGGTCGACCTCGCCGGCGATTACGTCGCGCAGCTGGTCGTCAACGACGGGACCCAGGACAGCCCGGCCGACACGGTTGTCGTCAGCACCGACAATCTCGCGCCGGTCGCCGATACCGGCACCGCTCAGACCGTCGCGCTGGGCGCCACCGCAACCCTGGACGCGACAGCGTCGAGCGACGCTGACGGCGACCGACTCACCTACACCTGGTCTCTGACCCAGATCCCGGCCGGCAGTGCCGCGGTCCTCTCCGATCCCGCGGCCCTTCGGCCGAGCTTCACGGTCGATCTCGGTGGCGACTATGTCGCCAGCCTGACGGTCGACGACGGCGTCGCGACCAGTGCCGCCGCCGAGGTCGTGGTCTCGACGACCGACAGCCTTCCCGTAGCGGACGCCGGACCGGAGCAGCCGGCCACGGTCGGCCAGAGCCTACGCATGCGCCTCGACCGCAGCTTCGACGTCGACGGCGACCTGATCACGCGCTTCAACTGGGCTCTGATCGCCAAGCCCTCGGCAAGCACCGCGGCCTTGACGCCGGCCGAGGGCGACGGCGGGCTCTCGGCGGGGACGCTGCCCGCGCTGACCCTCGATCAGGCCGGGACCTACGTGGTCCAACTGGGCGTCGAAACGGAGGGCGGCGGCAGCCAGTTGGACACCGCCGTCATCACGACCGGAAACGCCAAGCCCGTTGCCGATGCCGGCGCGGACCAAACGGTTCTGCCGGGCGACTTCGTCGTGCTCAACGGCGCCGGCGCCACCGACCGCGACGGCGACGCTTTGTCGTACAGCTGGGCACTCCTGTCTGCGCCCGCCGGCAGCACGGCGGTTCTGAATGCGCCCGGCGAGGTGACTCCCGGCTTCACGGCGGACCTGGCCGGGACCTACGTCGCCCAGTTGATCGTCAGCGACGGCACGCTGCAGAGCGCGCCCGACACGGTCGTGATCACGACCGACGACGCGCGGCCCTTCGCTGCGGCGGGGCCCGACCAGCGGGCCAGCGTCGGCACGACGCTGCAGCTCGACGGCAGCGGCTCCGGCGATGCCGACGGCGATGCCCTCACCTACGACTGGAGCCTCATCGGCCTGCCCTCGGACGGTGGCGGCGGCGGCTTCGCCGTGCTTAACCCTCAGACCGGCACGGGCTCGATCCCGGGCTATGCCCTGGGCGCGGAGGACGACCGAGTCCTGATCGTGGGCGTGGTGACCAACACGACCGCGACCAGTGCGATCGACGTCCGATTTGACGGCACGCCGATGCAGGAGGTCGTCAACACCACGAGCTTCTCCATCCGGACGGCGCTGTTCCAGCTCGTGGAGGCGGATCTCGGCGCCGGCGCCCGTAGCGGCGACATCACGGTCACGGTGAACGGCTCGACACCCATCGTGACCGAAATCACGGCCTTCTACCTGACCGGTATCGATCAGACCCGCCTGGCGCGCTCGACCATCAGCTCGGCCCCGCTCTTCGGCTCCGCGACCTCGGCCACGACCACCCTGACGCCGCTGAGCGACCAGACCGTCGTGATCAGCATCCTGGGCCTCGGCAGCAGCCAAATCTGGACCCCCGGGGCGGGCGAGACGGAGATCAACCTTCGCGCCGGCTTCAACGGCGCGATCGGGGCCAGCTTCGAAGAGGCGCCGCTGGCCGAGCCCGTGAGCATGAGCTGGTCCGGCCCCTCGGCGCCGACCCCGACGATCATCCTGGCGACCTACGGCCTCCTTTTCGGAGGCGGCGGGGGCGGCCTCAGCCTGGCCGAGCTCGACGACCCGAGCCTGCCCAACCCGAGCTTCCTTCCGGACCTGGACGGCAGCTATCTCGCGCAGCTGATCGTCAATGACGGCAGCCTGGACAGCGCCCCGGACCTCGTCCTGGCGTCGACCGAGAACGGCCGGCCGCTGGCCAAGGCCGGCAACGACCAGACGGTTGGCGGTGGCGACCTCGTCACGCTCGACGGCAGCGGATCGAGCGACCCCGACGGCGATGCCGTCACCTTCAGCTGGGCCCTCCTGCAGGTGCCGGAGGGCAGCGCGGCGGCACTCAGCGATCCCGGCGTCGCGCGGCCGACCTTCACCGCGGACCTGGTCGGCAGCTATGTCGCCCAGCTGATCGTCGCGGAAGCGGCGGGCGAGCAGCTGGAGAGCGACCCGGTGACGGTCCTGGTCACGGTCGCGAACACCGCGCCGGTCGCCGATGCCGGGCCGGATCGGGTCGTGCGGACCAACATCTTGGTTCAGCTCGACGGTTCGGGCTCGAGCGATCCGGACGGCGACGCGCTGAGCTTCAGTTGGACCTTGGTGACCAAGCCCCTGAACTCGACTGCCGAGCTGGTCGGCGCCGACACCATCGATCCGCAGTTGGCGCCCGACCTGGCCGGCGACTACGTGATCGAGCTGGTCGTCAGCGACGGCCTCGCCGCCTCGGCGCCCGACAGTGTCACGATCACAGCGACCGACCAGGCGCCGATCGCCGATGCCGGCCCGGACCAGAGCGTCCAGCCCGGCGCGCTGGTCAACCTCGACGGCTCCGGGTCCTTCGATCCGGACGGCCAGGCGATCAGCCTCTCCTGGCGCTTCACCACCCTGCCCGGCGGCAGCACCGCCACCCTCGCCGGCGCCGACACGGCGACGCCCAGCTTCACCGCCGATGTGGCCGGCATCTACGTCGCCGAGCTGACCGTCTCGGACGGCGCCTTCGATTCGCTCGACACGGTGGCCGTTCGCGCCGTCGTGGCTTCGACCAACAACCCGCCAGTCCTCGACCCGATCGGCAACCAGACGGTCGCCTTGGGCTCGACCTTGTCGCTGAGCCTGACGGCGAGCGATCCCGACGGCGACGATCTCGCCTTCACGGCATCGCCGCTTCCGCTGCCCGCCGGCGCCAGCCTCAACAGCGCCACCGGCGCGTTCACCTTCGCGCCCGACGAGACGCAGGTCGGCGACCTGCAGATCACCTTCATCGTCACCGACGGGGTCCTGAGCGACTCCGAGGCGATCACGATCACGGTCCAGGCTGCGCCGCCCGGCGGTCAGACGGCGCTCGCGGGCCGACTCCTGGACACGAACGACTTCGTGAACAGCATCGAGACGCCGGTGGTCGGCGCGACGGTCTCGATCCTGGGCAGCGGGGTCACGGCCACCAGCGACGCGAACGGCAACTTCACTTTGACCGGCATTTCTGGCGGCAGTCAGGTCTTCGATATCGATGTCTCGACCGCGAACCTCGCGCCGGACGGCTCGCCCTACGCGGGCTTCCGCGAGGCCTTGCAGCTGATCCCGAACGTGACCAACGTCGTCGAGCGTCCCTTCTTCCTGCCGCGCGTCGAGACCGCCAGCCTGACGACGGTCGATCCGGCCGTCACGACCGTGGTCGAGAACACCAGACTCGGAATCCGCCTGGAGATCCCGCCCGGCTCCGCCAAGAACACCGACGGCACGGACTTCACCGGGCAGGTCTCGATCTCGGAGGTGCCTCTTGCCCTCGCGCCGGCCGCCCTGCCGGAGGAGCTGGAGCCCGGCCTGCTGATCACGATCCAGCCCGTGGGCGTGATCTTTGATCCGCCGGCACCGATCACCTTTCCCAACATCGATCAGGGAAGCCCCGGAGAGCTCTTCGACGTTTGGTCCCTGGATCCCGAGATTGGGCAATTCGTCATCGTCGGGGTCAATGAGGTCAGCGGCGATTCGGCGACGCTCGATCCCGTCGTCGGTGGCATAAGGCGGGCCGATTGGCATCTTTCCATTCCGCCCGCTCTGGCGGGGGATAGCAGCGGAAACAACGGGAAAAATGAAGACCCTGACAACTGTCCTGACTGCAACTCGGGCTCCACGACCAGCCCGGCCGATGGCAACCTGTCGATCTCCCACGATCTCGTCAGTTACCGGTCTTTAAGCCAAGCACGAGATTTGCGGCTGATATACAACAGCAAGCTTGCAGACCCGCGCCCGATCCTTTTCACCGATGCGACAATCTCGAAGTTCGCTGCCTTCCCCTCCCTGCTCTCGACACGCCTGCGCGTCGCGGGCCAAAGCCAGGACGTGGAGGTCTTCACGACGACCGCCGGGCTGTCGAGCGTTCAAGATGAGACGGTCCGTCAAGCGGTTCAATTCGATGCCAGCCAGGTGGCCACGGGCGTTTATCCCTACCAGCTCTTCGTCACGAGCAACTACACCCGCTCCCGCCTGTCCTCTCGAATCACGGGCGACTTGCTCATCAATAACCAGAAGAACAGCGCTTTCGGCGCCGGCTGGACCTTGGAAGGCCTCAGCCGCATTCATGCCGACGGTGCCCGCCTGGTTCTGACCGAGGGCAACGGCGCCATCCTGCGTTTCTTTCCCACGGGGGAGCTGGACTTTTCGAACCGCAAGGATTTCGGAGAGGATCCGAACAGCGACTTCATCACCTCTCCCTTCGTCGGCGACATTGACGGTGACGGCAAGGTTGATGTTCTGGTCGAGAAGCTCGTCGAGAACGTCATCGAAGTCTACATCAATGACGGACGAGGAAGGTTCGCGTTCCGGCAAGCGCTGCCGGGCAATCAGGTCACCGGCGAGATGGCCGTCGGCGATTTCAACGGCGACGGCATCAAGGATATCGCCGCCGCGACCTTCCAGAACGAGCTCTACTATTTCAAGGGTCTGGGATCGGGCTTCTTCGCGGACGGCATCCTCGCCGTTACGAGTTCGGCGACCATTCCCTATGTCACCTCCGCAGATTTCGATCTCGACGGCATCGATGACATCCTCTGGGACATGAACGTGATCAAGGGAAGCGTCACCGAGACCTTCTCGATCGATACCGCGCTCATCGGGTTCAGAGGCCGCGGGGCGGCGATCGCGGACTTCAACAAGGACGGTCTCCCAGACATCGCTCGCGCGTTGCATGATTCGGACCGGCTTGTTGTGGCGCTCAATGTCGAAGGGCAGTCCAATTTCTCCCAGACGACAATCAACGACGTCGGCGCGGTCACGTCGTCGCAGTCGCCCAGCACCATCCGCCTCATCGCTGCGGGTGACGTCAACGGCGACAGCAACATCGACATCGTGTTGCGGAACGGTTTCCCCGAACAGACCGTCTCGATCCTTCTGGGCGATGGCCTGGGTGGCTTCGCGCCAAGGTCTATTTTGAACACCACGGGCAGCGGGAACGTCGTTGATGTCGCAGATCTCGACGGCGACCGGTCGAACGACATCTTCGTCGGTGGACCGACCTCAGTTGTACATCTTGGCAACAGTCTCGGGGATTTCTCCGCCGGCATCGGGATAACGGCCTTGGCCGGTGGGCAGCCCAGGGTGCTTGGTGACGTCGATGACGATGGACTTGTCGACCTCTTCACGACGCGCGCAAGCGCGGCGGATCCAGACTCGGCTTTTTCCATCCACCTCAATGGGGCCGCGGCAACGCCACTCGAGTTCGCAGCACCGGCCGGAGATTTTTCGGCTCTTGTTAGAAATCCAGACAGTAGCTTCACGCGTCGGCTAAGGAACGGGACAGAGATCAACTACGACCCTGAAGGCCTGCAGAGTTCCATCGTCGATCCCAACGGCAACACGACTTTGTACACACATGATGGAGATGGGCGCCTCCTTTCTATAACCGACCCCGTCGGTCTCGCAACGTCATTCACCTACGCGGCTGGGCTTCTGTCGAGTATCACCGATCCTGCCAACCGAGTAACGAGCTTCACGCAGGATTCGGCCGGAAACCTGATCCGGATCACAGATCCGGATGGCTCCTCAAGGCGATTCGACTACGACGAGCGCAATCTGCTCACATCACAGATCTCCAAGCGCGGCTTTGCAAGCGACTACGGTTACAACTTCGCCGGGCAGAACACCTCTAGTAGCCTGCCTGATGGCGCTGTCGTGGCAGTGAGCCCTGCAAACACACTTGGCTTGGTGGATCCTTCGCTAGGACAAGGCACGGAGACCAATCCTGCACCGAATGTCAGACCCGAAACTGCGGTTGGAACCTTCTCGGATGCTCTGGGTAACCCCGTGGAATTCTCGGTGAACGTCTTCGGATCAACGACAGAAACCTCAGATGCCCTTGGCCGGACTACCCAAGTTGAGCGAGATCAGAACAACAATGCAGTAGTGATCACAACGCGCAACGGACGTGTCGATGAGTTCCAATATGACGACCGTGGCAACGTGATTTTGGAGCGCAATGCGGTCGGCACTTCTCTTCAACGTGAGAGACGATTTGAGCACGAAGACCAATTCAATCGGCTGGTCCGTCGCGTGGACTTCGCTGGGAACGAAGAAAGGTTCGAATACGATGCCTCTGGGAACATCAAGAAGACGATTGACCAGAAAGGCGGCGAAAGAACCTTTGAATATGACAGCAAGGGCTTGCTTCTGTCGACGACGGACGAACGAGGGAAGGTTCTTACGCTCACCTACGATAGCCTCGGCAATCTGGAGAGCGTAGTCGACCCCGAAGGCAGCACGACAGTCTTTGAGAAAGATCCGGCGGGCAATGTCGTTCGGATTGTAGAGGGGGCAGGTAGCATCGCAGAGCGTGACGCGACTGCAAGCTATGATTCGATGAACCGAGTTCTTTCCGCGACGAATGGAGAGGGCGCAACAACGGCTTTCGAATACGATGCGGCGGGCAATTTGGTCGAGAGAATATCTGCGACCGGTGAGGTTCTGAGGAGGGCCTACGATGAGCTGGAACGGGTCATCGAGATTGACGACCCGATCGAAGGCGCCACTGAGTTCGTCTACGACTTCAATGGCAACCTAATCGAATCGGTCGATGCGCGCGGCGGATTGACCACGTTCGAGTACGACGTTGTGGGGCAGCTCTTCAAGTCAGTGGACGCAATCGGTGGCATCGAGGAGCTCGATTACGATCCCAACGGCAATTTGACCAAGATTACCAATAGCTTGCTTCAAGAGACCATTTTCTCCTATGATCTTTTCGACCGGCTCGAATCAGAGGTGGATCATCTCGGCAATCAGCTAAGCTTCGAATACGATCCCCGCGACAATCTTACAAGGACTACAGAGCCGAGCGGTGACAGCTTCGTAATTGACTACGACGAATTGTCCCGAATCACACGTGTTACGGCGCCGGACGACGTTATCGATCTGTCGTATGACGCCAGAGGGAACGTTCTGACGCTGTCTGACAACGACAGTGCCCTGATCTTCACCTATGATGGAGTGGGCCGTGTCCTCACCGAGGCCACGGCAGCGGGGGGCGTCCAGCCGCTGGTTACCTTGACCAATACGTATGATGAGGTCGGCAACAGGGTCGCGCTTTCCGATACCGAAGGGGGCGCGACACAGTTCGCCTTCGACGCGGCCGGTCGGCTTACACGGCTCATCACCGCCCTGAGTCAAGCCATCGACCTCACCTACGACCCAGCGGGGCGCTTGGAGGAGGTTGCCTATCCGAACACGACCGTATCGGCGTTTGGCTACGACACTCGTGGCCGGTTGACGCAGCTTGACTACAAGCGAGGGTCGACGCCGTTCGCGACCTTCACTTATGCCTACGATGCGATCAGCAATATCACCTCTATTGATGAGGGAACTCAGTTCCGTGCATTTCAATATGACGCGCTCCAAAGACTGACGGCTGGAGGTTCGGATGGGCTAACGGAAAGCTATTCCTACGACCTTCTCGGCAACAGAACGACATCACACCTATCCATTTCACATACGCACGACGGCATCAATCGCTTGTTGGAGGACGAAGATTTCACCTACACGTATGACACTGACGGGAATCTCGAAAGCAAGACGAGGAAGACGAGTGGTGCGGTAACGACGACCTATACTTACAATGCACGAAACCAGCTAGTGCGCGTAGATCTGCCTGGAGGAGGGGTCGCTGAATACAAGTATGACGCAATTGGCCGTCGGATCACAAAGACAGTCGATGGTCTGACTACATCCTTTATCTACGATGGCGAGAATATTCTTCTTGAATTCGATGATGCTGGTGTTCTGTCGGCACGCTATGACTATGGGCCGGGCCGCGACCGCCCGCTGGTGCAGACACGGGGTACTCAGAGCTTCTTCTTTCATGCAGACCATAGAGGTTCGGTACGCAGGATCACGGATGGGTCGGGGTTCGTGGTCAACTCATATAGCTACGACTCCTACGGAAACGTCGAGTCGGCGATCGAAGGTGTTGCGAACAGCTTTACCTTCACCGGCCGTGAGCGGGACGTTGAGACCGGGCTCTATTTCTATCGCGCCCGATACTATGACCCAACGAGCGGCCGATTCCTGAGCAAGGACCCCTTGGGCCTTGCCACAGGCGACGCAAATTTCTTCCGCTACGTCGGAAACAATCCCATCAACCGTGTGGATCCGAGCGGAAGGTTGCCCTTTGCGCTGCCTTTCGCTCCGCAAGCGGCGGCGGCTTTCGTCGCGGCGGCGAAGGTGTTCGTGGAGGTTGCAGTAACGGCAGGCGTGGCGGTGCTAGCTGTCGTCCAAGGGGAGCGGCTTGTCGAGCAGGCGACCACGAGCAACAATGGTGATGGCAACGAGGGCGGGAAGATCTTGCCCTTCCCACCTCCATCTAGAGCTAAGCCCACGACCGGCGCAGGGACCCAATCCAATGCGAGCGACGAAAGGCGGAATTGTGAACAAGACATCTGCGAGCTACAAACCCGCGTACTCGTTGGCCGAAAGCTTTCGGCCGCGGCAAAGCTCATCAGTCAAGCAGAGAATCCGGCTGCATTCGGAACCCAAAAGCTGTTCATGCTGGCCGTCGAGATCAGAGAGCTGAATCGTGACATAATGCTCCACAATGATGTTCGCTGTCCTGAGCCAAGGTATTACGTGCAGCCACTGACGATACCACCGGAATTCGGTATGTGAGGCATGACGCTCTTGAGTCTTGACATCGAGTTGCTTGAGAATATGGGCAATGCCGCAGATCCTTGGGCGGAAGCTGCGCTGGGGTTTCTACATGAGATTGGAGGAGGGACCGCAAAGGACCTCCGACTTGCAGGAGAGTGGTATGGACGGTCTGCTGGACGCGGCTGCGATTTCGCGAACTACTGCCTGTTGGAAATGCAGCTCGAGCGCAGGGAACAAGCAGCTAGAGAGGCCGTTATGCGATCGGCAGAAAGTGGGTATCCTTTGGCTCAAACGGCTCTGGCAACGATTTACCTTCTGGGTCGTGGCGGGCCACGGAACCTGCGCGCGGCCTACAAATGGGTCAAAGCATCAGCGGACCAAGGCTATGTCCCTTCCCTTCGGCTGATTGCGTTGATGCTTCTGGATGGAGAAGGGACGACCGCCGATCTTAATCTCGCCAAGGAATACCTGAGGCAGGCAGCTGAGCTTGGTAGTGCGGATGCAAGCCATACCTTGGCTGGGATCCTGATCTACCAGGACAAAGATAAGAATCCGAAGGAAGCGCTCAGGCTGTTGAAGTTTGCTGCTTCGAATGGTGTATTTTATTCACTGTTGGAGTTGGCAACGGCATACAATAAGGGAAGCCATGGACTCTCCCGTGATTCCGATCTTAGTATTTTTCTCCTTTCGCTCTGTGATGGTGAAGAGGAATTGCGTTGAGGGCGAGATTTGAGGCCTCGTCAAGTCAGCTGATCGACTCATCCCAACGAGTGTTTCGGGTTAAATCGGAGCAGTTGGCAGACTGACCCCGACAAAGAGCTATTGTAGAAGATGGAAGGCATGGATATCGACAGCTTGCTCCACGTCGCGGATTGGGGAGATCCCTATGCGCAGGTGCTCGCCGGCTACCTTGCTGAAAATGGCTTTGGAATGCAAAAAGGTCCAAAGCTTGCCGAGGGCTGGTACCGGAGGGCCGCCGAGCAGGGGTTCGCTCAAGGGCAATTCGCCCTTGCCTGCCTTCTGGAGGAAAGCGATCCTGATCAAGGCGTGTACTGGCTGACCGAAGCCGCAAACGCCGAGTATCCCGCGGCAGAGCAAGCGCTTGCCAGACGCTACTGGCAGGGGCGGCCGCCAACCGTGCCCGAGCCTGGGCTCGCTTTCAAGTGGATGAAATCGGCGGCCGACCGCCTCTTCGTTCCCGCCCTGCTGGACCTTTCTAAAATGTACGACCTCGGGGTCGGGACCACTGCCGACAGGGAGCAAGCAGATCTCTGCCTCTTGAAGGCGGCGAAGGCTGGCAGCCCCGTCGCGGCCTCGAAGCTCGGGAAACGCCTGCTCGAACGCGGTGGTGAGGAGAATGTCGAAGGAGGCCTCCATTGGGTAAAGTGGGCCGCCTCCAACCGCGATCCCGCAGCCTTCGAGTGTCTTGCCGACATTTACCAGCATGGCAGGTTCGGTATGCGCAAAGATCCCCATATCGCGGAAGTCTTTGCCGGACTCGCCAAAAACCTGCCGAACCTGCACCGTTTGAACCAGCGCGCCGAAGACTAAGCAATAGTGTCCAGGGTCTTTCGCATATGCGATGCCTGTGAGACGACCACCAAAGACGTAATCAATAGGTTGGGGCTTTAATTGCCGCTGAAAGCGAAGCCAATTCAGAGTACTAAGCGGTTCTTTCGGGCCTTCGAATTGCCATAGCAACAGGGAATTAGTTCCCTGTGAACAAAGCGCAGTGGATTGATACGGCTGGAGTTTCTGGCATTTCGAAGTAGTCGGTTTTGCAGGATTTTGGGTGTTTGCCCTCTGGAACCTTGCGATTTTTCCCGCGGTTTGGGGATTCCTTGGCGGGCCGATCCGTGATTCCCTGTTCGCATCGAGGAGGGCATCGATGCGACCCAATCAGCCTGAGACACAGGAGACCGGCGATCTGTTCCGGGCCCGGCTCGAGCAGATCATCGACATGGGCCACGAGCTGGTGCGGCTGGCCGGCACGATCGACTGGGACTGGATTGACGAGCAGGTCGCCGGGCGCTTCAGCGACACCGGGCGGCCGGGGACCGAGACCCGCTTCATGGTCGGCCTGCTGCTGCTCAAGCACATCTACCACCTGTCCGACGAGGCGGTGTGCGAGCGCTGGGGGGCGTAGCCCCGCGCGTATGCGCCGACCCGTATTTCCAGTACTTCTCCGGCGAGGCGTTCTTCCAGCACCGCTTCCCGCACGAGCGCTCGGGGCTGAGCCACTGGCGCCGGCGCCTCGGCGACAAGTTGGAGATCCTGCTCCAGGAGAGCCTGCGGGTGGAGCACAAGACGGGCGCGCTGAAGCCCCGGCACCTCACCCGGATCAGCGTCGACACCACGGTGCAGCCGAAGAACATCACCCACCCGACCGACGCCAAGCTGATGCACAAGGCGGTGGTCATG
>JAAUXY010020922.1_pt1 | contig 12398 bp, 10 predicted proteins | sample 7278121 | NCBI WGS metagenome assembly JAAUXY01 (sample SAMN14350117, study PRJNA611818) | marine sediment metagenome | isolation source: surface marine sediment (1.8m) | place: French Polynesia: Moorea | collected 2018-08 | reverse complement strand
TCGCCCTCATCGTCGTAGGGATCGAGCATCACCTGAAACGGCGTGCGCCGCTGATCGCTGGACACCACCACCTTCCGCACATTCGACGGCAACGGCCGCCGGATGATTTCGCGCAGCCGTTGCGCACGCTTGAAGTTCTCCATCACCCACGGATCATCGAAGAACGACTGGAGATTCCTCTCCGCGCGCAGGGCGTCGACCCGGCCCAGGATGCCGTACCGGGTCCAGTCATCGGGGCTCATGGCGTCGAACGGCACCAGACCGTTCACCAGGCGCACATTGCAGCAGCCGACATAGTGGGGCAGCAGTTCGTAGACCGACTCGAACGACCCGAACACGTCAAGCACCAGATCGCGGTCGCCGGCGGGCACGACCGCCCAGTTGGTGACGCCCCAGGCGGGAAATCCCTCCATCAGAGCGCGCAGGGTCCGCAAGCTGCCGAAATGCGGCACGGCCACGGCCGCGAACGTGCGCACCCCGTTGTCGTCCGGATGTGTCTGCAAATAAAGGGTGGCAACCAGGCCTCCCATGCCGTGGGCCAGGATATCGACCCCGCGGCCCAGCAAGTCGCTCGCGGCGAGGAAGGCACGCAGCCGGCGGGCGTTCTCGAAATTGCTCAGCCGCCAGTCATAGGCGAACAGATACAGCGTTTCGCCCTGGACGTAGCCGAGCCTGTCCAACTCCTTCAGCACGCGCGAATAGTCGTGCGTGATCAAACCCTTAGCGTCGAACGGCTCAAACAGGACCCGGTCGGGAACCAGGCGGATCTTCGATGTGTCGCGCGGCAGGACCAGTGCGGACAGGTCCTCGAAGCGCGTGCCGGGTTCGCCAAACACCGATTGTCCGGACGCGGCGTCCACCAGGCTGGAGCCGCCGAGGCCGGGGATAAAGACAATCGGGCGGGGCACATCGGTCTGCGCCGCCTTGGCCACGCCAACGGCACCCAAACACAAAATCAGCGACACCAACCCAACCAGCACATTTCGGCGCCACGGGGTATCGGGGTTCGCTGGTCCGAGGGTTCTGCTTGACCCACACAGCAGTGGCAGAAATATCAATCGTCTCCAAAGCATCTGGACGCCACCAGACTACCGGTAGTTTAACCCCCTGACTATAAGGCGCGCTAACCGCGCCGATCCTCCGCTTCTAGAGCACCACCGGTGGCTTGATGGCGCAGCCCCCTCAATCTATGTGCAGCTCCAGCCTGGGCCGCACGCGCTTCATATGGTGGAAGGCAGGATGGCGTGCCTTTCGCTTCAACGCCATCTGCGAGTTCAATCCGATTATTTTAGCGCCTTCGCGCGGCAACGCCATATCGATGCAACAGAATCGGGGATCCTGCGGCTCAAATGTCGCAACTTTTTCCGTTGCCAAGTCCCCAAAAAGCATCTCGGAATTAACGCCAGTCAACAATCGTTGACATTCCGCCAGTTTTCGGGTCGCAGCCACCTTCTCGCATCGATGCGCTGACCAGCAGTTTTGCCCGTTTTAAGAGAATTACAACTCGAGAATACGACCAAATTGCCGTGAGGCTCCGCCTCCAGGACCGGATTGCCGGCCGGTAAGCCCTGCCCGGCATCGCAAATCTGGACGCCGCCGCCCCGGCTTCGATAGCGTTGCGCAACGCCCGCACCGATTGGACTCGCAGCGATGCTCGATATCACGCTTCTGCTCGGCTTTATCGCCGCCACCGTGGTCCTGATTCTGATCCCGGGTCCCAACGTGATCCTGATCGTGGCCAACGCGCTAGGACACGGCCCGCGCCGCGCTCTTGCGACGGTGGCGGGCACTACGCTGGCCCAAGCGCTCCAGATCGCCGTGGTCGTGCTCGGACTGTCGTCTCTGGCCGCGGTTCTGGCCGACGCCTTCGAATGGCTGCGCTGGATCGGGGTCGCCTACCTGATCTGGCTGGGCGTGAAGCAGTGGCGCGAGGATCCGGTGGTTCTGGGTGACGTCGAGGACGCGCCGGCCGCACTCGGCCCGGCGTTCTGGCAAGGCGGGCTGGTCGCGCTCACCAACCCCAAGACCTTGGCCTTTCATGCCGCCTTCCTGCCGCAGTTCGTGAACCCGGCGCTGCCAGCGTTGCCGCAGCTCACGCTGCTGGCCGGCATCTTCCTGCTGATCGCCTTGCTGATCGACAGCACTTACGCGCTCCTCGCCGGACGCCTGCGCCCGATGCTGCGCGGGCGGCGCGGCGCCACCGTGCGCAACCGAGTTTCCGGCGGATTTCTGATCGGCGCCGGCATCGGTCTGGCGCTGGCGCGCAAGAGCTGAGTCCTTCACACGGTGAGCGGCTGGCCGAAGATCAGCACCAGTCCAGCGACCAGCGCGAAGGGACGCAGCCACCAGGCCCCAAGGCCGCCGATCAGGCCCTGGCTGGCCAGCCACAGCCCGGCCCCGATCTTGACCAGCGCCGCGACCGCCCACGCTAGGCTGACCTCAGGATGGATCAGCGCCGGATTGGCCACAAAGGCAAGCGGCACCAGATAGAGCCCAACGCCAAGACGCATCGCCTGACCGGCCACCGGCACCCAGGGCGTCTCGGCCATGCCGGCCGCAATGAACACGGTGCCGCATACCGGCGGAGTGATGGTCGACAACAGCGCATACCAGAACACGAACAGATGTGCGTGCAGGGCCGGCAAGCCGAGTTCCTGCAACGCCGGGCCGGCCACCGACACGCAGATCACGTAGGCCGCCGTGGTCGGCACCTCCATGCCCAGGATCAGGCACGCGAGCGCAGTGAGCAGGAGGGCCACCCACAAGTCGCCACCGGACGCGCCGACGATCACGCTGGTCACCTTCACCCCCAGCCCGGTTTGGTTCAGCACCCCGATCACGATCCCCGCGCACACGATGATGGACGCGATCGTCGCCACCTGACGGGCAGCATTCGTGCACCCTTGCAGCAGCCGCCCGCCCGCGGCCGAGGCCGAGAACGACAGCCGGCGGTCGGTGATCAGCAGACCAGCCGCCACGAAGATCGCGATCGCGGCGGCGAACTGCGGCGTGTAGCCGGTCGCGAACAGGATGGTGAGCAGCACACCGAACGGCAGTGCGAAGAACGGCACGGTCCGGGCCAGCAAGTCCGTGCTCGGAAGTTCATCGACGCGGAGTCCACGCAGCCGGTAACGCCGCGCGAAGGCGTCGACCCCCACCCAAGCGGCCAGAAAGAACAGGATCGCCGGCAGAATGGCGGCCGCCATCACGTCGGTGTAGCGGACGCGCAGCAGCTCGACCATGACGAACGCGCCCGCGCCCATCAGTGGCGGCATGATCTGCCCGCCCGACGACGCAACCGCCTCCACCGCGGCCGCCAGGCTCGGCGGATAGCCGAGTCGCTTCATGGTCGGCAGGGTGACCGCACCGGTGGAGGCGACATTGGCCGAGGCCGAGCCGGAGATCGAGCCGAAGAACGCAGACGACAGCACCGACACCTTGGCCGCTCCGGCGCGCAACCGGCCGGCCAGCCGCATCGCCAGCGCCATGAACCCGGTGCCGCCCTCGCCTGCACCCACCATTGCGCCCAGGATCACAAACACCGCGACGATGTTCACGGAGACGCCGGTCAGCGGCCCCCACAGCCCACCTTCCGCGATCACCAGGGTGCCCAGAAAGCTCTCCACCGGCAGTCCCGGATGCCCGAACTCACCTGGAATGCGGTCGCCGAACAGGCCGTAGCAAAGCGCCAGCACGGCAACCGCTGGCAGCGCCCACCTGATCGCGCGCCGCGCCATCTCCAGCACGACGGTGAGCATGACCGCGGCCAGAGCAAGCTGGCCGGCACCTTCCAACGAGCCGTACTGGTCCGACAGCGCGTCGCGGTTCAGCACGATATAGACGCACCCAGCCAGGCCGGCGGCGCACAGCCCGTAGCCGATCCAGCGCATCACGCCCCGATCCCGAACGCCGATCACGAACACCCACGGCAACGCCAGCGCCAGATGGACCGGCCGGCTGATCAGGTTGGGGATCAGCCCGGAGAAGATCAGCCACAGGTGATAGACCACGCAGGCGACGGCCAACGCAGCGGCGGCCGCCGCGGCCGGAGATCGCAGTCTGGCGAGGGTGTCGGCGGGATCGGGCTCCCTCATCGTGAGTGAGGGAGACGGGCGCATCGACTCACATCAGCTGTTCGGGCACCGCGACGCCGGCTTCCTTGTAGTACTTCAGGGCGCCCGGGTGCAGCGTGGTGCCCAGCGTGTCGAGCCCGGCCGGGGTCACTGCGTTCCACCAGGGATTCGTCGCCCCCATGTCGTCGACCTTGGACCAGAACGCCTTGACCAGCTGATAAGCGGCGTCCTCGGTCATCTCGGTGGTGGTGTAGGCGCCGACCGCCAGCGTGGTGGTCACCGTGTCGTCATCCACGCCGGGATAGGTCCCGCCCGGGATCACCAGCTTGCGCCGCTTGGTGATTTTCAGCTGTTCATCCGACATGGAGAGCAATTTCACGCCGCCGGACGCGGCCGCCTCCAGCACGTTTGGCGCCGGATAGGAGCCGGCCGTGGCAAAGCCGTCGACCTGACGGTTCTTCAGCGCCGGCACGGCGGCGTTCAACTCGGTGTCGATCAGGTTGACCTTCCCCTCCAGTCCAAACGCGGCCAAATTCTTGGCCGCTTCGCGCGCCCCGAAGCTGCCTTTGCCGATCAGGAAGTCCTTGCCGGCCAAGTCTGTGAATTTGTCGATGCCGGCGTCCGCCCGCACCACGAAATGCATGGTCAAAGACGGGATCGGGAACAACGAGCGGATATTAGCGTACTGGTCGCCCGCCCCTTCGAACATCTTCTTGCCGCCAAGCGCCAGCTTGATCAGCCCAGGCGGCGTGGTGAACACGTAATTGCCCGGCCGCTTTGCGGCTTCCTTGACGTTCTGGACCGAGCCCTGGCTCTCCTCCACGGTCAGTGTCATCTCACCACCGGTGGCCGCCTTGACCGCCTCGGCCACCTGCACCGCCATCTGGAAGTAGGACGACGTCGATTTGGCCGATTTGTAGGTGACCCGGGTTTCGGCTTGCGCCCCGACCGCCGACAGGGCGAGCAGAGCAGCCACCCCCAGCGCGGTCGCAAGGTGCGCCGCAAAGTGCCTCGTCTTCATCACGCGTATCTCCCCTGACGGCCGCATCCGAAATGGGCTGGTGCGCGGCCTGGATTGCTCGGGCGGCATCTTGCAAGCGTGGACTCCAAGCCGCAAGCCTTGTCCAGGCGGTCGTTCCTGGCGTAAGTCGCAGCGCTGACCATGACCTCGCCGGATCCCGATCCGATGACAGCCGACCCCGACGCGACACCCCCGATCCAGTTCCGCACCGCCCGGCGCGCAGATGTGCCGGCGCTCGTCCGCCTGCTGGCCGACGATGAGTTGGGCGCGCAGCGTGAGCGCTACGAGGATCCGTTGCCCGAGGTCTACTTCCAAGCCTTCGACGCGATGGCCGCGCAGGCCGGGACCGAGTTGATCGTCGCGACACAGGACGGCGAGGTGGTCGGCTGCCTGCAGCTCAACCTGCTGCCGGGCCTGTCGCGCCAGGGCATGACCCGGGCCCAGATCGAGAGCGTGCGCGTCGACGCGCGCTGCCGCGGCCAGCGCTTGGGCGAACGCCTGATCCTGCATGCGATCGAGCGCGCCCGGGACACGGGCTGCGGGCTGGTCCAACTCACCACGGATAAATCGCGCGTGGACGCGCACCGGTTCTACGAACGGCTCGGCTTCGTCGCCAGCCATGAAGGCATGAAGCTGGCCTTGGATTGAGCCGCCCGATCGCGGGCGGCGGGCCTCACACACCCTTCACCCAGCGGAACGCCCGGCGCAACACGGCGACGCCGTTTTGCCGGAACCAATCACCGTGGGAAATGATGACACGTTCCGGCGCGCAGTCGATCATCCACCGGATGGCCGGCACCAGCCGGTCATGGCGCCCCCAGAAGGTCAAACGGAAATCGACCGGGCACTTTCCGTCGGGCGCCGCCACGCCCGCTAGGCGCACAAGCAGGCGCTGATACCAGTCCGGCACCCTCGCCAAATCGAAGTTCTCGATCAGGTCGGCCAGAATCAGCGTGCGCGATGGCCGGTGAAAAAACACCACCTCTTCCATGACGCGGCTGCCGTGCACGATGCGCTGATCCACATCCGCCGACCACGCCGGATCCGGCTCCTCGCCGAGGTCCCGGTCGAAAGCGTAGTCGACCCGGACGCGCACGCCCGGCGAGGCCCATTTCACCGCCTCCGGATAAGCAGCGCCCCAGGCCTCGATATGCAGGTTGTGGATCATGTTGGGTGAGACCAGGTGGCGGACCGGGCCGAGCGCATCGATCTCCGACTTCAGGCTGGGATCCAGCTTGGTCGGCGAATGCAAGAACAGGTCCCCGGAGCTTAGCCGGATCACCGTCATCCGGGTTGGAAAGGTCAACTTGCCCCAGGGCGGGTAGCCCCACGCGCAGGTCGGCCCATCGACGATCCAGATATTCGCATCGACCGGTTTCAGCGTGTTGAGCGGTTGGTAGGCGGCGTCTTTCATCCGGCCCTCAAAAAAATGTTCCCGGCGTGAAACCTGTTCGCCGCGCGCTGCGACTTAACGGATGAGCGGAGGGTGCCAGCGGCGGCTCGTAGATCGGATCGGAACTGTCTCGACCCGAACCCACCCAACTCCGGTCTCGACCCGCAACCGCTCAGGACGTCCCGTCGCCAGGGGGACGTCCACCCCAGACGCCACGCGTCTTCCGCCGCTCGCCGGCGGAGGCAATGAGGGGGAGCGTGGTTAGGCGCCGGCCCGAAAGGGTCGGCGCCGCCCTCTCATGCCGAGCCGTCTTGCAGCGCCCGGCCACGAGACGTCGCTCGGTTCCTAGGCGGACAAATCGGACGGAGCCAATGGCAGCGCCTCTCGCGCCTCAGCGATCAAGCGTGTTCGCCGCCTCACGCTGATGGCACAGCGGCCCGATCTCTCTCGGGCGCCGCTTCGGCCATCCCGGCCCGGGCGGCCAGCTCGCCTTCAAGTAGCGCTCCAGATTGCCCCACAGAACCTCGTCCTCGAACAAAAGCTGATGATCCGCATTGGAATACAGCAACGCGGTCCAGTGCCTCGGGCCGAGTGCGCTCTTGGTGGCCACCGCGCTGTCGCCCGAGTTCTCCGGCGACAGCCATTTGTGCCGCCCCATGCCGTTGGCATTGATCTCGACCGAGGTCGGACTGGCAAACCGGTTGTTGGCCACCACGATCTTGCGGATCGAGTCGGGGAGCGGCTGATTGACGATCTGATTCAGCGCCAGGGCCCGATTGAACGCGCGCTGCACGAAGTCCGTCTGCATGAAGGATTTTTCTTCCTCTTCATCCAGGAAGTTCGCCAGCAGGCGGTGCTCGACCCACGATTGGCGGCGCAGGATGTTGATCTTCTCGCGCTTGCCATCGAGCTTGGCGAAGCAGCAATCGGGGTAGAGCGGCAACAGCTCGTAGATGGACTCGAACGAGCTGAAGACGCGAAACACGCTCTTATAATTGCCGGCACCGACCGCGGCCCAATTGCCGATGCCGAAGGCCGGAAACCCTTCGACCAACACCTGCAGCGCCATGGTGCTGCCGAAATGCGGCGCGCCCATCACCACCAGGTTGCGTACCCGCTGGTCGCAGGAGTTCTCGTGAATGTAGATCAGGGCGACCAGCGCCCCCATGCTGTGCGCGATCAGGTCGACCTGCCGCCCGACCAAGCCGTTCTCTTCCAGGAATTCCTTGAGTTCGGCGGCCGTGTCGAAATTGCTCTGCCGCCAGTCATAGGGGAAGAAGAACAGGTTCTTGCCCTCTTCGTATCCCTGAGAGATCAGGCGCTGGCGCAGCAGCCCGTAGCGCTCGACGCTGTCGCTGAACAGCGAGTTCTTGCCGAGCAGCACCCGGGTGGCGACCAGCCTCGGCTGATCGCCGATCGTCGGCAGTTGAATCGCCTCCAAGTTTTCCACAGTGAAGCGCCCACGGCCGAACACTTCCTGGCCAGTGTACGGGTCCTCCAGGTTTGATCCGGCAATCCCCGGCACAAAGATCAGAGGTCGACGAACATCCGCGCCCAAGCTTGGCACCGAAAGGCAAACCAAGGCGATCAATGCCATTCCTACGGCGCGCACGCTGATGTCGCTGAAAGGCTTCAACAGTCGGCCCACTCCACGCTGCAGACCGTTCCTTGATAGCATCGCGGCGGCGCGCTTTAAAGCGCGCCGACGGGCGTCCGGTCACGCCACGCCGAACGCGCCGGGGAAACCGCCGAAACTGGGCAATCGGTCCACCTCGCGACGGGAGACGAGCGATAGCGGAGATGCGAAAGGAGCCGACGGCCAGGGTAGGCGTGCTGATGCTGGACACGCGCTTCGCCCGTCTGCCGGGCGACGTCGGGAACCCGGACAGCTGGCCGGTTACGGTCGCCTTCGAACGGGTCCCAGGCGCATCAGTCGCTCAGGCCACCGACCGGCGTGACTGCGAGCGCGCCCTAACCGAACCGTGCGCGGCCGCACTCGAGCGCCTTGTCGATCGCCGCGTGGAATTGGTCACGACGTCCTGCGGATTTCTCGTGCTGTTGCAGAACGACCTGGCGGAACGCAGCCCGCGTCCGGTCTACACGTCGGCGCTTCTCGCCGTGCCGAGGTTGCTACAGGCCGGCGAACGGGTCGGGGTGCTGACCTACGACGCCGGTCGCCTGACCGCGGATCACCTGCGCGCGGCGGGAGCCCCGCCGGACCTGCCGGTGGTCGGCCTGGAGGGCGGGACGGAGCTGCATCGCGCGATCGCCGAAGACCATGCTGAGTTCGATGTCGACCGCGCCAGACGCGACGCGGTCTCGGCTGCCGAGCGGCTTGTTGGGCAGGTGCCGGAGATCACCACCATCGTGTATGAGTGCACCAACATCGCGCCCTATGACGCCGCGATCCGTGAGGCGACCGGGAGAAACACCACCCACCTGATCCCGGAGGTCATGGCACTGCTGCGCGCTGACACAATGCCCTAGGATTCGCACGGAAATTGGTCCAGCATGACCCGGCGTTGCCGAAACCGGCAGCGCTGGCAGGGGACTATGTTGAATAAACAGAACGGAGAACAAGCCATGCGCTTTACGGCAATGGCGGCCGCTGCCGCCGTGGCGCTTGCGGGCACGCTGGCCGCGTCGGAGGTATGGGCTGAGGAGAAGTGGGACATGCCGATGGCCTATGCCGCCGGCAACTTCCATTCCGAGAACGGGGTCAAGTTCGCCGAGGCCGTGACGGCGGCGTCGGGCGGCAAGCTGGAGGTGGTCGTTCACGCGTCCGGCTCGCTGTTCAAGGGCAACGAGATCAAGCGCGCCGTGCAGACCGGTCAGGCGCCGATCGGCGAGCGGTTGATTTCGGCACTCGGCAACGAAGACCCGCTGTTCGAGATCGATGCGCTGCCGTTCCTGGCCACCGGCTACGGCGAGGCCATGAAACTCTACCAGGCGACCAAGCCGGCGCTGGAGGAGACGCTCGGCAAGCAGAACCTGGTCCTGCTCTATGCGGTGCCGTGGCCGCCACAAGGCCTTTATGCAAACAAGCCGATCGAGTCGGCCGCTGACATGAAGGGCGTCAAGTTCCGCGCCTACAACGCGGCGACCGCGCGGCTGGCCGAGCTGATGGGAGCGATCCCGACGCAGATCGAGGCCGCCGAGATCAGCCAGGCGTTCGCCACCGGTGTCGCGGAAAGCATGATCTCGTCCGGCTCGACCGGCTACGACCGCAAGCTTTGGGAGCACACCAGCCACTGGTACAACATCCAGGCCTGGCTGCCGAAGAATATGGTCATCGCCAACAAGAAGGCCTTCGAGGGATTGGACGCTGCCACCCAGAAGGTGATCCTCGAGGCCGCCGCCAAGGCCGAGAAGGATGGTTGGGCGAAGTCCGAAGAGCTGGCCAACTGGTACATCGAACAGCTCGCCGGCAACGGCATGACCGTCGGTCCCGCCGGCGACAAGCTCAAGGCGGACTTCCAGAAGATCGGTCAGACCATGCTGGACGAATGGCTGGCGAAAGCCGGCGACGGCGGCAAAGCTCTGGTCGACACCTACAGGAGCTCGCTCTGATCGTGACGCAACCGGGGTGGGTCGCTCCGGCCCACCCCTCTTCCTGACCCCGATATGGCAGTCGTAAGCGGCTACCGCTCGCCGGTGCGCTGGCTGTACGTCGCCTGCGGCATGCTGGCCGCCTGCTTCATGGTGGCGATCGCCGTTCTGGTGCTGACCAGCGTGATCCTCCGGCTGGTCGGCGGCCACGTGCCCGGGCTGGCCGACTATTCCGGCTACTGCATGGCCGCCTCCAGCTTCCTGGCGCTCGGCTATGCCTTCGGCCACGGCGCCCATATCCGGGTCAGCCTGGTGCTGCAAGCGCTACCGCCGGGCGCGCGCCGGATCGCCGAGATCTGGTGCCTGGGGATGGGCGGGTTTCTGGCCAGCTATCTGGCCTACTACTCGGTCACCCAGGTGCAGATTTCCCACCTGATCAACGACATCAGCCAGGGACCGGACGCAACCCCGCTGTGGATTCCGCAGCTCGGCATGGCGATCGGCGCTGTGGTGTTCGCAATCGCGATCTTCGACCAGCTTGCGGCCGTGCTGCTCGGCGCCCGCATCGGGCCCGAAGAGCTGCACCCGGAGGATCACGAATGAGCGAACTTCTGCTCACCGTGATTTTCATCGTGGTGCTGTTCGCGCTGCTCGGTTCGGGTATCTGGGTCGGCTTGTCGCTGATCGGGGTGGCGCTGGTCGGCATGGAGCTGTTCACCAGCCGCCCGCCCGGCGACGCGATGGCCACCACCATCTGGTCGACCGCTTCGTCCTGGACGCTGACCGCGCTGCCGCTGTTCATTTGGATGGGCGAGATCCTGTTCCGGACCAAGCTGTCGGAGAACCTGTTTAAGGGACTGGCGCCGTGGATGAACAACCTGCCCGGCCGGCTCTTGCATGTGAACGTGGCCGGCTGCGCGCTGTTCGCCGCGATCTCCGGCTCGTCCGCCGCCACCGTCGCCACGGTCGGCAAGATGTCGATCCCCGAGCTGCGCCGGCGCAACTATCCCGAACGCCTGATCATCGGCACCTTGGCGGGGGCCGGCACGCTCGGCCTGCTGATCCCCCCGTCGATCATCCTGATCGTCTATGGCGTGACCATCAATGAGAGCATCGCCAAGCTGTTCATGGCCGGCGTGCTGCCCGGGATCATGCTGGCGCTGCTGTTCATGGGCTATATCGGCGTGCACGCACTGGTGCGTTCGGAGACCATGCCGCCCAAGGATATTGCCCTGAGTTTCATTCAGCGCGTCCGGCAGTCGGCCAACCTGATCCCGGTCATCGTCCTGATTTTGGCCGTGCTGGGCTCGATCTACACCGGTGTCGCGACCGCGACCGAGGCCGCCGTCCTGGGCGTGGTCGGCGCGCTGGTCCTGTCCGCCGCACAAGGCTCGCTGAACTGGCAGACGTTCTCCGAAAGTCTAATGGGCGCCACCCGCACGTCGTGCATGATCGCGCTGATCCTGGCCGGCTCGGCATTTCTGACGCTGTCGATGGGGTTCACCGGGCTACCGCGCGCGCTGGCCATCTTCTACATCATCCTCGGCTGCTTCCTGGACGGCATCTCGTCCGTGGTTCTGACCATGGCGGTGGTCGAGCCGATGGTGCGCCAGGCCGGGTTCGACATGATCTGGTTCGGCATCTTCCTGGTCATCGTGGTGGAGATGGCGCAGATCACCCCGCCGATCGGCTTCAACCTGTTCGTGCTGCAGGGCATGACCCACCACGAGATCCCCTACATCGCGCGCGCCGCGGTACCGATGTTCCTGTTGATGTGCGTCGCGGTCGCGCTGGTCGTGTTCTTCCCCCAGATCGCCACCTTCCTGCCCGAGCAGATGTCCACCCGGCCGGGATAGCTGCACGGAAAAGGACATTTGCGATGTTGTCCGGCACGCCCGACGCGCTCGCCTCTTGGCAAGCGGCGATCGGCCGGACAGGATGCGCGCCCAACTCATAGATAAAGTCTCGGGAGGAGCGGGTCATGGGGCAGCTGGACGGAAAGATCGCGGTCATCACCGGCGGCGGGACCGGCATCGGCAAGGCGATCGGCGAGGCCTATGCGGCCGAGGGCGCGACCGTCATCCTCTCCTCGCGCAACCGCGAACGCCTGGAGGAAGCCGCCGACGGCATTCGCGCCGCGGGCGGTGCGGTCAGCGTGATCCCGGCCGATGTCACCAAAGAGGACGACGTCGTCGCCCTGTTCGAACAGGTGAAGGACGCTCATGGCCGGCTCGACATCCTGGTCAACAACGCCGGCATGACCATTCACGTCCCACCCGACGAACTGACCCTGGCGCAATGGCAGCAGGTGGTGGACGTGAACCTGACCGGCCCGTTCCTGTGCGCGCGCGAGGCGTTCAAG
>JAAUXY010091203.1_pt1 | contig 12403 bp, 11 predicted proteins | sample 7278121 | NCBI WGS metagenome assembly JAAUXY01 (sample SAMN14350117, study PRJNA611818) | marine sediment metagenome | isolation source: surface marine sediment (1.8m) | place: French Polynesia: Moorea | collected 2018-08 | reverse complement strand
CGTTTGTATTCAAGATGCCACAACAGGCGCATAGCCCGGGCTATGTAACTGTTGTCGCAATGCCGAAGACGGTCGACAAGGTAAGCCCAGAGGGGAAGTTATTTTGGTAGCATTCCTTAGAAGCTGTTTTGCCTTTTAAAGGTTTATGACTTTGCCGCACGTCGTTGAGTCTGGACTTTGGCCATTTTTGCCTGCATCGAATATTGATTCTCTGTAACTCATTGATTTTCTTTAAAGTCAGTTTTCTAAGGATAAATTGCAAGTTATTGATTTATAAGGAACGGCCAAAGTTCAGTTGAGTATCATCTCGCCAATAGAGGGGGAAAAGCCATGCCAACCGAAGACTTTATTAATCATGTATTTTGTTGTGTAGATCGGGCAGAGTGAAGATAGAATATTTGTAGGTCCAGTTAATAATAAAGTCTATGTTTCCTAACGTCCCCAAACGCCATGTCGCAGTCGTTGCTCGTCGAAAAACCGGCAAGGTTGGTTCTAAGAAAGGCAGTGATCGAGTGGTCCAAATTGTTACGGATGGGGACAATGATCTGGCTAACTACGTTGTGCAATTCTTTCCTTACACCCTTGACAACATCGATATGTTTCATATTAACGAGTATTTAGTTATGAAAAACAGGTGGATGCTCTTTCACTCCAACTTAGTCGCATAGAATAAAAGTGAATGGAGGGGAGGATCAATTCACCAAACAAATTTGTTCATGATAAAACCATTCAGCATGCTGAACGGACTAAAACAATTTGTTTCCTGAAATTTAATGAAGCGGTACTCCTACCAGTGTTTGACTGTAACTAACTGATGATACTAAATGATAGTGAGAGACGAGAGTAACTGCACCCTTTAATATTTCGTTCACTCACAGGACAAGCAGACTAACAGGGTATGAAGGTAATTGGGGGGGAAGGCGATGACGTCATCGGTGATTCTAATTGCTGAGCGGGACGAAGTCTTACGGCATAATTTAACAAAGAATTTGTTTTCATTAGGATGTCAGATTTTAGGGATACCAGATGAGGTTGCAATCCAGGAGATTCTGTCAACGAAGGCAGTAAACTTGATTATCGTTGGCCCCTCTCTTGCTGGTATTGATACCAAGCTTGGGATCGTTCAACACATCCGTATGCAGGCTCCGAGTACACCAATTATCTTGATTAATTTCAGGAGTTCTGAGGAACGAGTAATCGCTGCGCTGAGAATGGGAATTAATGACTACTTCCAGATGCCTATTCCATGGAAAGAGATGGTGGAAAGCGCCCGCAAACTTATAATGCAATCGCTGCAACGAAGCACGACGTCTGTTAGGCAAGTGAAAGTGGGCGGCGAGTGCGTGAAACCCTTTATTGGGCAATGTGCTTGCATCCGCAAGGTAATGGCGTATGTATTAAACGTTGCTCCTACAAACAGTACTGCCCTTATCACAGGCGATACCGGTACGGGCAAAGAACGAATTGCTGAACTTATTCACCTTAACAGCCCACGCCAAGCAGCGCCCATAGTGGATATAAACTGCGCTGCGGTGCCTGACAGCTTGTTCGAAAGTGAGCTTTTTGGATACGAAAGAGGGGCTTTCACAGGGGCATATACTTCTTATCCAGGTAAACTCAAACTCGCTGATGGAGGAACATTGTTCTTGGATGAGATTGGCGATATGGGCCTACCTGCACAAGCCAAGTTGCTTCGAGTGATTGAGGGAAAACAATTGTATCGGCTGGGGGGAGAGAAAAGTGTTCCAGTGGATGTGAGGATTATCGCGGCTACTAACCAAGATCTCCTGCATCTAGTTCAAAAGGGACTTTTTCGAAAAGACTTATACTTTAGGCTTAATGTGATTCGTATTGAACTGCCGCGGCTGCGAGATCGAAAGGAAGATATCCCCTTGTTGCTAGAACACTTTGTGCGAGAGCAGAATCTAAGATTCGGGCTTAAAGTTAAAGGCTTCTCAGAGGAAGCGGTAGAACTGCTGTTACAATATGATTGGCCTGGGAATGTGAGGGAGCTTAAGAATATGGTTGAAGCCGCCTTCCTCAGCCTCCCGTCAACCGACTTGTCCTATCTTGAGTTGCCTGAATCAGTACACGAACAGTTGCGTGAGGTTAATAGAATAGATCGTGAGGATAAAACCGAGCTGGATAAAATACTCGCTGCGCTGTATGCAACAAATTGGAACAAGAGTAAGGCAGCGCAGAAGCTGAATTGGTCGCGAATGACTCTTTATCGAAAAATTTTAAAATACAAGGTCTCTGCTAATGCGAAAGAGAGGGATCCTAAAGACAGGGATCCTAAATGATGCTCTTTCAGCTAATATCGAAAACAGTAGAGGTAGTTCCCTGGAAACAGGATTAGAAGAAGTCAACAATACTCCAATGAGTCCAATTAGACTTTATGTTTTGACTTCCCTGTCAAAACATAAAGTCTAGCCGTCTTTCTTATGCAGGTTAATGAGCATATCTTCCACCAGCAGGTATCATATGAATCCCCTAAGGCGTAGCAACGTTACGGTCGACCCAGTTCGTAACGGGATTTGCTGTAACGAGGCTAGATAGTTAAATCGGCGATTCTCCGCGTGTAAATGGGCGGTACAAATCTACTATACATCAAGTGTAACTCTGTCACTGTTACGTATCCTGAATGGCTGTATCACGATTTGTGATCTTGGATAACGTAGCTTTTTTACTGCGTTGTTTCTCAAAACGCATCATAAAAGAAGAAATAACAAAGGCTTAAAGGGCTTTAGCAAGCAGCATAGACTTGCACCCATGTGTTTTGTGCGTGCCGGGCTGTGTAACAAGGCATGTGACAAAATATACCAGGGTACGCGATGGAAAGAACTAGGTTGCAAGAGCTTTTTCTTGTCAAATTATTAAGTTATGTGATAGAGGCGGGTCTTCCGCCCTATTTGGCATGTACCATGCACCGTTTTATTTAACGTTTCCTATCGGTAGCGTAACTCATCAGTAACACGTAAGTGAATAATCAAGAAATTGATAGGTTTAAATTAGTACCAATGCGTGGTGATTGTATTTGTGGCAATGCCGAATACTGTGAAGCGGATGAGCTAAAAGTGCAATACGCAAACATTCTGAGGGTTGGGCACAATGCGTCCGAGTTCTTGATGGACTTCGGGCAATCTTATGAAGAAGAGAGAAATGAGCACTTTCATACTCGGATCGTAACGGGGCCCGTTTATGCGAAAGCATTCTGCGAGACACTTCAGGATGCAATTGCTCACTATGAGGAAGCGTTTGGTGTGATTCAGACGGACGACGGTTAAGGAGAAAGAATTAAGTACAGCGCCTATGGCAAGAGGAAATGCTAAACACCGCAGTGGCGCCGGCTAACTAAGGTGTGTGCCGTTAATTGTCTGATTATCGTAAAAATATTTTTTTAGCATTCATTTGATACTTTTAAAAACGAAAAAAACGGTAACTATTTACCTAGTAAAGTAGCTGTAAATGGATCTAATGTACGATCAAAACTGTATAAAAGTAACGAGAAAAATTGAGTTCTACGTTTGTCTAACAGATTAAATAAAATAATGAGAAGCTGGTTAAGTACTGGCTATCCAACTCGACAGTAAGGGGACCTCGACGGCCAGGAAGAAGAGTTGAAAAAGCGACGTGAAAAAAAAGGCGCTCAATGCGCCTCGGGGTTCCAAGCAATACCGTAGAAAAACAACCAGCGCCGTGGATCGGAGAAACGCAAGCAGAAAGGAGTTGAGTCCAAAAATGCTAAGATGACCACCATCGTGGTCATGTCCACCCTTAGGCGGAGTGAAGATGGAACATTGGCGGGTCCAATCAATAAGCAAGTCTATGCTTTCTACGTCCCCAAACGTCATGTCGCAGTCTTTGTTCTTCGAGAAGCCGACAAGGGTAGTTTTACAAAAGTTGGTGATCGAGTGGTATAGATCGTTCCGGATGGGGACAAAGATCTGGCCAACTACGTTTCGCAATTCTTTCCTTACACCCTTCACATCATCGATGTTTTCCATACTAAAGAGTATTTATGGAAAGCAGGTGAATGTTTTTTCAACGAAGGCGGTGACTAATACCAACCATGGGGTGATCAGCACAAACATTCCTTTTAAGAAGGCCGTGTTTCAGAAATCATCGAGGAATTTGCGCATCATCCTCATTTATGAGATTTTGAAGATGCCCCTAGGGCTGTAATTATTTGATACTACTGAATGATAGTGAGAGACGAGAGTAACTGCACCCAATTTAACTTTGATGCTGTTTGTAAGTAGCTAAACAACATTCGCGTTGAATCTGCTCCCTTGGAGATGGTTGAATTATGTTGGCAAGAAATGGGTAAAGAAAATGAAAGCGATATCTCTCTGCCTTGTTCATCATGCGAACCAATATATTATTACCAACGGCTACCAAAACAGGGAAGGACTGGAAACGCTTGTTGGAACACCCGACAGTAGCAACGGTTACCTTAAGATCCTTGAACTTCATAAAGTCTATCAAATTCCTATAAATCTTCACGTTAGCGGAACTCTGCTTGAAGCTGTGTTATGGCATCGACCAGACGTTCTCACCATCTTGCAAGAACTAAAAAGGCAGGGTTTGCTAGAACTGATTGGTAGCAGTTATGGGCAAAACATCATGCGCTTTTTCTGCTATGAACATAATCTAAAACAGCTTAACGAAGAGCTTGCGATGTACCGTGAGCTTCTAGCAGTACACCCTGGTGATATTCAGGTATTTTGGCCACCAGAGCGGGTATGGGACACAGATAAACTTGGCCCTGTCTTGACCGATCCCGGACTTTTGAACGGGGGCTATCGATATGTCTTACTTGATGACCGGTTGTTGTATTCCGTAAGCCAAAAAGAGTTATCGAGAACTGACTTTGATCATACACAGAATTCGCGCTATCAAGATTTCGTCCCGCACCGCATTTTTGATTGCCAGAAACTTGTCGTCCTCCCTATATCCAACGTCCTGAGACACTGTATACCACCGCGTGAGACTCAGCATTTTGGGAAGATTGAGCAACTCCTTCAATGGCTTGCCACAGCACGTCTACACGCTGAGTACGAACCCATCGCGATTTTCGGCGATGATTTAGAAAAAGCGGCTGGTGTGGGTGGTTGGGATACCCAAGGGCCATCCCAATACGAGGCTTTGCTCCGGTGGATAGACGAGAATCGGTGGATACGTACTGTCAAATTGAACGACTGGGGATCGAGACATCGCTCGACCCGAGTGAAACGCATTGAGGTCGGGACGTTCGTAGAGTTGGGCAACCATTTCGGAGCCGGGGAGAGCTATGAAAAATGGTATTTCGATCCACAATGGGACCCCTATAGGACTTACTGCACATGGTCGGAAGACAGAGTGAAAGAGCTGAACACGTTAGGCGCCGATGGTACTTTAATCGAGCTGGCGTGGAAGCAGCTACTGACTTCGAGCTGGGAAACTGCATGGCACATACCGACAAGCGGTGTTCACGGCAATCCCACTTCGAAGGGTGAATTGAGTCCGTGGACTAAGGCTCTTGCGAGCCACAGCCGCGTGGCCGTCGTTATTGCAGAAGCGGCATTTTGGATGAGTCATGGAGATGGTGAAGCCCATGCTCAACTGTATGACATCGATAACAATGGTGAACAAGAGCTTATTTTAAAAAACGATAAACTATTTGCCGTTTTTTCTCCGCGTTGGGGAGGCCGGCTCGTTTATCTGTTTAACCTCGATGGAAAACAGGGAAAGATGGTGATTGGAAATCCGTGCGACGACTGGAACTGGATGGAGGAATTACATAAATACATGGAGCTCCCACCGAATCACCCTGGAGCACTCACGGACATTGGTTATGAACACGATCGTTATGATGTCGTAATTGGGGTCTCAGATGGCGCTATAGTGGATGCGACGCTAATTAATAACCAGACCGGCAGCTCGGCAATTAATACGGAAAAGGCATTAAACCTTGCTCGCGGTGACCTCGAAATTCAAGTGACGTATCGGCTCTCTGAACGAATATCCACCCATACTATAGAGTGTGGGTTTTCGCCAGATTATCTTCAGTTACTTCGTTCTGAGCATCGACACTTAACCAAATTCCGTGCGCTAAACGTATGGGGATATTCTCAAAACGGCGTCAAGGTTTGGCTGCGACTCGAAGATGAAGAATCCTTCCTCAATTTCGATCAACCAAGCGCGCGTCGTTTTGGCCATGGGCAAGCAATCAGAGCGGTTGCCTCGAAGCATCCATTCACCGTTTGGATTGGCTCTTGGCAGCGTACAGAGAATCAAAGGGGTAGATCATGCTCAACGAAAGTGAGTTCATAGCTTATGCTAAAAATCGGAACCAGCTGGTCCAAGAGACCGGATGCGTTATGGCCCAAATCGATCAACTAACGTCCTCTTCGACTTCGCGGCTACTCGCTGTTGCGATCCTGACTAATCAAGAAGTGATGCGCGATCTTTTCCAGACAACGCTGACCACGCTGTATTCTAAAGAGCTTGTGATAAAACAGTGTCGCACAAAGGTGCTCAAAAATCGTTTTGGGAGTCGCCAGGTGATCGCGTATAGACTTACTTGCTTAGACAATGGGGCGCGAAACATAAGCAGTATGGAAGTTGTGGGTAAACGCTACGCCGATCCCCAAGAGGGTGAAAAAACTTTTCGCACGATGCAAACATTGTGTAAAGGCGAATTTAGCCAAAGCTTCCGACTAAATATACCAAAGCCACTTTGTTATCTTCCCGAATATAAGCTGCTCATCCAGGAAAAAGCCCGCGGGAATTCGTTACCAGTATATTTAGGACGTGGTGACGCTGCCGCATTAGTTCGAATGCGATTAGTGGCCCATTGGCTCGTAAAACTACACCGCAGCGAGGCGACCATTGACGGCATCGATACATGTGATGCATACGACGACGCAACGTCGTTGCGAAAATTTACGCAGCGGCTGGCAGAGCGGTACCCACACTTCGCTTCACAGCTGCAGGAACTAGCAATCAGCCTCCAGGAGAGGCTGATTGCATTTAAAGACGTAACTTACAGTTGGGTTCATGGTGACTTCCACCCCGAGAATATTTTCGTCACCGAGGATAGGACTGAAGTCATCGATTTTGATCAGTTCTGCCAATCGGACCCTGCCCGAGATCTTGGCTACATTGTCGCCCAAATACGGGCTATGACCTACTTTGCAACGGGATCGTTAGAAACATCAAACAAGGAAATTAGAATCTTTCTAGACACCTATTTTGCAGCACTATCCGCTGCAGAAAGGGAAGACTTATTCCCCCGAATAGCGGTTTTTGCCGCGCGGCAAATTCTGGAAAGCATGTACTACATCTTATTTGTTCTGGACGATGAACGACCTGAGATGTTATCGGCCTGGCTAAACGAGGCGCAAAGAATAAGCGACGCTAAAACGGCTGAGGACATCATGAGTCAATAATCAAGTATGCACAACTTTAGGAAACTGCATTATGAGATTAGAGCCAGCAGTAGTAAAACAGAAACTGAGCGAGCAGATTGCCGCAATTAGCCAGCCCGAATTTGCTCATCAATATGTGTATGAATTGTTGCCTGAGTATTGCAGCCTGGTAAAGCCGACGCTTATCGATGACATTTATTTATGCACGGTTCAGAACGACGGCACGGGCGCCGCCACGATAGAGTATACGGTCCGGGCATCAACAAAGTTGTTCGCTAAACTTTATATGGATGACTCAGGCGCACACGCATTTAGCGTATTGCGCAAGCTCTGGGAAGATAGGTTCGGCTCCCTCTACCCGTATCAAGTTCCCGAACCGTTATGCTTTTTACCTGAGCACAATCTGCTGTTAATGCGTGAAGCACGCGGAGAGTGTTTGGCTTCCTGTCTCAATCAGGATATGAGCAGGGCTTCAGAGGGAATGAAGCGAGCCGCGAAGTGGTTACTCGATTTGCACAGCTCCTCGGTGCGCGTTGGCGAACCTGACAAGCCCTGGTATGTGTTTCTTAAATTAGCTGATCGGTTATCAAAAGCGGTGGCGTCACACCCGGAAGAGTTGAGAAGGCTTCTCGCGATGCTCGATCAGCTCAGGGAGCTTGAGACATGCCGCAGTGAAAGGACACTCGTGCAGATTCACGGCCAGTTTCGGCCCATCCATGTTTTCTTAGACAATGAGGTGGTTACCGTGATCGATCTGGATAGAAGTCATCCCGCGGATCCCGCGATAGATCTGGCTGAATTCGTCCACCGCCTCAGATCGACGATATACCGCGCAGATGGTGCGATAGATCAAGCTAATTACCTTACTAAGACATTTCTTGAGGAATACGCGGAGCAATCACCCTACCGGCTGGATGGCCTTGCGTTTTTCTGGGGTTATCACGTCCTTGTATCGCTATGCCGCCATGTGAAGCACTTGTGCGCTGATGACCCTCAATGGGAGCGCACAATCAATTTTTACTTAAGTGAGTTCGAAGTTGCGATGTCCAATAATCGCTTCCCGCGAGCGAGAGCACTATGAGGGCATTTAAATGATTAATTTAGAAAGCCAAAGTGACAATGCATTGAACACCCGGGCCATTGAAATCACACGGCCGGAATTTATCCAACGGGTTGTGCACCCACTTGTCACCAACGAGACTGAATACAGTGATTTATCACCCAACTGCACAACATCGATGGTGCAGGATCGTGGCACCGGGCGCATCACTGTACTCTATCGCTTTGATGACGGCGTTTCAGTCTTTGGGAAACTTTATTCCGATGGCCTAGGGATACATAGCTATAGAGTGAACCGGGGTTTGTGGGAAGCAGGCTTCAACAAACAAACATCTTATCAAGTACCACAACCCTTATCCTACCTTCCACAACATAACCTACTCCTGACAATGGGCGCCGAGGGTGTGCCGTTGATGTCCTTCATCGGGCAGGAAAGCGAGGATGTACTGTCCTATGCTCGGCGGGCAGCGCATTGGCTCGTGAGATTGCACCAGTTACCCCTAAGGATCGGCCGACCCGATACGTTGTGGGACTCGATGAGACTGCACAAGATCTTGCGCCGGCTGACAAAAGCGGCAGCGGCCGCACCACATGACCGTAAGCGACTGATCACAATGGTTGATGCGTTATGTGAGACGGGCAAGCAAAGCCTCGGACAGATGCCCGATGTTCAGGCCCATGGCCGGTATCACTATGAGCACATCTTTGTTAACGGCGCCATCGTGTCATTGATTGATTTTGATCGCAGCCTTCCCTCAGCTCCTGCGAAGGACCTTGCAGAGTTTTTGATGATTCTCAGACACAGAACGTTCAAGTTGACAGGGAACACGGCAACGGCCGATACACCGTCTCGGGTCTTCCTGGAGGAGTATTTTTCCGTGCTGCCGACAAACGTGAAGGCTCTGACACTGCACTGGGGTGCATTCGTGCTTGAGGGGATGTTCAAGTATGTAAAACGGTTTACCAAACGCGTAGAACAATCTGAATACGATTCTATGGACTATGAGCGGAGGATCCTGTTCTTTGCCCAGGAATTTGATACGGTGCTTTCGAGAAAATTAATGCCTGTACAGTGAAGAGAGGCTTCAGCTCTGGTCCGTATTTCTCATCAGGATTTGGATTTTTGGGGCAAGCCGTGAAGCAGGTTGGACGATTGGTTGCCGAAGCATAGACGTCGCTATGGTTCAAGGGCCGATCGTTCAAGATGCGAAAGCCAGATTGTTCCAAAAATCAAGTAGGACAGAGTGTAAATTATCCACCATCAGTTTATGAAGCTAAGTATTTTAAATTTTATATATTTCTCAATTAACCAGGGCCGCCTGGTGAGAAATGGGGGCTAGTCCGGGTTGTGGTCGATGGAATGCTATGTTGGACCCAATAAGCCTTTAAACATTGTGGAGATGTCGTTATGTCTGTGGAAACCTCTGTAATTACACGGCCTAATGCAACAACCGGCGCCGCAATGAGCAACCGTGATACGTTGAGCAGCCAAGTTGTTGCACAGTTGCAGCATGCCTACAGCATTGGTGACTGGCTTGACTGTCGGCGTACCCCAAAAGGCTCGTCTAACGTCAGCTTTTTTGTGACGACCGCCTCAGGCAAGTATGTGCTCAGGCGTTCAAACGAGCGCAAGCGCGTTGAAGCCATAAAGTTTGAATTGCGATTGATTAACTACTTGGCGGCGCAGGGATATCCGGTTCCCACAGTCGTCCCAACCCGCTTGGGCAAAGGGTATGTAAAAATTGATGGCACGTTATATTTGATGACAGCGCTTATTCCGGGACAACCCTATGAGGCACAAAGGCCTGTCCATTTCTTGCAAGCTGGCCGTGGGCTCGGCCTCTATCATCAGCTCGTCTCGAGTTTTCCCGGTCCCTACCCCACTTGGCCGAACCCAAGCGCCAGTACCATAGGGCCGGAATCAATCAGCAAACTACAACAAGCCGATCGACTCGTTAAACGTAACCTTAGTGCCGAAGAATACAATCGCGTGGCGGGTGCCCGTTCCTACCTGGAGGACCAGTTCGTCGTGGTACACACTCGGTTGGCGAAAATACTACCTACCTTAAGCAAGCTCGTTATTCAGGGTTCCTACGGAAGATCTGCCCTCTTGTTTAATAGCGACAAGCTTACCGGTGTTGTGGACTACGACCGCGCGCATTATGACATCCGTGGTGCTGATCTTGCCTATACGCTGAAAGCCTTCTGCCGTATCTATGACAAAAACAGCGAAGACTATCGAATCGGCTTGGATGGATCGTGTTGCCAGGAATTTTTGACGGCCTATCAACAAGTAGAACCCCTGTCGCAACATGAGATTCAGCACCTTCCACTGGTCTTCAGAGCACAACGGCTGGCCAAGGTTGAGGTTAAATGTCGCAATCTAACTAGCAAAAACGCCATCACGCCACAGGTGGAAAAAGACATGAGGAAACTCGCTTTGATCCTCGAAAAGGAAGCCTTGCGACTTGCCTGGCTTGAGCAACACGGCCAGGATTTAGAAGCTGCTTTAAAAGGGGTGTAACCCGTCTTGCGCTTTTTAGCACGGTAGGGTCTAGGAAGCACCTGTCAGGGGACGCCGTAAATACCTCCCTGTAGCTTGGCGGCGGCATCCCTGCCGCCGACACCCCTGACAGGTGCTTCCTAGACCTAGAGTGCACGTTCAACGGATTACACCCGCTTTAAAACCCCTCAGGTGAGTGCGAGGCAAGGCATAAATCGATGAGAACGCGCAGTTTACAGGGGAGTCAATAAGCATTTCGAACCGATTTATAACGCCGTATTGTGCCAGCTGAGGGGGTTTAAAACAGCTTCTTTCGGGTAGCGCTAAAGTGGGATTGGAACAAAGAGGAAATTTCTAATGATTTCAACAATGGCACAAATTAACGCAGCGATGTCTCCAACAAAACAGATTAAACAAGAGTTGAACCAGCGTCTTGAAGTCGTGGCACAACCACAATTCCTCGACTCACAGGTCGGCCCATTGCTGGGAGCGGAAGCCGATGTAGAACGTAACTGGGAGACTCGAGTTGTTCAAAACGACGGCTCTGGTGCCGCGACAATGGAGATCACCCTAAACGGTGTTCCAAGCGTGTTCGCGAAGCTTTTCCCTGATGACAGTGGTGCTGCCATCTACGAGAAGTTCATGGCCTTTCGCGCAGGAGGGTTTGGCGCCGGCGAGCGCTATCAATCAGTCGAACCAATGAACTTCATCCCTGAGTACAACTTACTACTGACCAGGGCAGCGAAAGGGGTCGCAATCTCGAGTTTTCTCGGCATTCACGAGTTAGCTCTAGTGGAGGGCGCAAAGCAAGCCGCCTTGTGGCTTGCGAATCTGCACAATTCATCCCTGCGTATCGGGAAACCCCAACCCCTACTGGACTCAGGTGAACTGCTCCCCTTGGCAAGACGTCTCGTCAAAATGATCGCCAAGCGGCCAGAACATTTGAGCCTCGCTCTCGATATGATCAAAGCGCTGGAGAAATTGGCCGCCAATACGGTAGAGGGGCTGTTTGTACAGTGCCATGGCCAATATCGTCCAATTCATATCTTCATCAATGACGAGTCGGTGACAGTGATTGATCTCGACCGCAGCAGGCCCATCGACCCCGCCTTCGATCTGGCGGAGTTTGTCCACCGCATGAGACACATGATGTTCTCGCACAATGGATCGGTGGAAGCGGTCGATGTACCAACCCAGATATTTTTGGATACGTATGCATCGGCGGTAGGCGATCGCTCCTATCTGACCAACCTGAGTTTCCACTGGGGCCGATATATATTTCACAGCCTCAATCGTAAGATGAAAAAATCCGCATTTAGTGATGACGAAATGGATGCAAACATCGATTTCGGCCTTTCCGAGTTTGAGAACGTCATCAAGGGACGGTTCAACGCCTAACAGGTAAAAAAGGTTGGCGATTCCGGCTTCG
>JAAUXY010118301.1_pt1 | contig 12404 bp, 7 predicted proteins | sample 7278121 | NCBI WGS metagenome assembly JAAUXY01 (sample SAMN14350117, study PRJNA611818) | marine sediment metagenome | isolation source: surface marine sediment (1.8m) | place: French Polynesia: Moorea | collected 2018-08 | reverse complement strand
GTGCTGCTCGGCGAGCCGCGGCCGGCGCGGGTGCTCGACGCGCCGATGTACGATCCCGCAGGTGAGCGTCCGCGCGCATAGCTCTACAGCGGATCGGGACGCCGGGTGATCCGGTATCTTAAGAGGGTTGCGAGCGAGCGGACCGACACCTGAACATGAAAGACGACGATACCGTTTATCGCGAGCTGCGCGAGACGGTGGGCGCCCTCGGCGCTCTCCTGGGCGAGGTGTTGGAGGCGCTCGAGGGCAAGTCGCTGTTCGCCCACGTCGAGCTGGCGCGCCTGACCGCGCGGGCCCGGCGAGACGGCGATGCTCAGGCGGACGCCCGCTTCGGCCGGCTGTTGCAAGGGATGTCGGCCGACGAGGCGCTCGGCGTGACGCGGGCCTTCTCGAGCTACTTCGGCCTGGTCAACTTGGCCGAGCGGCTGTACCGGGTGCGTCGCTGGCAAGCTGCCCACGCCGCCGGTAAGCCCGAACCCGGCGGCTTCGTCGCGGTTCTGCAAGAGCTGAAGTCGAATGGCGTCGACACCGGGGACCTGACCCGGGAGCTGGAGTACACCCTGTTCAATCCGGTGCTGACGGCCCACCCCACGGAGGCCGTGCGGCGCACCCTGCTGCACAACGAGCAACGCATCGCCCGCGATCTGCTCGAGCGTGCCCGCGTCGGCAATGGACCTGCTCGCAGCCATGGTCTGGAGCGCGTGCGCGACGAGGTAGGCATCGCTTGGCAGACCGACGAGCAGTCCGCGCAGCCGAGCGTAGACGACGAGGTCGAGCACGTGCAGTTCTACCTGAGCCAGGTCGTGTACCCAGTGGTGCCGGCCGTGTTCTCGGCGCTCGAGGAGGCGGCGAGCGAGGTCTACGGCGTGGACTTCTCGCTGCCGTCGTCGGTTCGGCTGCTGCGATTCGGCTCCTGGGTGGGCGGTGACATGGACGGCAACCCCAACGTCGGGCCCGACACCATCGCGCACACGCTGACGCGGCAGCGGGAGATCGTAATCGAGTGCTATCGAGTCGATGTGCGCGCCCTGTTCGATCGACTGAGTCACGGTACCGACCGCGTGCAGCTGTCGACGCCGTTCGCGCAACGGCTCGCGGACTATCGCAAGTGCCTTTCGGGGGCCCTCGCCCGCTTGCCCGAGCGCTATCGTGACATGCCATACCGGGTCTATCTCTGGGCGCTGTGGCATCGGCTCGGCGAGACGCTCGACGATGGACCCGATGCCTATGCAAGCGCGGCGGAGTTCGTTGCCGACATTCAGTGCCTCGAGGCATCGCTGGCCGAACATGGAGGTACCGGGCTCGCGCAAGTGGTAGCGCTCGAGCGCCGGGCGCGCGTGTTCGGTCTCCACATGGCCGCGCTCGACGTGCGCCAGGACAGCGCGGTGCACCACGCCGCGGTGGCCGAGGCGCTCGGCGAGCCGGGCTATCTCGAGGGGACCCCGGCCGAGCGGCTGGCACGAGTTCAGCGCGCCCTCGCTGGGCCAGTCTCGCCGCTGGTTGCACCCGCGCCGGGTCCGCTCGCGGACATGCTCGCGGTCATGGGGACGCTGCGCGACTCGCGAGCGCGTTACGGCGAGGATTCGCTCGGTCTGTACATCATCTCCATGGCGCGCGGGGCGGAAGACGCGCTGGCGTTGTTGCTACTGGCGCGGCTCGGGGGGCTGGTCGACGAGCAGGGCCACGTGCCGCTAGACGTCGCGCCGCTGTTCGAGACCGTCGACGATCTCGATTGCGCGCCGGACACGGTGAAGTGGATGCTCGACAACGCCACCTACGGCGCGCACCTGCGAGGGCGAGGCAATCGTCAGTTCGTCATGCTCGGCTACTCCGACAGCAACAAGGAGGCGGGCATGGCGGCCTCTCGTTGGGCGTTGCACCGGGCGCAGATCGCCCTGGTCGAGGTCGCCGCCGGCGCCGGCGCAGTCGAGCTGACGCTGTTCCACGGCCGCGGCGGCACCATCAGCCGGGGCGGCGGTGAGCCTCGCCACGGTATTTTGGCCGAGCCGCCCGGGGCACTGGCGGGCCGGCTGCGAGTCACCGAGCAGGGCGAGATCATCGGCCAGAAGTACGGTATCGGCGAGGTGGCCGAGAAGACCATGGAGGTCGCGCTCGGCACGCTCGTCGAGCGACGGCTGGTGAGGGGGCCGGATACGCTGGCCGACGACGACTGGCACGAGGCGGCGACTTGCGTCGCCGCCGCCAGCCGTGAATGCTATCGCCAGCTCGTGCGCGACGACCCCGACCTCGTGGCGTACTTTCGTGCCGCCACCCCGATCGACGTGATCGAACGCATGCGCATCGGCTCACGGCCCCCGGCTCGCAGTCACGGCGACGAGCTCTCGAGACTGCGCGCCATCCCGTGGGTGTTCGCCTGGACCCAGAGCCGGCACATTCTCCCCGGGTGGTACGGTGTGGGCACGGGGCTCGCGGCGGCGGCCGAACGCCACGGGGCGCAAATGCTCCAGCGCATGGCCCGGGGCTGGCGCTTTTTCGCCACCCTGCTCTCCGACGTGGAGATGGTGCTGGCCAAGGCCGACATGGGCATCGCTCACGGGTATGCGCAGCTCGCGGGAGACATTGGAGAGCGTGTCTACTCACGGCTCGCCGAGGAGTATGCGCGGACGCGGGAATGGCTCTGCACCATTCTGGAGATTGACGACCTGCTGGAGCGTAATCCGGAGCTGCGCCGGGTCATCGAGCTGCGCAACCCCTACGTCGACCCCATAAGCCTCGTGCAAATGGATTTCCTCCGGCGCTGGCGCGAGGGTGGCCGGGAAGACCCGGAGCTGGAGCGGGTGCTGACGCAGACCGTGCGCGGTATCGCCCGCGGCATGCAGAACACCGGCTGAGGCCGTGCAGATCTCGAAGATCGTCCTCTATGGCTTGAGCATGCCGTTGCACCGGCCCTACAGGCTATCCGGGGGCCGGTTGCGCTTCACCGAGCTCGACTCGACGTTCGTACGCATCGAGACCGACACCGGCCTGGTCGGATGGGGCGAGGGCTGTCCCTGGGGCCACACCTATCTTCCGGCGCATGGCGCGGGTATCCGTGCTGCGGCCGAGGTCCTGGCGCCCGCGTTGATCGGCCTCGACCCGCGGCGCCTCGAGCACGTGAATCGTGCGATGGATCTGGCCCTTCCCGGCCACCTCTATGCGAAGGCGCCGTTCGACATCGCATGCTGGGATCTGCTCGGCAAGGCGACCGGCCTCGGGGCCGTGGAGCTGCTGGGAGGCCGATTCGAGCGCCCGACGCCCATCGCGTCGAGTATCTCGACCGACACTCCGGAGAGCATGCTTGTCGAGATCGACGAGTACCGCGCCCGGGGCTACCGGGTGCACTCGGCGAAGATCGGCGCGGACGTTCACCTCGACATCGAGCGCATCCGACATCTCGGCGCCGCGCTGCGTCCGGGCGAGCTCATCATCTACGACGTCAATCGCGCTTGGACGCCGATGCAGGCGAGGCAGGTAATGAACGCGGTGCACGATTTTCCGGCCATGTTCGAGCAGCCATGTGAGACGCTCGACCAGTGCGCCGCCGTGCGGGCGAGTACGATCCACCCGATCTCGATCGACGAGCGCCTGGAGACGCTCGATGATCTTCGCCGCATCGTGGATCGCGGCATCGGCGAGATCGTCAACATCAAGCTCAACCGCGTCGGCGGTCTCACCCGCGCACGGCGCCTGCGTGACTTCTGCCTCGCGAGCGGCATAAGTATGCTGATCATGGACACCGGCGGCTCGGTGATCGCGGACACCGCGGCCCAGCATCTCGCGCAGTCGACGCCGCCCGAGCTGCGCCTCGCCACCTGGCTCTGCCAGGAGCTCGTGCATCCGGACCCGGCGCCGGGACGCGGCTCGCGCAACGAGGCCGGGTGTGCGAGGGCGCCTCCAGGGACAGGGCTCGGGGTGGATCCCGACCCGGGCGCACTAGGTGAGCCAGTCGCTGTGTTCCCCGATGGGGGCGCGCCAACCATCTAAGCGGGGCGTTCGTGAGGACGACCGCGTCGGTCGGACCGAATGACTGCGCGCAAACCCGGGGCAGGTGCGATTCGTATCGAGTCCCCTCCCCCTAAGACGAGGGCGGCACCACGCAGATCTCGAGTATTCTCGAATTCGGAGTACCTACATAAAATGGGCACGGTCCTCATTCGTATGTGGTCAACCGGATACCGGTGTCGGTAAGCAATGCACTTTCACGCCGTCGTGCGGCCGGCGTTCGATGCCGGCCGGGACGGGGTCGTGGCAAGCGCAGTGCCATGCGGATCGCTCTGGCCGTGGGCATGCTGGCAATCGCCAGTTGCGCCGTGCCGGCCACGAAACGCAACCAGGTAGTCGACCCCACCGCGCCGGACGATAGCGCGGAGCTCGCCCATCGACTGCGTTATCTCATTTATCTGCCTGAAGAATACGCCGACCCCGCGAGCGCCGAGCGGAGCTGGCCCTTGATCCTGTTCCTGCACGGTATCGGGGAGAGCGGTGACCGGATCGGACTCGTGGCGCGATACGGTCCCCCGGCAGAGGTGGAAAAGGGTCGCGAGCTGCCCTTCGTGATCGTCTCGCCCCAGAATCCCAAGTTCGGAAAGCGCTGGAATCCGGCCGAGCTGATCGCGGTGCTCGACGAGGTGGTCGCGCGTTACCGAATCGACGAGCACCGCATCTACCTCACCGGCACCAGCATGGGGGGCCTCGCGACCTGGAGCACCGCGATCGCCCATCCCGAGCGCTTCGCCGCCCTCGCCCCGGTCTGCGCCTTCGGCGATCCGAGCGAGGTCGAGCGCATCGCGCACATTCCCGTATGGGCCTTCCACGGTGGCAAGGATTTCATCGTGTCGCCGCGTGCCGGAAAGGAGATGGTCGACGCCCACCGGGCCGCCGGAGGCAACGCACGTTGGACACTCGAGCCGGAAGCCGGTCATGCCGTGTGGGACGTGGTCTACCCGCGCGACGACCTGTATGAGTGGTTCCTCGAGCACCGGCGGCGCGACGCGGTTCCGACTCCCGCTCACCGCTTGCGGGGATCGAAAGCCGGCACTGGATAGAATGCGTTAAACTGCTCGCGTATCTGGGATCTGTTTTCGGGGAATGGGCTTGCGGGCAGCCCCTCGCAGCCGATGGCCGCCGAGCCAGTGGGGAAGCATCCGATGGCCACGCACGATCCAGAAGGCACGCGACTGCCGATCAAGCTCGATTCCACCTCGAACGCAGAGTTCGTCCCCGTGCCTCTCGACTCCCGCGAACGCCACGCGAACCGCCTCGCCAAGGAGGCGGCGACCATCAACGCGCGGCGCCGCGGCGTCCGCCGCAGAACGTTCCTCGTCTCTTCTTGCGGTGCAGCCAGCACGTTGCTCGCGTTCAACGCCGCGAATGCCGCCGGCGGAAAGCTGGGCGGTTTCTTCGACGTCGCGACCGAGAGTGCGGTCGATCCGGCGCTCGCGCAAGAGCAGCTCGGAGGGCGCGAGTTCATCTTCGACGTGCAAGGGCACTTCATCGGCGAGTCGGCGCTGCCGCCGGGCGATCGGCGCGGCGCGGCCGACTTCGTCAAGGACGTCTTCCTCGACAGCGACACCGACATGATGGTGCTCTCTTTCGTGCCGTCTCGCCGGGACGCGGAGCCGCTCACCATCGAGGAGGCCGACGGGGTGCGGCGCATCGTCGACGAGCTGGAAGGGTCGCATCGATTGCTGCTGCACGGGCGGGTCAACCCGAACCAGGCCGGCGATCTGGAGGGCATGGACGAGCTGGCCGAGCGCTACGGGGTGGTGGCGTGGAAGACGTACACGCAGTGGGGCCCGCGCGGGCGCGGGTACTTCCTGCACGAGGAGGAAACCGGTATCCCGTTCATCGAGAAGGCGCGAGCGCTCGGCGTGCGAAACATCTGTATCCACAAGGGGATCCCGTTCGGCCGCCGATCCTACGAGCACAGCCTGTGCGACGACGTCGGCGTGGTCGCGCGCCGATTCCCGGACGTGAACTTCCTCATCTACCACTCGGGGTTCATCCCGGGCCAGCCCGAGGGGCCTTACGACCCGCAGCGGGGTGAGGGCGTCGACTCCCTGGTGCATTCCCTGCTCGTCAACGAGGTGCCACCCAACGCCAACGTCTACGCGGAGCTCGGTAGCACTTGGCGTTTCGCGATGCGCGATCCCGACACCGCGGCGCATACTCTGGGCAAGCTCATCCGCTACGTCGGCGAGGACAACGTGCTGTGGGGCACCGACTCGATCTGGTACGGGTCACCCCAAGATCAGATCCAGGCGTTTCGAACGTTTCAGATAGACGAGCGACTGCGTGAGGCCCACGGCTACCCGGAGCTCACCCCCCGGCTGCGGGCCAAGATTCTAGGGCTGAACGCAACGCGCCCGTACCGCATCGCCGTGGACGAGATCCTGCTCCGCGCGCGCAACGACGCGGTGTCACGGCGACGGCTCGCGTATCGGGAGCATGCCGATCCGCACTTTCTGACCTTCGGCCCGAGATCGCGCCGGGAGTTCTTCCGACTCGCCAGAATGGGTCTCGCCCGGGCTTGATTCGTGCTCGAGCAATGTTCGATCTATTCGGACGTTCCTGCCGCACAGGGACGGCTCTGACAGGGTCCACAGGCGCTATTTCACAACTCGCTTCGACACCCTCGAGCCCGAGCACTCCGACCCGCCTCAACCGGTCGCGCCCCACCAGCGCTCGACGCTCCTTCGAACCTCCTCGCAATGGAAGCGCGCCGTCTTGTTCGAGGGCGGCAACGCCTCGTCGTAGAAGAAGCGGGGCAGCTCGTCGTCCTCGGCAGTGAATCCCGATTGTCGATTGAACTCGTTCTCGAGTTTCAGGGTCTCCCGCCCTAATTTCTCGAAGAATCCGGCGTCGAGCTCCGTGCCGACCGCGTCGTTTATGGCGGTCGCGATCATCTCCAGATGGGTGTTGGTGACTCCACGTCCGAAGATGCAGAATCCCAACGAGTCGGCCGCTGCCATTGCCACCTGCGCCTCCATGCTGGCGTCGACGAGCTCGTCAATGCTCTTGTCGCTGCTTTTCATGCGAGGGACGTTGCCGGCGGTGTGGTCCGCACCCTGCGCGGTCACCATCATGGTGAGGCCGGTGACCTCTATGACTCGTGGATCGTAGGCGCTGATCGCCTGCTTCTTGATGACCGGGGTCCGCGCCACCCCGAAATGCTCGCCCACCCGAGCCGTGCCCTGGGCGTAAATCCGGCCTCGCTCGTTGCCCTCTCGGATGTCCTCCAGCGTCGCGAGGATGAATTCGACGTCTCCAAACTCGCCGACTCCCGCCTCCATGAGCACGCCCAGCATCGCCCCGGTCTCGATGCTGTCGATCCCGAGATCGTTCGCGACGGCGTTGAGCCGCGCCAGGTCGTCGGGGTCGGACAGGCCGCAGTTTGTACCCATGAGGCCGATGGTCTCGTACTCGACCGGGGACGTAATCTCGCGGCCATCTGCGTCGGCATAGACGTTGCTGCACTCGATCATGCAGCCGGGCATGCAGGCGTGAGCGCTCATTCCCCCGCGAGCCAGTATCAGCTCTCGAATGTAATCCCCGCCCATCTTGAGTCGCTCGTCGGAGTCGACCAGTCGTCCGGAGCTGAAATTGCGAACCGGCAGGGCCCCGATGTAGTTCGTGAAGTCAGCCATGCTGGCGGTGCCGACGCTCTTGTAGACCGCCACGAGCTCGTCGTCGCGCAGCTTCTTGCCGTACTCCTTGACCGCCGACATCACCTTCTTGCGTTCGTGCAGCGTCGGCATCTTGTCGAGTTCGGCCACGACGGCCTTGACCTTCTTCGCCCCCATGACAGCGCCCACGCCGCCTCGCGCTGCCAGCCGGCTGGGGCGGCGGTCCGAGTCGCTGATGGCGATGCCGGCCAGCAGGCCCTGGTACTCTCCGACCGGCCCGCAGAGGGCGATACTCGCCTTCTTTCCGTACTCCTCGTGCAGCCGCTCGACCGCCTCGAAGTTGCCGAGGCCCATATAGGGATCCGCGGGGTGAAAGCCGATAGAGCCGTCCTTGGCGAGGTGGAGGATCGTCCAATCCGGCGAGGCGCCGCGCAGGGTGAGTCCCGCGATATGGAGCTGTCCCAGCGCGACGCCGAAGGTCCCCCCGGCGTTGGCCTCCTTTATCCCTCCAGTGAGCGGGCTCTTACAGCCGACACTGGTGCGGTTGGCGTTGGAGAAGTTCGTGCCGGCGAACGGGCCCACCGAGAAGATGAGGGGGTTGTCGCCGGATAACGGGTCGACCGTCGCCACCCCGGACTCGACCAGCGTCTTGGCGATGAAGTAGCGCCCGGCGTTCACCAGATCCTCGCCCGAACGCTCGTGCTGCTCGGATTTGCCGCTCGCCAAATCGATGTCAAGATACCTGCGCACGTATCGTTCTCCAGAGCTGTGGGGGCCGACGGGCCTCGATTATGTCACATCGAGGCCGCGGGCAGCGATGCCCTGGGAAACGGCGGAACCGTCACCGCCGGGACGATGGTGGTGTCCAGCTGCTTCAATTGTTCGGCCTCGTACACCAGCATGTCCGCTGCACGACAGGTCGCCTCGAAGCTGGGAATCGAGGATTCCTCGGTCAAGCTGACAGGCTTGGCGTGCAAGCCGATGGCGAGCGCACGAGCGAGCGCCGCGCAGCCGATGGGCTCGCGGTCCCCTGGATGGCGCCCGTCCTCACCGCTACGACGCTTGGAGGTGTCTCCAATCCACGGCTCCCAATCCTGACGGAACAGCTTCTCGCTGGCCGCTCCGTGCCGGAGTCAACCGCGGTCGCCTACAGCTGTGGACGCTGGTCCGCCCACGGTCGGATGCGCTCGAACGCCGCCGCCGCCTGCAGCACCCGCACGTCGTCATGCAGTGGACCCACGATCTGGAGACCCACTGGCAGTCCGGCCGAGTTGAATCCGCAAGGGACGCTCGCAGCCGGGTGCCCCGTCGCATTGAAGGGAAACGTGAACGGTGTCCAGGCAAACAGGTCCTGCGCCGTGCGCCGCTCCGGATCCGGTGCCACCTGACCGGTCCGAAACGCCGTCACCGCGGTTGCCGGGGTGAGTAGAAGATCGTAGTCGTCGAAGAAACGACGGACCTTCTCGTAGAACGTGAAGCGCTCGATCCGTGCCTGCACGTAGTCGACCGCGGAGTACTCCATCCCCCGGTGAATCATGTTCACGAGGTCCGGGTCCATCTCGCCCTCCCACTCGGCGAGATATTGTGCGAGTCCGCCCGCCATGGCGCTCTGGTAGAGCACGATGAAAAACGACGTCGGATCGCCGAAGCCTGGATTACCCTCGGCCACCGTCGCGCCCAGCTCTTCGAAAGCGCGAGCCGCTGCGGCGACGCAGTCGGCGACCTCGCGGTCAACCCGCGCGTACCCGAGCGTCGGGCTGAAATAGATGCGGAGACCGGCCACGCCCCGGTCGACGGCTGCGCGATAGTCGCGAGCAGGCCCCCACTGCCTGAAGCGGTCCGCAGGATGGTAGCCGGCCATCGCCTCCAGCATCAATGCCGCGTCGGAGACGGTTCGGGTCATCGGGCCAAGATGGGACAGTAGGTCGTTGTACGGGATTGGATAGTACGGCACCGTGCCGTGGGTCGGCTTGATGCCGAAGATCCCGGTGAAGCTTGCCGGTATTCGTATCGACCCACCGCCGTCGCCCCCCTGGGCAAGCGGCCCGAGTCCGGCCGCCACCTGGGCAGAGGCGCCGCCGCTCGAGCCACCTGGCGTGCATCCCAGATTCCATGGGTTGCGGGTGATGCCGGTCACCGGGCTGTCGGTCGACCCCTTCCATCCGAACTCCGGGGTGGTGGTCTTGCCGAGAAAGACGCCTCCCGCTCGTTGCAGCCGAATCTCGAGCGGGTTGTCTTCCTCCGGGACGAGGTGCTCGAAGATTTTCGAGCCCCGCATCGTACGTACACCGCGGGTGGGCTGGAGGTCTTTGATCGAGTACGGAATACCGTGCAGCAGACCAAGCGCCTCGCCACGAAGCACGGCTCGCTCCGCGCGGCGAGCCTGCTCGATAGCGATCTCGGGCGTCGGCGTGCAGAAGCAATTCAGCTTCGGGTTCAAGGTGTCGATTCGGGCCAGAACCGCCTCCGTGATCTCCACCGGAGAGAGTCGGCGGGAACGGATATCGGTCGCCAGGTCCGTGGCCGATCGGTAGCAAATGTCCTCGGCATTCATGATCTTCTCCTCAGCTGATGATTACTCCCGCCCGGATTGGACCGGTACTGCACCGTTGGCGGTCGTACGCGCCAAGACGGGTGCAATCAAGGGTCGAGCGCAGTTTGATTCCGGCCGGCCGAGCGCATCCGGGCGCGAAGACGCTCGCTCGCCCCGAGGTCCAATGCCCAGGCTCCCTCGGACTCGAGCACCACGACACCGTAGTGTCGCCTCGCGTGTGCAGCGCTCACTCTCTCCTCGATGACGTCGCGGAGCACGCGCTCGGGATCGCGCTCGAGCGGATCCCCGTAGCCGCCGCCGCCCGCCATCTCGTGGCGGAAGACATCGCCGCGATGCAGCTTCTCGACCCGGGTCATCAGCACCGGCAGAACACGGTCCGAACGACCGGGATTGAGGTAGTTCCACGAGGGCGAACCATCGCGTCCGCCGAACAGCCCGTGCGGTGGATACCGGCGCTTGTCGGAGCGCACGTTGAGAATGGCCTCGTCACAGAGGATCTCGTACTCGCGCACGAGCCCGAGGCCGCCGCGAAAGCGTCCGGCGCCCCCGGTGTCGGCGAGCATCCCGTACTCGTTGATCCGGATGGGGTAGTCCGCCTCGATCATCTCGACCGACACGTTCGACTGGTTGGCGCCCATGTGGGGGACGCCTTGTTGCCCGTCGTGCGCGCTCGTCGCGCCCCACGTTCCCATGAACGTTTCGCAGAACACGAACGCCTCGCCATAGCGGTACCCGGCGATGGTGGGCAGGGTGGAGCCGCCGGTGGTGTCGGCGGTGACGCGGTCCGGCAGCGCCGGGGCGAGCGCACCGAAGAGGCAATCGATGATCCGGTAGCCGGTGATGCCGCGCGCGCCACACGGTGCCGGGAATACCGGGCGGACCAGCGAGCCCTCGGGCGCGGTGACCGTGATCGGCACCGTGAAGCCGTGACAGTTGGGGATGTCCGAGCGCATCAGCGAGCGCAGCGCCGCGTAGCACGACGCCTTGGTGAATGGAAACGTCGGGTTGATTCCCCCCTTTATCTGAGCCGACGTCCCCGTCCAGTCGACGGTGATGTGCTCGCTCGCGACCGTGACCCGGGCATGCAGCACGACCGGCTCCGGATCCTCCCCCAGTCCGTCGATGTGGTCGGTGAACTCGTAGATCCCGTCCGGGATCTCCCCTATCTCGGCTCGCGTCAGCCGCTCGGCGTAGTCCTGCAGATGCGTCCCGTACTCGAGCACGGTGTCGACGCCGTGGCGCTCGAACAGCTCGAGCAGCTCTCGCTCCCCGCTGCGGCAGGCCGCGAGCTGCGCCTGGAGATCGCCCATCACCTTGTCGGGTGTGCGCACGTTGAGCGCGATGACGTCCCATAGCGCACGGTTCGGCTTGCCACGCTCCATGAACTTCACTATCGGCAGCCGCAGGCCCTCCTGGAAGATCTCCTCCGCTCCGAGCGCATTGCTGCCGGCGACGATTCCACCGACATCGGAGTGGTGCGCCACCGTCGTGGCCCACGCGCTCAGCTCGCCGCCCGCGAAAATCGGCGTCGTGATGTAGATGTCGGGCAGATGCTGTCCCTCGGCTGCATACGGGTCGTTGAAAATGAACACGTCGTCCGGGTCGACGCGTTCATCGTATTTCGCGATGAGCTCACGCATGGCGTCGTAGAAGCTGCCCATGTGCATCGGCGTGCAGATTCCTTGCGCGAGGGTGAGCCCCTCGGCGTCGAGCAGCGCGGTGGAGAAGTCGAGCGAGTCCCGTACGATCCCCGAGTGCGCGGTGCGCATCAGGGTGAGCGCCATGTCGTCGGCGATGGTGTCGAAGCAGCTGCGCATCAGCTCGAGCTGGAACGGATCGATGTCGCGGGTCATGCGCGAGGCTCCTAGCCGGTCCGGGGGGCAGCGTCGACGTCGATGATAACGTTGCCGAGGGCATCGAGTCGTGCGGTGCACCCGGGAGGCACGACCGCGGTGCCCTCGTACTCCTCGATGACCAGCGGTCCCGGCCGGGGGCTCGAGTCGAGACGGCCGCGGCCGATGGCCGACGCCTCGACCAGACCGGCGTCGGGGCCGAAATAGACGCCGCGTCGGGTGTTCGGCCCGAGTCGCGAGGCCGGGTCGAACGCGGGCTCCACCATGTGCTCTGGGCTCCGAGTCCCCACCAGGCGCAGGTTGACGATCTCCACCGGAAACTCGCCGGAGAAGGCGTGGCCGTATCGCGTGAGGTGCTCGGCCTCGAACCGT
>JAAUXY010197981.1_pt1 | contig 12411 bp, 11 predicted proteins | sample 7278121 | NCBI WGS metagenome assembly JAAUXY01 (sample SAMN14350117, study PRJNA611818) | marine sediment metagenome | isolation source: surface marine sediment (1.8m) | place: French Polynesia: Moorea | collected 2018-08 | reverse complement strand
TTTGCCAGCGTCTTGGCTACAACGGCTACAGCGACATGAAAGTGGCCCTGGTCGATGCGCTGCGTCAGGAGATGCAGGCGAGTGCCATGCCGGATGACGAATCGCAGACGACCGATATCGGGCGCGATTCGCTGGCGGCGGTCGCCCGACTGGAGCAGCACAACATCAGGCGCTTACTGGATAGCGTCGACAAAAGCGCGTTTCGGAACGCCGCGGCAGCACTGTTCAAGGCGGATCACGTCTTCACGGTTGGCTACGGCATCTCTGCTTACCACGCCGACTTCGCGTCGTACCTGTTCACGCAACACGGACTACGTTCGACGTGCCTGCCGACGCGGTTTACGTCACCACGCGAGCAGCTGATAGTGCTGCGGCCCAGCGATCTCGTCGTTGCGTTTTCGTTTCCGCCCTATTCGAAACAAACCGTGGAGATTCTCGAGGAGTCCCGGCAACGCGGCTTTCGCACCGTCGTGGTGACCGACCGGGCGACGGCGCCGAGTGCGGCGATCGCCGAGCATGCGCTCGTCGTGTCGAGCCACCGCATGACCTTTACGAACGCGTCGGCGGCCGTGCACGTATTGCTGAACGCGCTCGTTGTTGAAATCGCCGAACATCATCGCGGTGAAACCGTCGACGCCGTATCGCGCATCAACGAAATCCTGCGCGATAAACGCTACCTGGTCGATGATGACAACTAGATCGCAACCGTGCTGAAACTGATCATCAACGCATCCGTCTACGCACCAGAGCCTGTGGGGTGCCGGCAGGTACTGATTGCAGGCGAGCGCATTCAGGCCGTTGCCGAGAGAATCGACGTCACGGGCGCCGAGATCGAAATCATAGATGCGCGAGGCGCGATTCTGCTGCCTGGCATCGTTGACGCCCTGACGCACCCGGCCGGCGGCGGTGGGGAAGGCGGCTTTAGTAACCGCACCGCGGAAGTTAGTTTCGAAGCATTCGTGGACGGCGGCGTTACGAGCCCCATTGGTGCCCTTGGCACGGATTCCATTACGCGCAGCCTTGACGTTTTGTACGGCAGTGTCATGAGTCTTCGCGAAAGAGGGCTGGATGCTTACATGTATACCGGTTCCTATCGGGTGCCGGCAAACACGCTGACCGGGGACATCGCACGCGACCTCACATTGATCGACCCCGTTGTAGGCGTTGGCGAAGTTGCGATTTCGGACCATCGGTCGTCGCAGCCGACGGTCACGGAGTTGCGCCGGATTGCAGCCGATGCTCGGCTCGGTGGCGTCATCGCCGGAAAAGGCGGCGTCGTCTTCACGCACGTTGGCGACGGCGCTACGCTGCTTCAACCGATCCTGGACGCGCTCGAAGGCAGCGAACTGCCCGTCACGAGCTTTTATCCGACGCACGTCAATCGCAGTCTTGCCCTGTTCGACACAGCGCTCCACTTTGCCAACCGGGGCGGCTACATCGACGTTACGGCGTCGAGCGTCCCGGAGTTCGTAGACCAGGGCGAAATACCGCCTTTGCAGGCGTTGACGGCGGCTGCCGAGACGGGCGTGGCGCACCGGGTGAGCCTGTCGTCCGACGCCGGCGGTTCACTTCCGGTCTATCGGGATGGTGAACTCTGCGGCTTGCAGGCCGCCGGCGCTGACGTATTGCTGGCGCTCCTGCAGAGGGTGCTGCGCGAGCAACCGGACCTGTGCGGTACAGCGGTCGCTGCGATGACGCGCAACCCGGCGTCGGCTCTGGGACTGAAGTCGAAGGGTCGAATCGCCCCCGACTTTGACGCCGATTTCCTGATGCTCGATCCCGATTCATTCGCCTTGCGTGACGTCGTGTGCCAGGGCCGGCACCTGATGCGACAAGGGACTATTTCTGTTGAAGATACCAATGGGGGAATCCAACGATGACCAAGCTAGATCTGACACGCATGCTCGCGCATTGGTCGCTTACGGGCCTCATCGCGCTTGCGACTAGCGGCTTCGCTCTTGCGCAGCAAGACGATGACCCGATGGACATGGAGTTCATCGAGGAGATCGTTACGACCGGCACGCACATCGCGGGCCTCGATATGCGCGGTGCGGTGCAGGCGGTGCAAGTGAGCCGCGAGGACATGCTCGACTCCGGCGCCGAGAGCGTCGGCGAACTCATGCAGGACCTGACCGTGACCGGCGGTGGTACGGGGACGTTCACAACCTCGACGGCTGGTCCGCTGTCGAGCGACACGCCGGTTGGCGGCTCGGCAGTCTCGCTTCGTGGCCTGGGCACGAGCTCAACGCTAACGCTGATAAACGGCCGCCGCGCAACGATCAGCTCGTTCGCGAAAGGGCAGGAGTCGTTCATTGACGTCAACTCGATTCCGATGGCCGCCATCGAGCGCGTCGAGGTCCTGCCGAACGGCGCGTCGGCAATTTACGGCGCGGATGCGGTGGCCGGCGTTGTCAACTACGTGCTGCGCGAGGATTTCGAGGGGCTCGAGGCATCCGCGTCCTACGGCGATTCGATGGCCTCTACGAGTGACGGCCGCAGAAACATCAACGTCGTCGGTGGCATCGGCAACAACCGGCACCACGTGATGGCCGTGTTCGACTGGTACGATCGCGATCCCCTCTTCGAGCGCGATCGCGCGATCACCGCGAACTCGGTCAGGCCGAGCCAGCAGGGATTCTATCCATCGTTCAACGATCTGTTTTTCATGGCCAGTGATCAGACCGAGGAACCCGGCGACGGCGGATGTCCTGCGGACAGCTTCGATATCGGGGGCTTCGGCGAGTTCTGCGAAGTAGACAACAACCAGTTCCGGTCGATCAACGACGTGTTCGAAAGCGTGGGTGGCATGCTCACGTATCGTTTCGACGTGAGCGATACCCTGGTGTGGCGGAACGAAATCATCTACCAGGAAACCGAATCCAACGGCACCGGGTCGCCCGCGAACTTCTCACGGGCACCGATGGATCCGGAAAGCCCGCTGTGGCCAGCAGCGCTTCAGCAGGACATGATCGATGACGCCGGCCTCGTGGATTTCAGCGACTTTGACGAGTTTCCGATCTTCGCCTGGGGCAAGTTCCTCGAGCCGCGTGCCGTGCAGGTCGAATCCGAGACCCTTCGTTTTGTTTCGAGTATCGAGGCCGCTCTGGATAGCGGCTGGGACGTGAACGCAGGCCTGACGTATGGCCGCAACGAGTCGGAACAGAACGGTGTTAGCGGCCTTTACATCGCCGAGGCGTTCTATAACGCAAACCTCGGCAATCTCTGCACGGACGGTACCGTCGTTGAGCGCTGGGACGTTGACCTGCAACGGCCGGGCGCTTCCTTCGTCGGCGATACCTGTGAGGACATCGGCCTCACCACCCTCTGGTACAACCCGTTCGGCGGGCAAACCAGCCAGGCAGCCGGGATCGCGGAGGCCATAACCACCCAGGCTACCCGCAGCGGTGAGTCCGAGATGTGGGGCCTCGATCTGACCTTGTCCGGTGAGCTGACCGAATGGAACGGACGCCCGATCAATGCGGCATTCGGCGTCGAATGGCGCAACGAAAGCGTGCTCGATGTGCCTGCTGGCATCGCTGTGGCAACGACGCTGAATCCGTCACCAATCCTTGGATTCAGCTCCACATCGGCGGACGCCGAGCGTGATCAGTACGCGGCGTATGCAGAGTTCTTTATCCCGATCACGGACCAGTTCGACGTGCAGCTCGCCGGCCGTTATGACCATTACGACAGCTTCGGCGGCGACTTCAATCCGAAGATATCGTTGCGCTATGAGCCGATCGAGAACTTCTTCCTGCGTGCGAACTACTCCTCGTCATTCCGTGCACCGTCACTGGCGCAGGTTGGCGCCGGCACGTTGCTGAGCTTCTACCGCGTGGATTGTGCAGAGACACCGGAGGCCTGCGACAACGATTCGATGGCGTCCGGCAGGTCGCTGTTCTCGGAAGATGTGTCAAACGACGATCTGGAGCCGGAGACGGCCGATACCTATGGGTTCGGTTTCATGTGGTCGCCGACCAACGATATCGACCTGTCCGTCGATTACTGGGACATCCGCTACGAGCAGCTGATCGGCGTCGACGAGGATGATTTCATCCGCCGCGCGCTTGCCGGCGAATTCCCGGTCGTTGCCGAAGGTGAGCTGCCGACCGGTCAAGCCGGCGTCGAAGTCAGAGACGGCTTCGTCATCGACGCACACTTCGAGCTTACGAACCTGGCATTCGAAGACGTCAGCGGCATCGACTTCAGCTATACCCACTACTTCGACATCGGCCCGGGCGAGTTCGCACTGCTGGCAGACGCGACGTACTTGCTGAAGTTCGACCGCCAGGCGTCATCTGTGTCGCCGGTCATTGACGAGGCCGGCGAGTTCCGCAATCCGGAGCTGCTAGCTCGTGTTCGCGGCAGGTACACGCTGGACAACTGGCGCGGCTCACTGACGATGCGCTACACGGGTGACTATCTCGATGATCCGGATACTCGCACGCTTGAGGCCGTTGGCCTGCCGTCCGACGCTGTCGTGCGCGTGCCATCCTGGACGGTATGGGACCTGAACCTGTCCTACGACTTCACCGACGCGAACTACCTGTCGCTGAACGTCAGGAACGTGTTCGATCGTGACCCGCCGCTCGTGCTGGGCACGAGCGCCAACGTGGACCACATTAACCACAGCGTGATGGGGCAGTTCGTAACGCTGCGCTACACGCACCGCTTCGGGCAGTAACTGCGCGGTGACAGAACGCATCGAGGCAGGGAAGCGCTGGCTGTTGCTCTGGCCAGTGCTTCTCCTGGCCTGCTCGGTTCAGGGCACTCAGAGCGAATCGACGCGCTGCAGCGGTCGGCTCGTGATCGCAGGTGGCGCCGTGCAGGCAGACAATGCCCCGTTATTCGAAGCGTTGCTCGATAGGGTGAACCGGGATCCGGATAGCCGCGTTGCGGTAATCACGGCGGCATCGGCGAGTCCGGTTGAGTCGGCGAACCGCTTCAGCGCAACGTTGTCGTCCTACGGAATCGATTCGCAGCGAGTGGATCACGTGAGACTCGCCGTTCGTGACGACGCGTCCACCCGGACCTTCGATGAGCGTCGCTGGATCAATAACGCATCGTCACCGGAAGAAATCGCGAAAATCGAGAGGGCTCAAGCCATCTGGTTTGCCGGCGGCGATCAAAGCCGCTATATCGCCACACTCGTTGACGATGCGGGCAATGCAACGCCGATGCTCGAGAGGCTCAAGGAGCGTCTTTCCGACTGCGCAACGTTCGGCGGGACAAGTGCTGGTGCCGCCATCATGAGCGACCTGATGATCACGGGCGGCGGCTCCATGGGCGCACTGCTGGGACGCCAGGGGAACGACGACGCCGAAACGTACGCGGAAGGCGACGCGCTGGAACCACTATCGTCATCTGTTGGTCTCGGCTTTTTCCCGTTCGGTATCGTCGATCAGCATTTCGGCGAGCGTGCCCGGCTCGGGCGGCTGGCCGCAGCGCTGGAACGTATGCCACAAGAGCGCAGGCTGGGTTTCGGTATCGACGAAAACACGGCGCTCGTGATGGAAATCGATTCGGGCAGCTTCGATGTCGTTGGCGCCGGGAGCGTCACGGTTGTGGATGGACGCTCGGCGAGCTGGTCGAGTCAGCATGGCAAGCTCGCGATCGATAACCTGAAAGTTTCGATCCTGTCGCCGGGCGATCGTCTCAACATCAGGACCGGCGATCTCGTACTGGCGGACTATCTTGCACCGACGGTGGGAAATGAGTACTCCGACTTCGAGCCCGTTTCCGGTGGAGGCCTGGCGCTGCCGCATGGGTCCGTGTCTGACACCGTCGGCTCGCAGCTACTCGACAACGCGGGCACCAATCGCGTCGACTATTTCTCGTTCGTGATGAACCCGGATGCAGCGACCGCGAGCGGCGTCAGGTATCGCTTCGAGCAACGCGACGATTCCGCAGGCTACTGGGGACGTGACGCCAGTGGTCGTGAACGTTACACGTTGCTTGCAGTCAGTCTGTCCATCAGCCCTGCTGATGTAAGAATCTCGCAGCCAGCGGTCGAGTAAGCACCTTCGTGCGATGGCAACTCACTCGTGTACTTGGAATTAAGTACATGAAATAACTGAAAAAATTATATAATGCTATTCTTTTCCGGTTTTTTTATTCAGGACATTGATTTCCTGATATAAGTGACCTATTATCCTCGCTCGTTCCACAACCCGGCGAGCAGGACAGATTGACTTCCACACACTGGACACTTTTGAGCAACTACGCGCACGTGCTCGTGTGCCTGGCGGAAAAGCCGAGCTCTACGCTGCGTGAGGTCGCGGACAGGGTCGGAATCACGGAGCGCAGCGCGGTCAGGTTGATTGCCCATCTCGACGAGGCGGGCATCCTGAAGCGCGTCAAGCATGGCCGGCGCAACAGCTACGTGATCGATACCAGCGTCCATCTTCGCCACCCGATCGAGGAACACTGCACGGTCGGGGAACTGCTGGGCGTAATCCTGTCGAAAGCCCGGGTTCGGCGACTCGAGGAAAGACACGCAAGCTACGAGGCGGAGCTGTCGGGCTGATTGGCCCGACTGCGCCGTCGTAACGGAGGGATTTATGTTTCGAATGACTTTGGTAGGGACGCTGATGGTGCTGGTGTTTCTTCCGTTGAACGCAAATGCCGTGGAGGCGCTTTCAACAGAAGAACTCGTGTCGCACTGTGTCGTCTACGACGACGATCCGGATGGCGCCGACGGCATCTTTTGCGTGCGCTACATCCAGGGTTTCATCGACGGCGCCGTCGCAACGGACGAACGGGTTACGTTCAACGTGGCCGCGGAGTACGATCGTGAAGAATCGTTTACCGAACGAGCGATCCGCACCCGGCTCGGGCGACGCATTGAAAGGTACGGAGCGTCTTACTACGCCGAGTTCTGTCTCGGGGAGCCCGTGCCACTAAAGGCGGTCGTCGAGCTGGTCATTGCGGACCTTCTTGATCCCGAGCGAACCAAGGAACAGCCGCTTGCACGCGATGTGGTCTACGCCACGTTGCGACGCGAGTTCCCATGCACGGTTGACGACGAAGAATGACCATCCGACTGACGGTGCTGGCAATCCCGTTGATTGCCGCGTGGCTGCTGTGGTCGGGTCTGTTCAAGCCCCTGCTGCTGGGGCTGGGCATATTCTCGTGTGCGCTGACGATATACGTCGCTAAGCGCATGGGCTTCTTTGACAGCGACGTATTTGCGTTCCGTTACAACACGCGGCTTTTCGGCTTCTGGGCCTGGCTCGGCAAGGAGATCATCAAATCGAGCCTCGAAGTTGCTCGTATCGTGCTCTCGCCGAAGCTGCGCATCGAACCCGAGATCGTGGCACTGGACGCAGACGATCTCGAGCCGGTCGATCAGGCCCTGCTTGGCAATTCGATAACGCTGACGCCCGGCACGCTGACGCTCGACGTCCACGAAGACAGGATCCTGGTCCACGCCCTGACTCCGGCAGGCGCGAAGTCGCTGCTCGACGGTGAAATGAAGCGGCGGGTGGCCGCGTTACACGGGGGTTGAGCATGTACTACGCGGTGACACTGGCCACGCTCGTTACGATGGCGCTCGCGGTGCTGCGTGCGGTTCTCGGACCCTCCGTCTACGACAGGGTGCTGGCCGTCAATATGTTCGGCACGAAGACCGTGCTGCTGCTCTCCGTCATCGCATTTCTTTACGGACGCCCGGATTTCCTGGATCTTGCACTGGCCTACGCGCTGATCAACTTCATCGGCGTGCTCGCCGTGCTGGAGTTCTTCCGTAGCCGCGCATCCAGGCGCGCAACCGAACAGACCATCGAGCGGTAACGCCGTGGATATGCTCCTCGACATCGGCAGCTGGATACTGCTGACGCTCGGCGGCGTTAGCGTACTGATTGGCGGCATTGGTGCGCTGCGCATGCCGAACCTGTACACCCGCATGCACGCTGCAAGCGTCACAGACAGCACAGGCGCAATACTCGTGCTCGTCGGCATCATGTTGCAGGCCGGCCTGTCACTTGCAACGATCAAGCTTGCCGCGATCCTCCTGTTCCTGCTGTTGACGAGCCCGACCGCATCGAATGCGCTCGCCAGCGCGGCATTGCTCGCGGGAACGAAGCCGAGCGCTGCGATGCCGGGTGAGGGTGAAGACCGATGATCGTCATGTTCGGCATTTTTCTCCTGACGTTGCTCGTCATAACGGCTATCGCCATCGTGAGGACGGACAACCTTTTCGTCGCGGTCATGCTGATGGGAATCGCGAGTCTGCTGATTGCGGCGAACTTCTTCATACTGGATGCGGCAGACGTAGCGCTGACCGAGGCCGCCGTCGGCGCAGGGATTTCCACAGTGCTTTTCCTGGGCGCACTGGCGCTTACGTCGGAGCGGGAACGGGCGAGATCCTCCCGAAAAGTGCTGTCCTTTGCCGTGGTCACCGCTGCAGCGCTGATCCTCATCTATGCGACCTTCGACAAGCCCCGCTTCGGTGATCCGGAGGCGCCCGTGCATACGCATGTTGCGCCGTGGTACCTGGAGACAACCCGCGACGCCATCGACATCCCGAACGTGGTCACGGCGGTGCTCGGCAGTTTTCGCGGCTACGACACGCTCGGAGAAGTGTTTGTCGTCTTCGCAGCCGGTATTGGTGTGCTGTTCCTGCTCGCGCCAGGTCAGAACCCAAGGGGCAGCGGGCTCGCGATATCGGATCCCGATTCCGGTCTGAAGCATCACCTGATTCCGCGAGTTCTCGGACGGCTGCTGATTCCGTTTATCCTGCTGTTCGGCCTGTACGTGCAGTTCCACGGCGAGTACGGCCCGGGGGGCGGCTTCCAGGCGGGTGCGATCATTGCCGCTGCCATCATTCTATACGCACTGCTCGAAGGCGAGGCTCGCGCGCTGAAGGTGATCTCGCATCGTGTGCTCTTGGGCCTCATGGCCGGTGGCGCAGTACTGTACGGCGCCGTCGGGGTTGCCGGCATGCTCCTCGGAGGCAACTTTCTCGACTATTCCGTTCTCGCAACGAATCCGGTCAAGGGGCAACAACTGGGCATCCTCCTCATCGAGGCCGGCGTTGGCATAACGGTGACCGGCGTACTGCTCAGCATATTTCACGCGTTTGCGGCACGGGGGCGCTAAGCGATGGAACTGCTCGGCCTGTATCACTACTGGGTATTCGCGATCCTGTTGATGATCGGCTTTTACGCTGTCGTGGCGAAGCTCAACCTCATAAAGAAACTCATCGGCCTTTCGCTGTTCCAGGCTGCCGTATTCCTGCTCTACATCACCATGGGCAAAGTTGACGGGGGCACCGCGCCGATCTTCCAGAGTGCCAGCGCGACAACCGTTTTCTCCAACCCGTTGCCGCAGGTCCTGATACTGACGGCGATCGTCGTCGGTATTTCCACGACAGCGCTGGGGCTGGGCGTCGTCGTGCGCATCAAGGAGGAGTACGGTTCGATCGAGGAGCAGCAGATCCAGGAGATTGATCGACGATGACGGGTCTCGCTGCGCACTTGCCGGCACTGCAGGTTGTAGTGCCGCTGCTGATGGCGCCGTTCGTCGTGATGCTGAGGCCGCGCGGGCTCGCCTGGGCCGCGACAACGGCTGCCAGCCTGCTGGCGTTTGCGATCGCTGTCGAGCTCGCGACCAGGGTCATCGGCGGCAGCGTGCTGACCTACGCGATGGGATCGTGGCCGGCGCCCTACGGCATCGAGCTACGCGTCGACTCGCTAAGCGCGCTGCTGTTGCTTGTCGTCACTGGCGCGTCGAGTGTTGCTCTCGTCGGCGGGCGCGCGAGCCTCGATGATGCGATCGACAACGCCCGTCAGCCCTACTTCTTCGCCGCCTGGCTGCTCGCGCTTGCCGGTCTGGGTGGAATCGTCGTGTCTGCCGACGCGTTCAATATCTTCGTGTTCATGGAAATCTCGTCACTCGCGAGCTATGTCCTGATTGCGGGCGGGCCGGATCGCCGCGCGCTGCCTGCGGTGTTCAAGTACCTGATCATGGGAACGATCGGCGCCACGTTCTACCTGATCGGTGTCGGACTCATCTACATGATGACCGGAACGTTGAACCTCGCGGACATGGAGCTTCGCATCCACGGCGTCGCCGACCAGAAGCCGATACTCGCGGCAGCCGGTTTCATCACCGTCGGACTCGCCCTGAAGGCGGCGATATTCCCGCTGCACGTCTGGCTGCCGAATGCCTACACCTATGCGCCTCACGTCGCCACGGCATTCCTCGCGGCGTGTGCAACAAAAGTCTCTCTATACGTGCTGCTGCGCTTCGACTTTTTTGTCTTCCAGCAGAACCTGGCGGGTCACGCGTTCCAGTTTGCCGCCTACCTGATGCCGCTGGCAGTCCTTGGCATTGTCATCGGTTCCGGCGTGGCAATGTTCGAGCGCAACCTCAAGCGCTTGCTGGCATTCTCGTCGGTCGCACAGATCGGCTACATCATGCTCGGTGCGAGCTTGCTGAGCGTGACCGGACTGACGGCAGCCACATTGCACATCTTCAATCACGCGCTGGCCAAAGGCGGTCTGTTCCTCGCGCTTGCGGGCTTCGCGACGATCGCCGCAGGCCTGCGACTTGAACACGTTGCCGGCCTGGCGCGTCGGATGCCATGGACGTTTGCGGCTTTCATCGTTGCCGGCCTGAGCCTCATCGGGGTGCCGGGCACCGCCGGCTTCATCAGCAAGTGGTACCTGATCAGCGCGTCGCTGGAACTCGGCACGCCGGGTTTCGTACTCGTCGGCGTTATCGTCGTGAGTTCCCTGATGGCTATCGTGTATATCTGGCGAATTGTCGAGACCGCGGTATTCGCGCAGCCGGATACCGCTAGCGACCACGTCAGGACGATCCCGGCGCCGCTGCTCATCGTAATCTGGGGCGTCGCCATTGCGAATGTCTATTTCGGCCTCGCTCCGGCGCTGCCGGTCGCCCTCTCCGCCTCTGCCGCTGACATCCTGCTGGGGCATATGCAATGAACGCCCAGGACACGATTCTGCTTTCGCTCGTGCTGCCGCTGGTTGGTGCGCTGGGAATTGCGCTTGCGGGCCGGATCAGCGCGAATCTTCGCGAGGGCGTCACGCTCGCCACAGCCGGTGCGTTGGCCTGGAACGTGTGGAGCCTGCTTCCGACGGTCATGGACGGCGGCCGCCCGGGCGTGACCGTTGCAGAGGTGCTGCCGGGAATCAGCCTCGCTTTCGAGGTGGAACCCCTCGGCATGCTGTTTGCGGCACTGGCGTCCGGGCTGTGGATCGTCAACTCGGTCTACTCGATCGGTTACATGCGCGGGAACAACGAGACCAGCCAGACGCGCTTCTACGTGCTGTTCGCGATCTCACTGGCCGCAACGATGGGGATCGCGTTCGCCGGCAACCTGTTCACGCTGTTCCTCTGCTACGAAGTGTTGACGTTGTCTACGTACCCGCTCGTTTCGCACAAAGGCGATCCGAAGACGGTGCGGTCTGCGCGCGTCTACCTCGGCCTGCTGCTGGCTACCTCGATTGGGCTGTTGCTGCCAGCCATCATCTGGACGTATGCGGTCGCCGGCAACGGCGACTTCACGCCGGGCGGAATTCTCGAGGGCAATCTCGAGGGTCCCGCGGTGGGGCTGCTGCTCGCGCTTTTCGTCTTCGGCATCGGCAAGGCCGCGGTCATGCCGGTGCACCGCTGGCTGCCCGCCGCCATGGTTGCGCCGACGCCCGTGAGCGCGCTGCTGCACGCAGTTGCCGTCGTCAAGGCCGGGGTATTCACGGTAACGAAAGTCATCGTCTACATCTTTGGAATCGACTACCTGTTCGAATCGCCCGGCAGTGAATGGCTCGTCTATGCGGCCGCCTTCACGATTATTGCGGCCAGTCTCGTGGCACTGCGACAGCAGAACATCAAGCGACTGCTTGCCTATTCGACGGTCGCGCAGCTGTCCTATGTCGTTATGGCGGCGGCAATCCTGAAGCCACTCGCCGAGATCGGCGCCGCAATTCACATGGTGGCCCACGCGTTCGGCAAAATCACTTTGTTCTTCGCCGCGGGTGCCATCTACACCGCGGCGCACAAAACGGAGCTGCATCAGCTCCGCGGCATCGGCCTTCGCATGCCGATAACGATGACGGCCTTCACGATCGGCGCGCTGAGCATGATCGGGGTCCCCCCGACCGGCGGATTTGTCTCGAAATGGTACATCCTGGCCGGCGCGTTCGAGGCGGACAACTACGTCGCACTGATGACGATTATCGCGAGCACGGCGCTCAACGCGGCCTACTTCCTGCCGATCGTCTACATGGCGTGGTTTCAGCGCGAGGACACGCCGCCGGCCGAGCCTCACGGTGAGGCACCGTGGCCGTCGGTACTCGCGTTGGCAATCACTGCCGCGCTGACGATCGCGTTCTTTCTTTTCAATGGACCCGCTCTCGACCTCGAGCGACAGGTCGTCATGGAGTCGCG
>JAAUXY010184874.1_pt1 | contig 12417 bp, 9 predicted proteins | sample 7278121 | NCBI WGS metagenome assembly JAAUXY01 (sample SAMN14350117, study PRJNA611818) | marine sediment metagenome | isolation source: surface marine sediment (1.8m) | place: French Polynesia: Moorea | collected 2018-08 | reverse complement strand
GGAAATAAACGGGGTTTATTAAGCTGATGGTTCCTTCTCCATTTCAATAGGATTTAAGTATTATGAAAAATGAGGTTTTAGCACCAAGTCATAGGTTTCAGTGTTCAGGTGTCAGGGAACATCATGTAACACTAAAATCTGAAATTTCTCACGAACTGCTTCAGCTCGGTTGTTGCGGTGCAAACTATACGTTCTTAAGTGAAATGCTGACACCCGCCTGCGCGGCCGAAGCCGCTTCGGCGTGGCGAAGGCCCGAAACCTGACACCTGAAACCTGATTTTAATTTTGATCCTGTACAAGGATTCCGCGTAATCTCAGTTCATTTCTGATATTGTCCGCCAGGTCCCATTTTTTTTCAGAGCGGGCCTTGTCTCTTTTTTTGAGAAGCCGCTGAACGTCGGGATCAGAATAATCTTCGTAGAAATTAAATAGGTTCAAAACCTGGTCGATGCTGCGGAATCCATCCATAATCATGGAAGCGTCCTTTGAGCTCAATTGTTTGTTTCGGATGAGCGTATTCACTCTTTTAACAATAGTAAAAATGGTGGCCAGCGCCGCTGAAATATTTAAATCATCATCCATCGCAGCATTAAACCCGCTTTTAAGGTCGTAAAGCAATTGTTCCAATTCCGCATATGGCCGACCCTGACTTACATAACACAAATTGGACATACACCGATCCAAGCGCTCAAGGGATCGTTTCGAATTATCCAGACGCTCTGTTGAAAATGAAATCGGCTTGCGATAATGGCTGGACAACAACAAAAACCGGATTGTCCGACCGTTATAGCCCATATTCATTAATTCTGCTATATCCAGTCCGGCAGTTTTCTCGTCCAATTTTTTCCCGTCAACAAGTACCCGATCACAATGCACCCAGAACTTTGCAAGGGGTTTTCCGGTTAAGGCGGCTGATATGGCGTTCTCATTTTCGTGGTGCGGAAAAATCAGTTCTCGACTGCTGGTGTGGATATCGAAGGAATCACCGAAATATTTCATAGACATGGCTGCTGATTTAATATGCCAGGAGGGTCGAGCGTTCCCCCATTTTGTCTTGACAAAAATGCCCCTTTTCAGCTCCGATAGTTTGGATCGCTTAAAAAGCGTAAAATCACGTGGGTTTAGTTTTTCATAATCATCAAGATCAACCGTGGCGCCGATTTTTATTTTGTTGATATCGATCCCGGAAAGCCGTCCGTAAGCATCAAAGCGTGAGATATCAAAGTAGAGTGAGCGCAATTTTTCATAGGCAAGGCCTTTTTCAAACAGTTTCTCTCCAAGGGCCACCATATCATCAACATGTTCACTTGCCTGGACGTAGGCGTTGGCCGGCGCAACGCCCAATGCGGACAGATCTTTCTTAAATTGCAAGATGTTGGCCTCAGTAAATTCGCTTAATCCGACATCGGCCTTTTCCGAGCCGTTGATGGCTTTATCATCAAGATCATTGATATCCGTCAGGTGGTTGACCGTGTAACCGCGGTATTTAAGGTAGCGACACAGAAGATCGGCAAAAACAATGCGGCGCATTTCTCCGAGATGAATCGGGGCATGGGCGGTGGGTCCGCAAGAATAAATCGAAACCTTTCCGGCCTTCCGCGGATCAAAGGGCTCCTTTTTTCGCGACATCCGGTTAAATAATTTTAGTGTAATTTCGTCCTGCACGGCAAATAGAGATGTGCTCAAGTAACGTTCGCCGTTGTCCGGAAATAACACCACCAGTGTTCCGCTGGTCATTTTTTCGGCAACCTTGCAGGCGCCGACCATCGCTGCGCCACTGCTCATCCCGACAAATATACCTTCTTCCTTGGCCAGGCGTCGCGCCATTTCGTAAGCTTCTTCATCTTCAATATTTAGCTTTTGGTCCAGAAGTCGCTTGTCAAATATCTCCGGGCAATAAGCCTCCTTCATATTCTTGAGCCCCTGGATTTTATGCCCCAGATATGGCTCCACACCAATAATTTGAACCGCCGGATTCTTTTCCTTTAATTTTTTAGAAACGCCCATTAAGGTTCCGGTTGTTCCCAGGGTGGCCACAAATGCGGTAATTTTACCATCGGTTTGCTGCCAGATCTCCTCGGCCGTTCCATGGTAATGGGCTTTCCAATTGGCTTCATTGTTAAATTGATCCGGGATATAATAGGTGTCTGGATTTTCACGCGCCAGACGGTAGGCCTCTTCAATCGCCCCGTCGGTACCTAAATGGCCCGGTGTTAGAAGGATATCCGCCCCCCGCGCATTTAAGATCTTTTGGCGCTCAACACTCACGGCGTCAGACATGACCAGCGACAATCGATAGCCCTTGACCGTACAAACCAGCGCCAGCCCAATCCCCGTATTTCCGCTGGTCGGCTCGATAACCGTTTTTTGTGGTGTGAGCTCACCTGATTTTTCAGCTGCCTCGATCATCCAAAGGGCGGCTCGATCCTTGACAGAACCACCAGGATTAAAATGCTCCAGCTTGGCCAGTAGTCTTATGTTTGGATTCGGATTTAGTTGATGGATTTCAACCAGAGGCGTATTGCCAATGGTATCCAGAATTGAGCGTGGCATGCCAGAAACCTGTTTGACCTAACATATCGCGATTGAGTCGATTTATGATTTATCCATCATGGATGATAGGACTTTGCTTATATCGGCAAATACCTGATCATATGTTTGGGCGGCATCAATGATTTGAATACGATCCGGTTCAAGACGGGCCAGCTCAAGATATCCGGCTCTTACTTTTTCATGGAACGCAATGGTCTCGGCTTCAAAACGACTTTCGTGCCCTGCTCGTTGGCCGGTATTCAATTGTTCCCATGCACGTTCCAGACCCGTCTGAGGAGAAAGATCGAGTAGTAGCGTAATATCGGGCTTTAAATCATCAAACAAAAGTTTATGCAATTGCCGTATCAGTTCTAAATTTAATTCCCGGGCAAAGCCCTGATAAACCAGCGTGGCATCAAAATAGCGATCGCATAAGACGGTCTTGCCCGCCGCCAGGCTGGGTTTGATAAGCTCAAATATGTGCTGAGCACGATCCGCCATGTATAGAAGCAATTCGGCACTCGGCACCAGGGCGCTGTTGGATGGATCCAGCAAAATGGTCCGTATATTTTCCCCGATGCGCGTGCCCCCCGGCTGGCGGGTTGAAACGCATTCAACACCCCTGTCTTCCAAAAACTGCTGTAATCTGCCCATCTGGGAAGTTTTGCCTGAGCCCTCGATACCTTCAAGTGTAATGAACATGGGTTTTGCCAATTATCATATAACCGCTCGGAGTTAGTCCTTTGCTTTGAGGAGATTTTCCCAGCCCTTCATATCTTCCAGTACGCTATAATCTGTCTGGTCACACTTTATGGGTGTAATCGAAATAAAATCTTCACACAAAGCCGAACCGTCAATATCAGTGGATTTACCTGCAGGCAGTGAATCACATCCCTGCCAGTAATACGTCCGTTTGCGCGGATCTAACCTTTTATCGATGAATTCAGGAAAGAATTCCAAATCCAATCGGCTGATTCGAATTCCGGCAATTTCCTTTAACGGCCGATTGGGAATGTTGACGTTTAAAAAGGTACCAAACGGCAGCCGGTCAACATATAGCTGTTCTGCCAGTTTTGCGATGAAGATGGCAGCTTCGTCATAATATTGCGCGTCACGGCTATGGATCGATACCGCCATGGCCAGGATGCCGTATAAGGTTGCCTCCTTCGCGGCCGCAACCGTTCCGGAATAATTAATATTCACGCCGACATTGGCACCCGGATTCATTCCTGAAATTACCATATCCGGTTTAGAATCAAGAATTTCCAATACCCCCATTTTGATACAATCGGCCGGCGTACCGCTTACGGCATAACCCTGAAAGGCGCCGTTAATAGATACTTTGTTTGCGCGCAACGGTTCGTTTAAAGTGATTGCATGGCCGATGGCACTTTGCTCACGATCCGGAGCGATGACCGCAACTTTATGTCGCGCCGTCAAATGTTTATAAAGTGCTTCCAATCCGGGCGCATAAATACCATCGTCATTGGTTATTAGGATATTCATAACAATTCACACGCATCTGATTAAGGTAAATGCGGGCAACAAAAATCCCTGGCAGGCTGTATCGACGGAAGTGGCAGTTCGACCCGATAACCTGCAAATGAAATTAAACGGCCGGGAAGGGATTTATCGAAATAACCCTTAAAGAAACGACCCGGGACCGAAATGGGTGGGCTGTCTGGATGCTGCGCTTTCTTTTTTGTTTGACTTCGAAATCCCATGATTTTCAGCTCAATTGACTTTCAAGCAATATCTTGACATATTTAATCCAGATGCGTTTATATCCCAAATCGTAATTATATTCAAGGCATATGAAGCCAACCCCCTGTTTATTACTCGAGCATTAATACCCGACGGGAACGAATAAAGATCTGATTGAATGCTGCCAGTCATACCCAATATAAAAAATAAGCCGACAGGTTCCAGACGGCTACGGTCCAATGGCCTGAATCGAATGCGCATTCCCAAGATGTGTGTGATGGCTGTCTTTTTGGTGGGATTGGTGCTGGTTTCTTTTTTCCACCTGGATCAAGCGATTGCCCAAATCCGTGAGCTGAAAGCAGATCAAATCTTAAAAGGCGATGATCAGCAACCATGGGAGATTGAGGCGGATGAGGTCGCCTACGACCGCCGGTTAGATCGGTATACCGCCCGCGGCAATGTTAAGATATCCAAAAAAAATATAATGCTCACGGCCGATTTTATTGAATTTGACCACAAGACCATGCACGCCGATGCCAAGGGCAACGTGGTTCTGAAAGTAGGCCAGGATATCCTGTCCGGTAGCCATATGGAAATTGACCTCGATCTGCAGGTGGGTTCGATTGAAAATGCCTATCTGTTTCTTAAAGAAAATAATTTTCATATCACCGCCCACAAAATCCAGAAAACGGGCGAAAAAACGTACCGCATTGATGAAGCTAGCCTTACCACGTGCGAAGGAGAAAAACCGGATTGGAAACTTACCGGCAAAGATATTAAAATAAAGGAGGATGGCTCCGGCACCGCAAAACATGCCACCATGCGCGTGAGAGATGTGCCGGTACTATACACGCCTTATTTTTATTACCCGGCAAATCGTGATCGGCAAAGTGGGTTTTTGATGCCTGAATTTGCAAGTTCAGACCGAAAAGGCACTGAATACACTCAGCCTTTTTTCTGGGCTATTTCAGATAGTTCCGATGCCACCTTTTATGCCAGCTATATGACCAAACGCGGGCTCAAACTCGGGGGCGAATACCGATATATGCTCAGCGAACGCACCCAGGGTGCGATCCAGCTCGATGGCTTTCGCGATCGAAAAATCGATGACGGCATCGGCGACGCCACCGATGCATACGGTTTTTTGGACGAACCCGTGGATGTATTGCGAACCAATGAAAATCGCTACTGGTTTCGTGCCAGTCACCATCAGCAATTGCCCTATGACATCTTTGCGAAATTGGATTTGGACATTGTCAGAGACCAGGACTATCTGCGTGAGTTTCGTGATGGGTATATGGGCTATGAAAAAAGTGAAAAATACTTTCTAAAGGTGTTTAGACGCCAACTGGACGACTTTAATGATCCGTTAAGAGTTAACCGCTTAAATCTGAACCGAATCTGGCCTAAATTCAGTTTAAATTTCGAACCGCGATGGAATGACGATACACAACGCAATAGCAATACAAGCAGAACGCTCCAGAGGTTACCCTTCATTGGATTTGACGGCGCAAAACAGAAAATTTTCAACTCGCCAGTTTATCTGGATCTGGAGTCGCAGTACAATTATTTCTGGCGCGATGAAGGCCCCCGGGGCCAGCGTATCGACCTTCATCCGCGGTTTTACTTGCCGTTCCGCGCAAGAAACTACCTGACCATCGAGCCGTCAGTGGGTCTTCGCCAGACCGCCTATCGATTGGATAAAAAAAATTTTGACGGTGAATCCAATAACAGCAAATGGTCGCATCGTGAACTTTTTGACACACGCTTAGACTTTTTTAGTGAAATAAACAAAGTATTCGATTTGGAAGGTCAGCTGTGGGAAAAAATGAAACATACCATCCGGCCCCAGATTACGCATGAATTTGTACCCGATGCCAATCAGGGCGGATTGCCGAACTTTGATCCGATCGACCGCATCGAGGAGACAAACAAAATTACCTATTCGCTGACCAATACATTGACTTCTAAATCAAAACAAGTGGATGCAGCAGCGGGCTCCTCACAGTCGACGACCGCCCGTGCCGGCATATTCCAAACACCTGCTGATTATGACTATATCGATTTTTTCCGCTTGAAGGTGGAACAGAGCTACGACTTTGAAAAGTCGAACAGAGCCTTTGCACCCATTGTTGCCAAACTGGACGTCATTCCCGGTAAATATATCTGGGTGGATGCAGATGCGGCGTGGTCAGTCTATGATAAGGAATTTTTATCCCACAATATTCAAGGAAAGCTGTCAGATAATCGCGGCGACAGTTTGTATGTGGACTACCGGTGGGCTCAAAAATCCAAAGAAACCGATACGCTTGATAAAATCCATTCCATCACCGGAAAGTTAAACATACAGCTGACCGATCGGCTATCCATCAGCGCAGAACACGAACAAAACATACAGGAAAGCTTAAGAATCCGAACGGGAGCCGGCTTCTTCTATCAAGCCCGTTGCTGGTCGTTCGACTTTAAATACACGGATATGCCCAATGATAAAAGAATTCAATTTCAAATCAACCTGATGGGGCTCGGCGGCGTCGGCAACTAATTTTTTGATTTGGGTTTTGGCTCAGCTGTGCTAAATTGGAATTTTAAAATAGGATCATAGCGAATGGAAGATAAACGATTAAGCCGTCTCTGGTATGTATTACACACCAAAAGCAGATTTGAAAATGTGGTCAATGACGGCCTGGCAAAAAAATCCATAGATGTATTTTTACCGAAGATCACGGTGAGGAGCAAACGCCGGGACAGAAAAGCCATGATTCGAGTCCCTCTGTTTCCCGGCTATCTTTTTGTAAGAACCAATCTGGCACCCGAGTCTCATCTGGAGATTGTAAAGACTGCCGGAGCGGTTCGGTTGATCGGCAGCAAACAGGGGCCGGTTCCGGTGCCGGAAGAAACCATCGATTCATTGAAAATTATGGTGACAGGCGATCATCCCGTAACGACCGGCACCAGTCTGAAGAAGGGAGATAAGGTCCTGGTTGTGAGTGGACCGTTTGTCGGAGTGACCGGAACTTTTATCCGTTACGGCGGAAAAGGCCGCGTTGTCGTCAATATCGAAGCCCTCGGACAATATGCCGGTGTAGAAGTCAGTGAAGACGAAATCGAAATTATACCCAAAATATTAACATAACTGCTTGACATCTAATTAAGTTTTATCTTATAAATTTTGAAAATTTTAAGCCGACTCGTATTTGGAAAAAGGAGGTTCTATGAATAAGTTGGAGCTTATCTCCGCTCTGAAAACTGAGGCCAACATTTCGAAAGCGGAGGCAGCAAAGGTTGTTCAAATATTTTTCGATAATATGGCAGATGCCATGGCGCGTGGAGAGCGGGTTGAAATACGTGGTCTTTGCAGCTTTTTTGTAAAAGATTACAAAAGCTACACCGGTCGAAATCCAAAAACCGGGGAGCAGGTTACGATAAAACCCAAAAAGCTTCCTTTTTTTAAATCCGGAAAAGAATTAAAAGAACGGGTAGATTATTGAAGTTTTATTAAATTTCAATCTGCTGTCGGCGATAGACCGCTCAGATTAAAAGTGTGACCGATCTGCCCGTTGCCCATGGGATATTGCAATGTTGGACTAATGGACAAAGGGGTAAAGAAACCGAAAAGGTATAATTTTAAGTGGTCCCCATCTGTTAGATTCATGATTCCAAGCCTTCCAAGGCGCCAGGATGCAATTGGCCAGTGGAGTAAAATAAGTTGTGCCTGGTTTTAAGCCGCCTATAAATCAAGAACGACCCATACGCATTCTAAATACCCTCCTCAAAAACAGGACCCTCCCCCACGCTTTTCTTTTTACAGGTCCAGAAGGTGTGGGCAAACAGGCTGTGGCGTTAGCCCTGGCAATGGCATTTAACTGCCAAAGGAAAAAATCCGGGCTCAAGCCAGAAGATCGGGGAAAACAGGAAACAGCGGTCCTATCTGCCAAATCAGATTTTGCGGCGCTCGACGCTTGCGGTGTCTGCAAAACGTGCCGCAAAATCGAATCCGGGCACCATGCGGACATCATTCAAATCCAACCGTCCGGCGCATTTATTAAAATTGCTCAGATACGGGAGCTGGTTGGAACTTTGGCCATGAAACCATATGAGGCCAAAATCCGAGTGGTTGTGATATCCAATGCCCAGGCGATGAATGCAGCTGCCAGTAATGCGCTTTTGAAAATATTGGAGGAACCACCCGATCGGACAATGCTGGTTCTGATTGCGACCCAGAGATCCGATCTTCTGCCCACGATCGTATCGCGCTGCCAGCATATCGGATTTAATCCGATCACCAAAAACAACTTGGCAGCGTTACTCAGCGAAGAACATGGATTTAAACCTGAAACAGCCGAAACCATTGCAGCCATGGCAAACGGCAGTTTTTACCGTGCACAGGCCTTGGTCCGCCAAAACTGGTTAAAACGCAGAGAATGGTTGCTCGACGAAATTGAAGCGCTTTCCTCACAACAAATGAGTCGTCTGTTGGCCTTGGCGCAAAAATTGTCCGCGCAAAAAGAGATTTTTTCAGAAACACTGGCGGTCATGAAGGTTTGGTTCAGAGATCTCATCATCGCACATTATGACCCCGATAAAATCATCAATCAGGATATCGCCGATAAGGTTAACATGGCATCAGAAAAAGCCACGACCGCATCGTTGCTATCGAAATTTGATGCAGTTCAACACACCCAGAACGGTGTCACCGCGAACAGCAATTTAAGGCTCACGATGGAGCATTTGCTGATTCAGCTGGCACAACCTTAACCTAAATTGAGCGTTTCAAAATTTAAAAGGGATTTTCATATTATAATCAATGAATTCTATCCGTTTATATTTTTTCGCCGCTTACCATAATGCGGCTCAGAAATAAGGAATTGCGGCATAAGTGGTTATAGAAAAACGTTTGAAAACCGTAACGTTTTTAACAACCACTAAAATTTTGAAACCCTGCGGGATTGCCGATCTTACCGCATCTACGGTGTTAGATGCCGCTCCGCATAGGCAACTATAGCGGAACGACATCTGCCGAATAGCTGCGGCAACCTCGGCAATCGCTTAATTTAGGTTACACTCAAAATGAGCGGTTCATATAATCGGGAACTAAGGAGATTGGCGTAATCTGTGTGTGTTGCTTTCGCGCTGGTAAAATCTAATGACAATTGTATAGAAAGTTGCTAAATTACCAGATTGTGTAATGTTTTATTAAGATTTCGCTGAAAAATTTATCGGTGCCACTCCGGCACCTAAAATCGATTTATTAAATATATGAAAAAAATTGTCGGCATACGATTCAAACCCGCGGGTAAGGTATATGATTTTGACAGCGGTGCTTTTGTCTTAAAACAAGGTGATCACGTGATCGTTGAAACAGAGCAGGGACTCGGCTTCGGAACGGTAGTGGTCCCCCCTTCCGAGAGTGAAAAACCACCACCCGGCAAGCTGCTTAAAAAGGTCTTTCGGCTGGCGACCGAAAAAGACTTCAACCAGCGCAAAAAAAACCTGGCTGACGAAAAGTCCGCGCATACCTTTTGTCTTGAATGCATCCGAAAACTTGGGTTGAAGATGAATCTCTTTTCTGTCGAAAAATCATTCGATGGAAGCAAATATACCTTTTTCTTTACCGCGGAGGGGCGTGTTGATTTCAGGCAACTCGTAAAAATGCTGGTAAAAGAACTCGGCGTCAGGATTGAAATGCGCCAGGTGGGGATCCGAAACCAGGCGAAAATGTGCGGTGGTATTGGGCGTTGCGGCCGTCAGCTGTGCTGTTCAACATTTTTGGACAAATTTGATCCGGTGTCGATACGCATGGCCAAGGAACAAAGCCTGTCCCTTAATCCAACTAAAATTTCCGGGCAATGCGGTCGGCTGATGTGTTGTTTGACCTATGAGTTTGAGACTTACCAGGAGCTAAAAAAGAATTTGCCCCGGTTGGGGAAAACGGTCATAACGCCGAGCGGAAAAGGTAAAGTGGTTCGGCATAACGCCATCTGCAACCGCATCGCCGTCCGCCTGGATGACGACTTGGAAATCGAATTTACCGCAGATAAAGTACACCAAAAGAAGGAATAAGAAAGAAAATGCCCAAGCCGTTTTACGTCACCACGCCCATTTACTATGTAAATGCACGCCCGCACTTAGGACATGCCTATACAACCATTGTCGCTGATGTAATTACCCGGTTTCACGCAATGCGCGCGGCAGACGTTTATTTCCTGACCGGAACAGACGAACACGGAGATAAAGTTGTGCGAGCGGCCAAAAAAGAAGACATAAGCCCCAGGGCATATGTCGACAAGATTAGCCAGCTGTTTAGAGATTTATGGCCGGAGCTCAATATTTCCAATAACTACTTTATTCGTACGACCGATGCCGCCCACATGGAGATCGTAAGCCAAATTCTGCAGAAAATATATGATGCCGATGATATCTATTTCAGTGAATATGAAGGCCAGTATTGTTTCGGATGTGAGCGATTTTATACCGAACGGGAATTGATCGACGGCAAGTGCCCGGATCACGAAACCGCCCCGGAAACCATTAAAGAATCTAATTACTTTTTTAAGATGAGTCGCTACCAGGATTGGCTCATCGATCACATCAAGCAGCATCCGAATTTTATCCGCCCCGAACGCTATCGTAACGAGGTGCTCGCCTTTCTCAGAGAACCGCTTGAGGATCTTTGCATATCACGACCAAAGAGCCGACTGCAGTGGGGCATCACGCTTCCATTTGATGATAAATATGTCACCTACGTCTGGTTTGATGCGTTATTAAACTACATTACGGCACTGGGGTATCCGGATGGCGAGTTGTTTCAAAAATTCTGGCCGGTCGCCCAGCACATTGTTGCCAAAGATATCCTCAAGCCACACGGAATTTATTGGCCCATCATGCTCAAAGCTGCCGAAATTCCGATATATCAGCATCTAAATGTTCACGGATACTGGAACATTGAACAGAGTAAAATGTCGAAAAGCCTTGGCAATGTTGTCGAACCGTTGCAACTGAAAAATATATATGGTCTGGACGCATTCCGGTTTTTTCTGATTCGCGAAATGAACTTCGGGCTGGATTCAAGCTTTGGTGAGAACGCATTGGTGCAGCGGATCAACTCGGATCTGGCCAATGATCTGGGTAATTTATTCTCCAGGATTCTTTCCATGGCCCATAAATATTTTAAAGGACGCGTACCCGAAATCGATCCCCAGGCAGAGCAGGAATTGGGTCTCGATTTGCAGTCCGGAGCCATGAAAACAATTGAGGAATATGAACGTTTTATGGAATCTTTTGAATTTCATAGAGCGCTGATGGCCGTGTGGGAATTTATCGCACAAATGAATAAAATGATCGATGTAACCGCACCCTGGATTCTGGCCAAGAAAAAATCAAGTCGCAAGCAGTTGGAAGCCGTGATTTATCAGTTGCTTGAAGGACTTCGGATCATTTCCGGTCTTATTTACCCTGTAATGCCGGATACGGCAAAAAACATGCAAAAACACCTCGGGCTGAAGCCGAACAGTTCGTTTTATTATCTTGATCATCTCAAAACCTGGCGCGCAATACCGCCGGGTACGGCGCTGCTAAAATCAGTCGCCCTATTTCCGAGAGTGGAGGTCGAGAAAAATAGGACAGATTCAGCCCACCAGACGCAGGAGGATCTCACTACATTGAATATCAAACCCGAAATTACGTTGGACGAATTTAGCCGCATCGATCTGCGAGTTGCAACTGTTGTGCACGCCGAACAGATTCCAAAAGCAAAAAAGCTATTAAAACTGGAAGTCGAACTGGGGCAAAAAAGAACCCTGGTAGCTGGAATCGCCGAAAAATACACTCCTGAGGATTTGATCGGTAAACAGGTCATCATTGTTGCCAATTTGAAGCCCGCCAAACTCATGGGAGTGGTATCTAACGGAATGGTGGTTGCCGCAGTTGACGAATCCGGCCCAACACTGGCAACGCTGGAAAAACCAGTGCTGCCCGGAACACCTCTCAAATAAGGTTCCAAGGTTCAACGTTCAAAGGTTCAGAGGTTAGAGGCCTTGCTGAAACGGCATTATGCACACTACTTTAATCCTTAAAATTCCAAACCCTGAACCCTGAACCCTTGAACTCAGAACCCGGGGACTGAAACCTAAACACTGAAATCTTATTTAGCCAGCCAAAAGTAAAGAGCAAACAAAAGCAAGT
>JAAUXY010050037.1_pt1 | contig 12420 bp, 13 predicted proteins | sample 7278121 | NCBI WGS metagenome assembly JAAUXY01 (sample SAMN14350117, study PRJNA611818) | marine sediment metagenome | isolation source: surface marine sediment (1.8m) | place: French Polynesia: Moorea | collected 2018-08 | reverse complement strand
GGGCAATGTAAATTGTGTGGGGATCCGTTCGTGTTAGGATGAGGGCAAAAGATGTGCCGAAACACTGTTTTTTGATTATTATCGGCAACACCAGCTGAAAATTCGGGTTGTTCGCATTTTCAACACTTATGGGCCGCGAATGCACCCTAACGATGGTCGCGTTGTCAGTAATTTTATCCTTCAGGCCCTAAAAAATGAAGATATAACAGTATATGGTGACGGTCAGCAAACCCGATCTTTTTGCTACGTTGATGACATGATCGACGGTGTCATCCGCATGATGAACGCTCCGAATGGATTTACCGGTCCGGTGAATCTGGGCAATCCCACAGAGTTCACGATCCTTGAGTTGGCTGAAAAGATTATTGCCCTGACGGGATCCAAATCGAAAATCATATTTAAACCACTTCCACAAGACGATCCACTGCAACGCAGGCCGGATATTGAACTGGCCATGGCGAAATTGAACTGGAAGCCACAAATACAATTGGAGGCGGGACTTCAGCGGGCCATCGAATATTTTAAAAATCAATAAAAAGTTACCTCAACCGGCAAGCCATCTTTTAGGAGAAGTTGATGAAACGTGCATTGATAACCGGAATTACCGGTCAGGACGGTGCCTATCTGGCCGAGTTTTTATTAAACAAAAACTATGAGGTCCATGGCATTAAACGCCGGGCTTCTTCGTTTAACACCGCCCGGGTAGATCATCTCTACCAAGATCCCCACGAAGAAGATGTTGGATTTTTTATGCATTATGGTGATTTGACCGATGCCACCAATCTGATACGTGTCATCCAGGAAGTCCAACCCGATGAGATCTATAATTTGGCTGCCCAAAGCCACGTCATGGTTTCCTTTGAGACCCCTGAATATACCGCTAATGCAGATGCGCTCGGTACGCTGCGTTTACTGGAGGCAATCCGTATTCTCGACCGTATTGATACGACCCGGTTCTACCAGGCGTCAACATCCGAACTCTATGGGTTGGTCAAAGAGACACCGCAAACTGAAACGACCCCGTTTTATCCCCGTTCGCCCTATGGTGTGGCCAAACTTTATGCCTACTGGATTACGGTGAATTACCGTGAGGCATACGGAATGTATGCCTGCAATGGTATTTTATTCAATCACGAATCTCCCATCCGGGGCGAAACCTTTGTTTCGCGCAAAATCACTCGAGCCTTGGCACGCATCAGCAAGGGCTTGCAGAAAAAGTTGTATATCGGTAATCTGGATGCACGCCGGGACTGGGGTCATGCCAGAGATTATATCGAAATGCAGTGGTTGATGCTGCAGCAGGATCAGCCGGATGATTACGTCATTTCGACTGGTATACAGCATTCGGTGCGGGAATTCATCGAGCTGGCTGCCAAAGCGACCGGCATTGCCATTCGTTGGGAAGGGCAGGGGATTCATGAAAGAGGTATTGATGCAAATAGCGGCAATGAGCTGGTTTGTATTGATCCCCGTTATTTTCGTCCGACTGAAGTTGACACATTGCTGGGGGACAGCACCAAAGCCCGTCAACAACTGGGTTGGGCACCCAAAACCACCTTCAATGAACTGGTAAAAGAAATGGTGACCATGGACCTATTGGAGGCGGAAAAAGACAAATTGTGCTTGCAAGAAGGCTTTCAAACCTATCATCAGGCTGAATAAGGTCAGGCCTTGAGATACCCGTTATCGAAGGAAATGCGTAAACCTAAACCCACAACATCCGTTTCTGCGGAGCGTCCAGGCATCTTGCCAGTGGAAACGTGCATTTTTCTGGCGGGCCATAGAGGGATGGTCGGCTCTGCCATCCATCGCTTGTTGCGGGCGCACCACTATGAGAACATCATCACCCGCTCCCGCGACGAACTGGACCTTGTCGATCAAGCTGCGGTGCGCCAATTCTTTAAGGATGAAAAAATCGAGGCGGTTATTTTAGCTGCTGCCAGAGTGGGCGGTATCCAAGCCAATGACACCTATCGGGCTGAGTTTATTTATGAAAACCTCATGATCCAGAACAATGTGATCCATGAGGCCTATCAGGCGGGTGTAAAGCGCTTGATGTTCTTGGGCTCTTCTTGCATCTACCCGAAATATGCCGAACAACCGATGCAGGAAGAGCAACTTCTAACCGGCCTTTTGGAACCCACCAATGATGCCTATGCCATTGCTAAAATTGCCGGCATTAAGCTTTGCGAATCATACAACCGTCAATACGGCACCTATTACCGTTCAGTGATGCCCACTAATTTATATGGGCCCAATGATCATTTTGACTTGGAAAACTCACACGTTTTGCCGGCGATGATCCGCAAATTTCATCTGGCCAAACTTGCCTCTCAAAAGGATTGGGAAAAAATTAAAAAAGATGAAAACGTATTCGGGCCGATTTCATTAGATTTCAGAAAAATATTAAAAGCGATTGCAGACAAATCGCCCGATGATCAAGGCCCGTCGCCCGGCATCGAGCTGTGGGGCAGCGGTCAGTCCAAGCGTGAATTTTTACATGTTGATGATCTGGCAGCGGCCTGTTTGTTTATTGGTCGTCTGACTGATGAGGCCTATGCCGCCGGTTGTGCTCCTATCAAAACATCACCGCAAGGATCCCTGCAAATTGGGCCAGCGGATGATGCGAATGCTGATCTTGCAGATCGAGGCCAGGTGTCTCATATCAATGTGGGCAGCGGCAAAGATATCCGTATTGCGGAATTAGCGCAGACGATTCAAGATATCGTCGGTTATGCAGGCGCTGTCCGTTGGAACACAGCAAAGCCGGATGGAACGCCTCGTAAATTATTGGATATAAGCCGCTTAACGCAACTGGGATGGAGGCCTCGCATCAGTTTACGAGAAGGTATTAAAAGCACCTATGCGTGGTATCTGGCGCAATTGGAAAGTGCCTAAATGTTTGGGGGGAATATTAATTAAAAGAGGCCTCTTCAAATGCGTTGTTGACATCCCCGGAGCCGTACGGCGACTTCAGACCAGATAAAAGCGCTTCAAAAGCGCAACAATCGGCGGTGGGACTATCGATTTTAGCCACATTTTGTCAGGCTGTTTTGCACGACTTCAAACCATTATCACATTCTGGCCCGCGGTTGTCTTCGCCCAACCTGTTTTAAATAGATGGGTGACAGCACGCGGCAACCCCAAAAAGGAGGATAAATGCGAATCATTGACGCCCGAAAAAGAATGCATCTAGTGGTTTTGGCCCTTATTATTGGGATGGTCATTTCTGTAGGCGGCTGTTCGTCACTCAAAAAAAAGGACAAGACCGCCACGGCACCCGCTGCCAAAAGCGATTCAGCGGTGCCAGCGCTTTATTATGACTTTGGTGATGTGTTGGTTCCAAAAGAGCTAAAAGTCGACAAAAAATCCTCTTTTATTTATCAAACCGAAGGTTTTTCTGCCGGCGTATTGGTGTTAAAGGGCCGTATTGACGGCAGTTCTCTGATATCTTTTTTTGAGAAAAACATGGCCAAGGACAATTGGCAAATGATCAGTTCTTTTAAGTCCAACCGAACCATGCTGTTGTTTCAAAAGGCCCATCGTTGGTGCGTCATGAATATCAGCGATGAGACCTTTAATACCTACGTCGAAATCTGGGTGGCGCCGACCACAAAAGGCAGCTAAACGGATTTGCTCAAATGGTCAAGATTCAATCAGCGGTCATTTGCAGGGAGCACCCGCCTGCTGGCTTGTTTGCAGGTGTAAAAGGTGACCATAATGAAATATTCCATAAAACATAAAAGTATAATCCTGGGCGTTTGTGGCGGAATCGCCGCTTACAAAAGTGTTGAGATCCTAAGGCTATTAATCCAGGCCGATGCTCGCGTGCGGGTCATTATGACCCAAAGTGCCCAGTGGTTTGTGGGGCCGCTAACATTTGAGGCCCTTTCCGGTCAACCGGTTTTTAAAGACATGTTTGCCGAAGATCATGAGGCTTCGATACGGCACATCGACTGGGCGCAGGCGGCTGACGGCGTCATTATTGCTCCGGCTACCGCCAATACGATTGGAAAACTGGCGCACGGTATCGCCGATGATCCCTTGAGCACCTTCATGTTGGCGGTTACCGCACCGGTTCTGGTTTGCCCATCCATGAATAGCCAGATGTATGCCAGCAAAGCGGTTCAACGAAATCTTGACACGCTCAGGTCGGATGGATATTTTGTAATGGATCCCGGATCCGGGCAGCTGGCTTGCGGCACATCCGGTCCGGGAAGACTCCCCGATCCGGAAATCATTGTTGATCGATTCATCAGCTGCTTTGTACCCAACGATCTGGCTGGGAAAAAGTTTGTTATCACCGCTGGCCCCACCATCGAACCCATAGATCCGGTTAGATTTATCAGCAACCCTTCGTCGGGCAAGATGGGGTATGCGGTTGCCCGGGCCGCAGCGCAACGGGGTGCAGAGGTTACCTTGATCACCGGTCCCACCCATCTGCCCGATCCGACAAATGTGACCATTATCAGGGTTCGGACAACCGATGAAATGGCCAAGGCGGTATTGGAACAATTTGAAACGGCGGATGTCGTTGTTAAAGCCGCAGCGGTGTCCGATTACGGACCGCAGGAAAGTGCCGTTCATAAAATAAAAAAAGGCAAAAACGAATGGGTCTTGTCACTCAAGCAGAATCAAGATATTCTCAAGGCTCTGGGCCGTCAGAAGACACACCAGGTACTGGTGGGATTTGCAGCTGAAACGAGAGATTTGGAGCAAAACGCCACTCACAAACTAACTGAGAAAAATCTAGATATGATTGTCGGCAACCTGGTGGGAACTGCTGAGTCCGGTTTTGAATCCGATACCAACACAGTGACCTTTTTTTACCCTGATGGTACGCAGGAATCATTGCCATCAATGGAAAAGCAGGCGGTTGCGCATGCATTGCTGGATCGGATTATCGAAAAAGCAATGTCCGTGGCAGCCGATGGAGAGACCTGAAAACAAATAGCGCTGGGTTGTTGTGGCCTTAAGATCTCAAATAATTGAAACAATCGATGCGTTGAGCCTTTGCCTTCAACGTCTATCCCGAGGCGGCCATCGCGGATTTGATTGCACGTCCGGTAGTCTTGCAAAGCTGGCCGAGTGGGGCGTTGCTCCGCAAGCGCGCTATGAAACCCTGGCGGATATACGGTCTGATTTAGGAGACTGTCAGCGGTGCGGGCTATCACAGCATCGCCAGCATATCGTTTTCGGTTCGGGTAGCCCCACAGCTAAACTTGTATTTGTGGGCGAAGGTCCGGGTTTCGAAGAAGATCAGCAGGCTAAGCCTTTTGTCGGACCAGCCGGTCAATTGCTGAACAAAATTATTGGCGCCATTAACTTAACCCGCAGTCAGGTTTATATCAGCAATATTGTTAAATGCCGCCCACCGAAAAATCGCAATCCGCAACCCGATGAAATTAAGACTTGCTTTCCTTTTTTAGACCGCCAACTTGATGCCATCCGGCCGGTCTTTATTTGTGCGTTGGGATCGATTGCAGCGCAGACGCTGCTAAATACGCCCGAACCGATCTCTAAACTGAGGGGACGTTTTTATGACTACCGGGGCATCAAACTGCTTCCCACCTACCATCCCGCTTATCTGCTCCGCAATCCCGAAAAAAAAAGGCAGGTTTGGGAAGATATGAAGATGCTGATAAAGGAATATCCATATGAAGCTTAAACCAATATTGATTTTATTCATGTTTTGGCTTTCACTCGTTTTTGTGAACGCCACCTGGGCAGCCAAAGGCGATGTGTATATCATTTCGATCAACGATGCCATCAGCCCGGGTATTGCCGAATACATAAAAAACGGCATTGAAAGGGCTGAAAATGAAGGTGCGGCCTGCCTGATTATCGAGCTGGATACACCCGGTGGACTGGCGGAATCGATGCGTCTGATCATCAAAGACATTCTGGGCAGTACGGTACCGATTGTTGTTTTTGTGGCGCCGCGTGGTGCCAGAGCCGCTTCAGCCGGCGTGATGATAACCATGGCCGCTGATGTCGCTGCGATGGCACCCGGGACCAATATCGGGGCGGCCCATCCCGTTGGTGCAGGGGGCAAAGATATCAGCGGCAAAATGTCGGAAAAAGTGATCAACGATATGGTCGCTCATGCCAAGAGTGTCGCTGAAGAACGCGGCCGTAATCAAAAATGGGTGGAAGAGGCCATTCGGGAAAGCGTTTCGGTAACGGAAACAGAGGCTCTCAAGAAGAACGTCATCGATCTTATTGCCGAAGACACCGATGACCTTATCCAGCAGTTAAATGGTCTTAAAATTGCGGATAAAGGCGAATTAAAACTAGACAACGCGAAGAAAGTTGTCGTGGAACCCTCGCTGCGAACCAATATTTTAAAAACGATCAGCAATCCCAATATCGCCTACATCTTACTGTTGCTTGGTTTGGCCGGACTATATTTTGAATTATCCCATCCGGGAGCCATCTTTCCCGGTGTTGTTGGTGGCATATCGCTTGTTTTGGCATTTTTTGCGCTGCAGACTTTGCCGGTCAATTACGCCGGGATACTGCTCATTGTTTTGGCGATCATTTTTTTCATTATGGAAATGAAAATTCCCAGCTATGGGCTTTTAAGCGTGGCCGGGGTGCTTTCGCTTCTGTTGGGTTCGCTGATGATGTTCAGGGGCACAGGCCCGGATATGAAATTATCCCTAAAGGTATTGTTGCCCACCCTGATTTTGGTATCCGGCTTTTTTGTGTTTGTGGCCGGCTTGGTATTTCGTGCCCAGATGTCCAAACCCAGGACCGGTACAAAAGGTCTGGTTGGTGAAATTGGCATTGTCAAAAAAGCTTTGACACCCGAAAAAGAGGGTAAGGTGTTTATTCATGGAGAGTTGTGGAATGCCAGGGCTCAAAAAACAATTGATGAAAATACCAAAGTTCGGGTCATTAAGGTGATTAATTTATTGTTGGAGGTGGAGCCCGTCGAAGAAACCGCTATCGTTTAGCATTTTTGATTGCTAAAAAATGCCTACTTTAAATAGCCGTGTTACGCGACACTGCCAAAATCGAGGTATCGGCAGAAGCATCTTCATTGAAAGAAGATCAGCTTGAGGTTTGCATCATTTAGTGGTAAACCCTTTTCACCGTTATAAAGAATTTACACAAAATATAGGAGGATTGCATGAGTCTTTTTACTCCAATTGCCATTCTCGTGTTGGTGATCTTTTTCTTGTCAGCAGCATTACGAATACTCAATGAATATGAACGTGGCGTCATATTCAGGCTGGGGCGTGTTATTGCTGCCAAAGGACCGGGGCTGATCATTTTGATTCCCTTGATCGATAAGATGGTAAAGGTCAGCTTACGCTTGGTTGCCATGGATGTGGATCCTCAAGACGTGATCACAAGAGACAACGTTTCCGTTAAGGTCAATGCCGTTATCTATTTCAGGGTGATCGATCCCATCAAAGCCATCGTGGAAGTCGAAAATTACAGCTATGCCATGTCACAGCTGGCCCAAACCACACTAAGGAGCGTGTGCGGTCAGTCCGAACTGGATGATCTGCTGGCTGAAAGAGAAAAAATCAATACGGAACTGCAAGAAATTTTGGACACACATACAGACCCGTGGGGTATTAAAGTTGCCACGGTTGAGCTTAAACACATCGATTTGCCTGGAGAAATGCAAAGGGCAATTGCGCGCCAGGCGGAGGCCGAGCGTGAGAGACGTGCCAAGGTGATCAATGCCGAAGGTGAATTTCAGGCGGCCAGCAAATTGGCGGAGGCCTCGGAGATCATCGAAAAACATCCAACTGCACTGCAACTCAGATATCTGCAAACCATGAATGAAATGTCAACTGAAAGTAATTCAACCACAATCTTCCCGATTCCAATCGAGCTTTTTAAGCCTTTTACGCGCCTTTTTAAGAAAGATGATCAAGAATAAAAGATTGAACTCATCGGCTGATTTTGATATCAAATTATTTTAAACTACTATATCAATTAAAAATAAATATTATACCGGCGTCATACATAGGCGGAGGCCAAACAGCCTCCGCTTATGCTTTCAACTTATAACATGAGGAGAAATAGACAAATGAGCGAGCCAACTGAAAAAGCATCCGAAACTCAAGAAAACAGCGCCGATTCGAATGCGGAAACCCAGGAAACAGAAGCAAGTGCTGGCGAGACGTCAACGGAAACCCAGGAAAACGCTGCTCCGGCCGAAGAAAAGTCGGACGCAAAACCTGAAAAATCAGCCAAAGCAACAGAGGCGCCCGCCGCAGACATAGAAAAAACCCTGGAAAAGATGACAGTCAAAGAACTCCGTGAGATTGCTAAAGACATACCGGGGATCACCGGTGTGCACGCGATGAAAAAAGAGGAATTGATTAGCGGCATTAAAAAAGCAAAAGGCATCAAAGATGAACCGGTGAAAAAAGCCGCTGGCAGCACACGAGAGTTGAAACTAAAGATTAAAGCTCTGAAGGCCGAGCGTCAGGTCGCGTTGGAAGCCAAAGATAAGAAAAAGGCCACCATTTTCAGGCGGCGTATTTCCAAACTCAAAAAGAAAACCCGAAAGGTCGCCGCTTAGCGGCGACGTTATTTGTTATTCGTTATCGTTAATAGAGCCACTTGACATTCAAAAAGGATGCACCCTTGATCAAACCAATTTCAAATGGGTCCGAACACTGATGTTGCGCTTGAATCGAGTCATGATTACACAAATAACCAATAACAAATAACCAATAACGAATAACAAAAAACAGCCAACATGAAAATAAATCCAGCCTCTGTTGCTTTTGATATCGACGGCGTCGTTGCCGACACGATGACCCTGTTTCTTGATATTGCCCGACAGGAGTTTAACCTTAACAGCATTTCATATGACGATATTACCTGCTATAATCTGGCGGACTGCCTTGAAATCGAACCTAAGATCATTGATGCTGTTGTAACCCGAATTCTGGATGGGAACTACCATACCCCCCTGAATCCGCTTGCAGGGGCGCCCGACGTGTTGTATCATCTGGCCAGCCTATGTGGGACTGTAGTCTTTGTAACCGCACGTCCCTATACAGGTCCATTGAATGATTGGATGCGTGAAACGCTGCACTTGGACCCATCGTCGGTAGACCTCATTGCCACGGGTTCACACGAGACCAAAGCCGGCATTCTGCAGCAACGCAAAATTGAGCATTTTGTTGACGATCATCTCGAAACCTGTTTTTTGCTGCAAAAGGCCGGCATACAACCGATTCTTTTTCAACAGCCTTGGAATCGCGAGCAACACCCGTTTGTCGAGGTGGGCTCCTGGAATGAGCTGGCAAAACTTCTTGCGCTTTAGAAGAGAATTTCCAAATGGAATCCCATCCAGAATATCCATTGGTCGGTTCGTTTATCGATTCCCTTGTCACAGAAAAAGGGTATTCGGATCATACCTGCCGCGCCTACCGCAAAGACCTCCAAGATTTTTTCTCCTTTATCACCGATTCGCATCCGTCCGGGAAAGCACGTCAAAAGCGAACGTCTGCAATGGATTTAGAGCAGATCGACGGTATCATCATTAGAGGGTATCTGGGTGTTTTACATCGCAAAAACAAGAAAACAACTGTGGCCCGTAAGCTTTCAGCCATTCGATCTTTCTTTAAATTTTTAGAAAAAAGAGGCCTTATTTCCCAAAATCCGGCCGAGCATGTTATGACGCCTAAACAGGATAAAACCATACCGGTTTATCTATCGGTTGATGACATGTTTCGATTGCTGGATTCGATCCAGAGTGACACGTTGCTGGATTTAAGAAATCGTGCCATCTTTGAAACACTTTACTCTAGCGGTATTCGCGTGTCTGAGCTGACCCAGATGGATGTCCCGGATGTTGATTTTAAAGCGGCCGTTATTCGTGTGCTTGGCAAAGGCAATCAGCAGCGAATGGTACCGGTGGGACAGAGAGCATTAACCGCCATAAAGACCTATCGCACCCGATTGCATACGCAAATCGATCCGGAAGCCGCAACTAGCGGCCCTTTATTTTTGAATCGGTTTAATAAACGCTTGAGCTCACGATCAATTGCCCGGATTTTAAAGCAACTGATTGCTGCGATGGGCCTTTTGACACCGGTGTCGCCGCATGCGTTGCGGCATAGCTTTGCCACTCATTTGTTGGATGCCGGAGCAGATTTGCGTGCGGTACAAGAACTTTTAGGACACAAAAGCCTTTCGACCACTCAAAAATACACGCATGTCAGTATTGATCATTTGATGGAAACTTACGATAAGGCGCATCCGCGAAAGTAATCGGATTCGGAAAAAAAGATGGATAATTATAGAAACTTGGATCATAATGGAAGTCGCCTGATTTCATGCACTTGCGCATAGCTGCATACATGATAAAAAGACATTTATCCGAATCTAAACGATCAGTCTTTTTTTGACGCTATTTGCCGAAATTATTTTCAACAAATATATTTAATTTCTCATTAATTTTCATGCAAGAAAATGATAAGAGGGATGCGATGAATATCCACGGAACAACGATTTTAGCGGTCAGACACAAGGGCAAAGCAGTGGTTGCCGGCGACGGCCAGATTACGCTAAATAACAATATCATCAAACATCAGGCTAAAAAAGTCAGAAAGATCTATCAACAAAAGATTATCGTCGGATTTGCTGGTGCCACAGCTGATGCTTTGAATCTTTCGGAACGCCTGGAACACAAACTGGAACAATACAACGGGAATCTGACCCGCGCAGCAGTTGAATTGGCGCGCGACTGGCGTACCGATAAATATTTAAGGCGCTTAGAAGCGCTTATGATTGCCGTGGATGCGAAGCAAATGTATCTGATTTCCGGTAACGGCGACGTGATTGAACCGGACCAAGCCATCATCGGGATTGGGTCTGGTGGTGTTGCTGCTCAAGCTGCGGCGCTGGCGCTGGCTGCGCATGCCGACATCAGCGCCCGTAAAATTGTCGAAGAAGCCATGAAGATAGCGGCATCTATTTGTGTGTTTACCAATACACATATTGTGGTAGAGGAACTCTAAATGAAACCATTAAAACCCTCCGAGGTTGTTAAAGAACTTGATAAATACATTATCGGCCAGGACAAGGCCAAACGTTCGGTTGCCATTGCATTACGCAATCGGTGGCGTCGCCAGCAGGTACCCGAAGAGTTGCGTGACGAGATTGCGCCTAAAAACATTATATTAATCGGCCCAACCGGCGTCGGCAAAACCGAAATTGCCAGACGGTTGTCCCGGCTGACGGATTCGCCTTTTTCAAAGGTGGAAGCTTCTAAATTTACTGAAGTGGGCTATGTGGGGCGCGATGTTGAGTCAATGGTCAGAGATCTTCTCGAATTGACGATCAATACCCTTAAATCACGCGAGCAGGAAGCAGTCCAGGATAAGGCCTGGCAGGCTGCTGAAGAACGAATGCTGGATCTATTGCTGCCAAAGTCAGGCGGAACGACGACGTCGCGGACTGATGACACCAAAGAGGTTCAGTTTGAACTGGTTACCTCTGCCAATGAAGAGTCATCTTCGACCAGGGAAAAACTGCGAGATATGCTGCGGCGCGGCAAACTGAATAATCGATTTGTCGATTTAGACGTTGCGGACCGCAGCGGACCGATGGTTGAAATTTTTTCAAATGTCGGCATGGAAGAGATGGGTATTAACTTTAAAGATATGCTAGGCGGTGTCTTTCCCAAAACAACCAAGCGCCGAAAGATAAAAGTGCCTGAGGCGATGGAAATAATGGCCCAAGAAGAGGCCCAGGGATTGGTGGATATGGATAAAGTCGTTAGACGGGCCATTCAAAAGGTCGAACAGTCGGGGATCATTTTTCTTGATGAAATCGACAAAATTGCGGGCCGCAACAGTTCACATGGTCCAGATGTGTCCCGGGAAGGCGTCCAGCGGGATCTGCTACCCATTGTTGAAGGCTCCAGCGTGACGACCAAATATGGACCGGTAAAAACCGACCATATCTTGTTTGTGGCCTCCGGCGCTTTCCATACCGTTAAGCCCTCTGATTTAATCCCGGAATTGCAGGGTCGCTTTCCCATTCGCGTTGAGCTAGATGCACTGGGCAAAAATGAGTTTGTCCGGATTTTAACGGAGCCTAAAAATGCCCTCTTGCTCCAGTATATGGCCTTATTAAAGACCGAAGGTGTTGACGTTGCCTTTGAAGATGATGCGGTTGAAGCCATTGCCCGGATTGCCGAAGAGGTCAATAACCGTACTGAGAATATCGGTGCCCGCAGATTGCAGACCGTCATGGAGCGTCTGCTGGAAGATATTCTTTTTAAAGCACCGGATGTGCCCAAGAAGCAATTGGTGATCAGCAAGGATGATGTGGAGGCCAAGCTAAAAGAAATTAAAGACGATGAGGATTTGAGTCGGTATATTCTGTAGTTCCGTTGAGTAGCCTTTTCGGACTTTCTACCACTGAACTGCGCAT
>JAAUXY010166467.1_pt1 | contig 12421 bp, 9 predicted proteins | sample 7278121 | NCBI WGS metagenome assembly JAAUXY01 (sample SAMN14350117, study PRJNA611818) | marine sediment metagenome | isolation source: surface marine sediment (1.8m) | place: French Polynesia: Moorea | collected 2018-08 | reverse complement strand
GAGCCGGGCCGCGACGCGCCGCGCAATGTCGCGAAACAGCGAGGTGACCGGCCCGTCGGGGTCGCTCACCACGGTCGGCTTGCCCTCGTCGACGTCGGCGCGCACTCGCCGGTCGAGCGGCAGCGACCCGAGCAGGGTGACGCCGTACTCCTCGGCCATGCGCTCACCCCCGCCCTGGCCGAAGATCGCCTCGGCGTGCCCGCACTGGCTGCACACGTGCAGGCTCATGTTCTCCACCACGCCCAGGACTGGCACCTGGACCTTCTCGAACATCTTCAGCCCTTTGCGGGCGTCGAGCAGCGCGATGTCCTGCGGCGTGGTCACGATGATGGCGCCGCTGACGGGTATCTTCTGCGCCAGGGTGAGCTGGGTGTCGCCGGTGCCGGGGGGCAGGTCGATCACCAGATAGTCCACGTCGCGCCAGTTCGTGTCCTTCAGCAGCTGCTCCAACGCCTGCGTCACCATCGGGCCACGCCAGATCATCGGCGTTTCCTCGTCGATCAGATAGCCGATGGACATCGACTGGAGGTGGTAGCTCATCACTGGCTCGAGCGACTTGCCGTCGCGCGATTCCGGTTGTCCGCTGGCACCGAGCATCCGGGGCTGGCTCGGGCCGTAGATGTCGGCGTCGAGTAGGCCCACCGTGGCCCCTTCCGCGGACAGGGCGAGCGCCAGGTTCGCCGCCACCGTGGATTTGCCCACGCCCCCCTTGCCCGAGGCCACCGCGATGACGTTTTTCACGTTGTCGAGCATCTCCACGCCGTGCTGAACGGCGTGGGAGGCGACCTTGTAACGGATCTCCACGTCACACTCGCTCACCCCGTCGAGCGCGCACACGCGGGCGGCGAGCTCGCGCTCGAGCACCGGCCCGTAGTCACGGGCCGGAAAGCCCAACGAGATCTTCAGGCTCACGCGACCGTCGGTGATGTCGGCGTCCTTGACGCACTTCGCGCTCACGAGGTCCATACCCAGATAGGGATCGGTGTACGTCTTGACGGCCTGCTCCACCCCCGCTCGGGTGAGTTGGGACACGGTTCTGCTCCCGGAGTGATTGAAAGGACCGCCAAGTGTAGCCCAGATCGTTCCCGTGCGGGTCGGGATCGATCCCGCGGGAGCTGGGCCGGCCCGGTCGGTTCTCCGGCGCCACCGGACAGCGACCGGCCTCGAGGCGAGCCTCCATGCTACTATCGCGCTTTTCGCTAGCGACCGGAGCCTGGCCCGACCCGTGAGCCGCCCACGATGACCCCGACATCGCGAACCCTGCTCGTGACCAGCGCCTTGCCCTACGCCAACGGCTCCATCCACATCGGGCATCTGGTCGAGTACATCCAGACCGACATCTGGGTCCGCTTCCAGAAGGCACGTGGGCATCGCTGCCTCTACGTGTGCGCGGACGACGCCCACGGGACGCCCGTGATGCTGCGCGCCGAGCAGGAAGGCATTTCACCGCAGGCGCTGATCGAGCACATGCTGGCGGAGCATCGGGAAGACTTTCGTGATTTCCGGGTGGAATTCGACAACTACTACACCACCCATTCCGAGGAGAACCGCACGCTCGCCAACCTCATCTACCGGCGGCTGAAGGAGGGCGGGCACATCGTGTCGCGGGTCGTGCGCCAAGCCTTCGACCCGGAACGGGAGATGTTCTTGCCCGACCGCTACGTGCGGGGGCAATGCCCTCGACCCGAGTGCGGGGCCGCGGATCAGTACGGAGACAGCTGCGAAGTTTGTGGCGCCACCTACACGCCCATGGAGCTCATCGATCCGGTCTCTGTGCTGTCCGGTCAGACGCCCGTGGTGCGCGAGTCGGAACATCTCTTCGTCAAGCTCGGCGACTTCGAAGGCCTGCTACGAGGCTGGGTTCGGGGGACGGCCGATGATGCCTCGGGCCGGCCCACGCCGCGGGTGCAGCCGGAGATCGCGAACAAGCTCGACGAGTGGTTCGACGCCGGACTGCAGGACTGGGACATCTCGCGCGATGCCCCCTACTTCGGGTTCGAGATCCCCGATGCGCCGGGCAAGTACTTCTACGTTTGGCTGGATGCCCCCATTGGCTACATGGCGAGCTTTCGCAACCTGTGCGATCGGCGCGAGGACCTCGAGTTCGACGACTACTGGGGCGCCGAGAGCCAGGTGGGGCTCTATCACTTCGTCGGCAAGGACATCGCGTACTTCCACACCTTGTTCTGGCCCGCGCAGCTCGCTGGCGCCGGTTTTCGTACCCCCACGGCGGTGTTTTGTCACGGCTTTCTGACCGTGAACGGGCATAAGATGTCCAAGAGCCGCGGTACTTTCATCAAGGCGCGGACCTACCTGGACCATCTCGACCCCGAGTACCTGCGCTACTATTTCGCCTGCAAGCTCGGAGCGGGCATCGACGACCTCGATCTCAACCTCGAAGATTTCGTGCAACGGGTCAACGCCGACCTGGTGGGCAAGGTGGTGAACATCGCCTCGCGCTGCGCGGGCTTCATCAACAAGCGCTTCTCGGGCCGGCTTTCCGAGGCGTTGCCCGACCCCGACCTCTATCGACGCTTCGTCGAAGAGGGCGAGCGCGTGGCCGAGCGTTTCGAGCGCCGGGAGTACGGGCAAGCCGTGCGCGAGATCATGCGCCTCGCCGACCGTGCCAACCAATACATCGACGAGCGCAAGCCGTGGGTGGCGGCCCGGGACGAGGAGCGCGCCGCGGAGGTCCAGGCCGTGTGTACCCAGGGGCTCAATCTGTTCCGGGTGCTGGCAACTTATCTCGCGCCCATCGTGCCGACGCTCGCCGAGCGGGGACAGCGTTTCCTCGGCTGCGACTCGCTCGATTGGAACGCGGTCTCGCAGCCGCTGCTGGCTCGCAACGTCAGCGCCTTCAGCCCGCTGTTGACCCGCGTCGAGCCGGAGCGGGTGGCGGCCATGGTCGCCGACTCTCGCGAGGCCACCCCGCCTCCGATCTCCTCCCCGGCGCCCGAGCCGGGCGAGCCCGTGGCGCCCGAGATCGAGCTGGACGAATTCTCCAAGATCGATCTGCGGGTGGCTCGCATCGCGGATGCCAGGCCCGTCGACGGAGCCGACCGGCTGCTGCGTTTGACGGTGGAGCTCGGTGACGGCGGCACCCGCACCGTCTTCGCCGGCATCAAGGCCGCCTATCGCCCCGAGGACCTGGTCGGCCGGCTCACGGTGGTGGTGGCGAACCTGGCCCCGCGAAAGATGCGCTTCGGGACCTCCGAGGGCATGGTGCTGGCGGCGGGCCCGGGAGGCCGCGACATCTGGCTGCTCAGCGCGGACGCCGGGGCCCAGCCGGGGATGCGGGTGCGGTAGCCGATGACGCCGTCGCTGGTGCAGGCCCTCGATGCCCTGCTGCCGCAGACCCAATGCGCGCAGTGCGGCTATGCGGGATGTCGCCCCTATGCCGAGGCCATGGCGAGCGGCCAGGCGCCGATCGACCGCTGTCCCCCGGGTGGCTCGAGCACCATCGCCGGGCTGGCCGCAATGCTCGACGTCGAGCCGTTGCCGCTCGACCCCGCCCACGACGGGCGCCACGTCTGGTCGGTCGCGGCGATCGACGAGTCGGCATGCATCGGCTGCAAGCGCTGTATCCACGTCTGCCCCGTGGACGCCATCCTGGGCACCGCCAAGCGCATGCACACGGTCATTTCCCAGGAATGCACGGGCTGTGAGCTGTGCGTGCCCGAGTGCCCGATGGATTGCATTCAACTACAGCCCATGCCCTGGCCCTGCCCGCCGGCCCCCGCCTGCGGCACGCCTGCCGGCTGCGCCACGCCGAGTCGAGCGGGGAGCTTTCTCGATGCGTGGATGGCGAACCGGGCGCCGTTGGCGAGAGCGCGACATCGAGCACGCCTGCGCCGTCTCGGCAACAGCGCTCGACACCCGGCCCCGGCGCTCGAGCGCGAGGCCCGGCGACGAGAGATCGCCGCGGCGGTGGCCCGGGTTCGGGCGCGGCGTCGGGCTCGCGATGCGGCGGGAGCCGGGGCCGGTGCCTGATTGCGGTTCGACCCGCGGCTCCGGATCGAGTCGTTGAACCGCGAGAAGCGCCGGCAGATATTCGAGCGGCTGCGCGAGAGCAATCCCGATCCGGGCACGGAGCTGCGCTACCGGACCCCGTTCGAGCTGCTGATCGCGGTGATCCTCTCCGCACAGGCGACCGATGTGAGCGTCAACAAGGCGACGCGAGCTTTGTTTCGGCGGGCCGACACACCGGGCAAGATGCTCGAGCTCGGAGAGGCGAGGCTGCGCGACTACATCCAGACCATCGGCCTGTACAATTCCAAGGCCGCCAACATCATCAAGACCTGCGAGCGGCTTCAGACCGAGCATGGAGGAGAGGTGCCGCGCACGCGCGAGTCCCTGGAAGCGCTGCCCGGCGTCGGTCGCAAGACGGCCAACGTCGTCTTGAACACCGCTTTCGGCCAGCCGACGATTGCGGTGGATACTCACATCTTCAGGGTCTCGAACCGCACCGGCGTCGCGCCCGGCAAGACGGTGCGAGAGGTGGAGGACAAGCTGCTGAGGACGGTCCCGGCGGCTTTCAAGCGCAACGCCCACCACTGGCTCATTCTGCACGGGCGCTACGTGTGCACGGCGCGCCGGCCCCGGTGCCCGGAGTGTGTTATCGAAGATCTCTGCGAGTACCGGGCCAAGTCCGAGTTCGAATGATCGGCGCCATCGAACGTCGCCGCCACGGCGTAGCGCCGAGGCCAGGCCGGTGGGCGAACGTGGGACCCGCGCCACGTCGCCGGGGCGCGGGAACGCGTCGTGCCAACCCGAACGGATGCCGCTGACGTGTTCTACGGGAGAGACCGCCAGGAGCATCGAGCCGTCTTCGTGGAGGCTTGGCGCAAACACCGTGCGGGACTGGTCCTGGAGCCGCTGGAGCGCCTGGTCGTCGAGGTGATCACCGAGCACCCGCACTACCACGAGTATCTGACCGGTCCCGAGGCGTTGGCGGCGCCGTTCGCCCCGTCGGGCGGGGATGCGAACCCGTTTCTCCACATGGGCCTGCACATTGCCCTGCGCGAGCAGGTCGCGACCGATCGTCCGCCGGGCATCGCGGCGTTGTACGCGCGCATGCTGCGCGCGTTCGGGGACGCCCACGCGTTGGAGCACGTCTTGATGGAGTGCCTGGGCGAGGCGCTGTGGGATGCCCAGCGCCGCGGCGGCATGCCGGACGAGGCGCGTTACCTGCGGTGCGTGCGCGAATCGGCCATGAAGCGGGGCGTGCCGAGCGAATGATCCCACGGCGAGGGCTCGTGGGCGGAGCGGGCGCGTACGCGCTCAGCTGGCGACGAAGAACTCCATCTTCACGCCCGCGAGCTCGATCACGTCGTGATCGGCGAGCGAGCGCGCCTGGGCGCCGATGGAGCTCCCGTTGACGACCGGATGCTTGCCTTCGACGTGGGTGATGAAGTACCCCTGGGGCCGGCGCGTGATGACGGCGACTTGCACCCCGGGCCGCCCGAGCGTGATCAATGCCTTCTTGAGCTCGAGCTCTTTCCCCGCTCCGGGTCCGCTCAACACCTGAATCTTGCCGAGCGGCATCTCGGCGTTGCCGCCACCGTTCGCGCCCGGGGCGGGGGTTGCCGCCGCGGTCTCTTCGGCTTTGGCCGCCGCCGCCGCGTGCGAGGCCATGCCCGGGCGAATGATCATCGTCTTCTCGAAGTCGTCGGCGTCGGTGGTGGCCTCGTCGTTCAGGTATTTCAACTCATGTTTGCCGACGGTCACTATGTCGCCGTGCTTCAGGGCGTGCTTCTTGATGAGCTTGCCGTTGACAAACGTGCCGTTCGTGCTGTCGAGGTCCTCGAGAAACGAATCGCTCAGAATGGTGATGATCGCCGCGTGCTGTCCGCTCACGGCAAGGTTGTCCACCTGGATGTCATTTTCCGGTTTGCGTCCGATGACAAGGCGTTCCTTATCGAGCGCAAACTCGCCGAGGACCGACTGATTAAGGCTGAGTACGAGCCGCCCGGGCATGTGTCGTCCAACCCAATAGTTACTGACTAAGTATTCGACCTAGAACCAATCGAACACTCTGGAGTACCAGCTCTTTCTGGCCGCGAACGGCCCGAGGGTACGTGCCAGAATGACCGAGATGTTGTCTTGGCCCCCACGCTCGTTGGCCAGCTGGACCAACATTTCCGCCGCCTCTTCGATACTATCCTGGTGTTTCCTGATCGTATCGTGAATGCACTCGTCTTCGACCTCGTCGCTGAGCCCGTCCGAGCACAGGAGATAGACGTCCCCCGGCATGATGACTTCTTCGTGGACCTCGGGGTCGACGTGCAGGTCGATCCCGAGCGCACGGGTGACGAGGTTCTTGTTGAGCGACCGCTTGGCCTCCTCGGCGGTATAGAATCCCTTGTCGACCAGCTCCTGCAGCAGCGAGTGGTCCGAGGTGACCTGCTCGAACTGGTCTCCGCGCAGCCGATACACCCTCGAGTCGCCGACGTGGGCGACCGTGAGGCGGTTGTCATAGAACACGGTGACGACGGCGGTAGTACCCATGCCTCGGCACTGCGGCTGGCTCTGGGCTGTTTGAAAGATCGTCTCGTTGGCCCGCTCCAAGGCCGCCTTGACCAGCCGTGATTCCTGACGGTGTCCATTTTCATCTTCTCGCTCGCCGGGCTCGATTCGTTTCAATCCGCCGCGTAGGTCGTCGAGCAGCATGTTGACGGCGATCGCGCTCGCGATCTCGCCGGCCTTGTACCCACCCATGCCGTCGGCGAGCACTGCCACACCGATGCCCACGTCACTGCCAATCGAGTCCTCATTGTGCGATCGCTTCCTTCCGACGTTGGTCAGTCCGTAGATTTCCAGTTTGCCCTCAAGGCTCATTCCGGGGCCGTGAGTTCAGGCGGCTCGCTCGAGGTGCGAAACACACGCACGCAGATCGCGCACCATCTCTGCACCACGCGAGTAGCGATTGTTGGCGAGCTTCTGCAACGCCTTGTCGAGCACTGCCTTGAGGCAGGAGGGCAGATCCGCACGCCGCTCGAGAACGTCGGGGTGCGGCTCGTTGGCGATGCTGTACATCAGTTTGGCCATGGAGTCGCCGCTGAAGGGGAGGGTCCCCGTCAGTAGCTGATACAGCATGACCCCCAGCGAGAACAGATCGGACCGGCCGTCGACCTGTTTCCCCGAGAGCTGCTCGGGTGACATGTAGGAGGGCGTGCCGAGCACCATCCCGGTCTTGGTCTTGCTCGAGTCGGTGATGCGCGCTATGCCGAAGTCGGGGAGCTTCACGTTGCCCGTCGCGGGCTCGTACATGATGTTGGCCGGCTTGATGTCGCGGTGGACCACGTTCTGGCCATGCGCGTAGTCCAAGGCGTCCGCCGCCTTGATTACGATCTCCAGCACATCGGCCACCGGCAGTAGCTCCTCGGGGCCGGTAAACGAGGTGAGGTCCTCCCCTTCGAGGTACTCCATGGCGATGAAAGCGAGATCCAGCTCCTCGCCGGCGTCGAATATGGTCACGATGTTGGGGTGATTGAGCCTTCCCGCCGTCTCGGCCTCGCGGAAGAATCGGGACTTGACCTCCTCCAGCTCGTCCTCCTCGAATTCCTCCGAAAGCGCCATCGTCTTGATGGCCACGACCCGGTTGAGCTTGGGGTCCCGGCCGAGGTACACCACGCCCATGGAGCCCTTGCCGAGCTCTTTCTCCACCTGATAGCGGCCGAGCATCGGGTGTTGGGAGCCGTCGCTGGCCTGGGTAACGGGCGGCGCGGTGCCTGGGTGCCCGACGATCGAGTCCATCTTCACGGTCTCGTCCGCCGCTGGGCCGCGCGTCATCCGCGCTTGGATGTCGCGGTAGCCGGGGTCGAACTCGGCCAGGTACCGATACACGGCGACGGCCTTCTCGAACCGGCCGTTGCCCTCGTAGTCCAAGGCCAAGTTGTAGAGCAGATCCATGACGGACTCGTCGACCGGGAGATTGCGGAAACAGGCGTAGGCCGCATCCAGGTCCCCGTTGCCCTGGTGCGCGAGCCCCAGCATGCGATTACTTTCGGCCGGAGGGGCCTGCGACTTGAGCTTGGCCATGCGCACCGGGCCCAGTCGCCTGGACAGATGCGCCAGGTATCCGACCGCCAGCACGACGGCGGGGACGAGTAGCTTGATCCACAGGCCCAGCGCGAGCAGGAGCCCCAACTCGAGCAGCGCCAGGAAGCAGAGCGTTCCTGCGGTCGCGAGTAGCGCGGTGGGGGTGGGGAGCCGAGGCAAGGCCACGATCAGGAACACGCATACCGCCAGATAGGCGGCGAGCGTCATCCAGCGGCCCCACCCGGGCGCCACCACGAGCGCCTCGTCCAGGATTCCGGCCACGGAATGGGCGATCGACATCACGTCGGGCATGCCGGTCGGAAACCGCGCGCGGCCGGGGACCGTGCCGGCGTCGCCCGCGAATCCGATGAGCACAATCTTGTCTCGATAGCGGGTGGCGGCCACTCGTCGCGCCAGGACCTCGGAGAAGGAGTCGACGGGAAAGACCGGTTTCTGAGCGCTTCGGTTGGCGCCCATGGGCCGCATCGTGAAAGCCGAGTCGGCGCGGATTTCGAGCTCGCCGAGGCGCGCGCCCCCGGCGTCGTCGACGGCAATGGCCTCGGGCCCGAGGCCCAGGCTGGCCGCCACGACCGCCAGCGCCAGAGACGGGAAATAGCGCTCGCCATGGCCGACGACGAGCGGCTCCGCGCGGTGTACGCCGTCTGCGTCCGGCGACCAGTTGACGTGGCCGAGCAGGGTGGTTGGCTGCGCGATCTCGGGAATGGGCGCGGACAGGAGCATGCGGGCGAGCGGGGGCCGCGCCCGGCGCGACTCCGCCGCTCCCGCACGGGGAACGTAGTCCAAGGCGCGCGCGGCCAGGTATTCGGGTAGGACCGAGGGCGGCGCTTCACCCGGCTCGCCGAGCTGGAACCGGATGCCGAGCACCACGTTGCCGGCGGTGCGCACGCTGGCCGCCAAGCGTGCATCCGTGTCGAGATCCTGCCGGGCCTGCATGAGCTGGCGGCCCAGACCGGGGATGTGGGTGCCCGAGCCGGCGTAGGTCTTCGTCAGCTGCTCGATGTGGGCCAACCCGGGCTCGACGTTCGGGGTGGACAACGGGACGGTGGACGCCACGGCCCGCGCGCCGGCGCGATGCAGGAACTCGATGATCTCGGCGTGATGGTTGCGTGACCACGGCCACGGGCCGAGCGACTCGGCGCTGCGCTCGTCGATGGCGATGACTGCGATCCGCTCGTCGGGCTGAGCCGAAGACATGCCCCGGCCGAAATCGTGAATCGCCAGCTGCCAGCGCTCGACCAGGCCGCTGGCCAGCCAGGCGCCCCCGCCGAGGCCGAGGCTGATGACGGCGGCCAGAAACCAATCGGTGGTCCAGAATCCCGTTTTCACCGGTCGTCAATTCCCCGTCGATACGCCACTACGGAAGATAAGTCATTGAAAAGGCGCCGAGCGCGTCGTCCGACGGCGCATCGTCCCGAGGTGCTGGCCGTCGTTCCGTCACCGTGGCCAGCGCCCGCTCCCGAAGGACCGGTTGCCTCTGGGCAGTTTTCGGCGAGTCGCGCCTCCATCTTTAAGGCGGTGGCCGGGACCCGGGAGCTATCGGCCGCACCATTGGCGTTGCTGGCGGCGAAGCACCTCGAGCGTGCTCGCGCGCTCGTCTTCGTCCAGGTAGTGCCGGTCACCGTTCTCCTCCTGTATGTAGAGGACACCTCCACCCTCGAACTGCGCGACCGAGCGCTTTATTCGACTGCAGTTCTTGGCCCGGCGCCGCTCCTCCTTGCGACGGGCCTCGGCGTCGGCCCGTTCTCGCGCTCGTTCCTCCGCGATGGCATCGAGGAATCGCCGCTGCTTCTCCCGGCGAGCGGATAGTTCGGGATCCTCGGCCGGCGCAGGCGCGATCCTGAGCTGCTCGGTCTCGGTGCCCGGATCCGGGGGTCGGTCGGTGTAGTGCACGCGACCCTGGTCGTCCACCCAGCGATGGACGCCCGCCGCTTGGACGGTCCCGGCGAGGACCAAGAGCACCACGCTCGCCAGCCACCGCGGCCGGCCCGCACCCGCGGGCAGCGAGCTCGCACCGGGGCGCGCGGTCGCTCGACGTCGTTCAGCGCGGTCGGGCGGCGAGGGCACGGCTCGTGGCCTTGCAAAGGTGCTTGAAGTGACGGTAGCTGCTTTCGTCGATCTGCTCGGCGTTGGACAGGCAGTCGGCATAGAACAGGCCGACCGGGCGCTTCCCGACGAACAGCGACATCGCCAAGAAAGTGTGCCGGGAGAGCACGCCGTGCAGGCCGGGAGGCACCAGCGGCCACACCTTGGCTCGATTGCTCGGGTTGAGCCACACCCCCTGGGGTTTCTGCATGAGCCGGGTGAACAAGTGCTGCTTGTCCAGCGGTAGCCGCAGGCGTACCAGTGCCTCCTCGGGGTCGGGCTGGGCGGAGGAGGAGAACCGAGCGGCCAGGACTCGGCGGTCACGCGACAGAAACGCGAGCATCACGCGGTCCACACCGAGGGCGGTGCGCATCTCGTGGACCAGGCGCCCCAGGGCCTTTTGCAGCGGCACCCGACCCGTGCGGCACGCTTCGAGGAGCCCCAGGCACGGCTTCAATCCCCGGCCCGACCGGTCGTCGGCCGGCAACGCCCGACTTCGATGATCCGCCTCGCGAGCGGTCTCTCTCCGCCGCGACGGCGCAGCTGAGGCGTCCGTACGTGAGCGCCCTGCCTGGGGCGCAGCCTCCGGCGCCTGGACCGAGGCGAGCGGTTCGTCTCCGGGGGCCAGCATGAGATACCGGGCGGCGACCAGCTCGTGTGGGCGCGCGAAGCTGCGCGCGGCCCGCGCGGTGTCGGCGTGCATGGCCGAGATGGCGACATCGAGTTCCAACTGGAGCGTCTCGGCTACCAGGGATTGGCACCGGGCCATTTCCTTCCCGTACCAGCCGCCGCACGCAGCTGCCGCCACTCGCGTCGCGAGCACTACCAGCGCCGCCTGCGGGTGCCGGGCGTTTTCGGGCTCGAGGCAGAACCTCGCGAACTCGGGAATCCCCCAGTGCTCGGCGAGCGCCCGCGCCAGCGCCGCGAGCTCGACTCCGAGCAGGCGTGCCTCGGCCTGCGCTCGTTCGGCCGCGGGGGCGCCGGACAGTTCCTCGAAGCATCTGCTGGCGGTGGGATGGCAGGCCCAGGCCGCGAGCGCTCCCAGGTGCTGGACCTGAACGGCAACCCGAATGCTCTGTGCGTTGCGATAGCCACGCTGCTCCACCCACCGGTCCGCCAGCAACGTGGCGTGGCTGGCCCGGGCCAGCACCCGCACGAGGCCGGACCGATTGGCCCGCGGGATGACCGTGTCGAGGGAAGGCAGCTGCGTCATGAGACGGCTGGCGGGCTCGACTCCGAGCAGGAGCAGTGCGTGCGTGAAGTGCTCCGGTACTCTCGAGCGCTCTCGGGCGGCGGATTCCGACGACGGCTCGCCTGCCGAGCGCAGCACGTTCAGGGCCAGTGCGGCGTCGGCCGCGGCCAGCGACTCGAGCGGCTTCGCGCTGAGGGTGCTTCGGCCGCGCAACGCTCGCACCGCTTCCAAGGACTCCGCCAGCACCGGCAGGCCTCCGGCGGAGACGTGCTCCAACCACTGGTCGAGGGACGCCGGTGCGCGAAAAGTGGTTGGCGGGGCACGCGTCACGGCGTTCCTATCGGCGGTCTCCGGAGCGATCTTTAACCGGCAACCTCGGACCGGAGCGGCCCCGATGACTCCGGCGGTGGCGGGCGCGACGAGCCCTTGGCATCCTCGCCGGTCAATTTCCGCGACGATATACTGCGCGCCCGGGAGAGCGCGTGCGATGAAGCTTCGATTCACCAAAATGCACGGGCTGGGCAACGACTTCGTGGTCGTGGACGGCGTAAGCCAGAGCGTGTCGTTGCCCGCGGCGCTCCGGCGACGCCTCGGGGACCGCCGGCGCGGGGTAGGTTGCGACCAGCTGCTGCTGATTCAGCCCGGCCGCGTCGCAGGCGTGGATCTCGAGGTGCGGATCTACAACCGCGACGGCACCGAGGCCGAGCACTGCGGAAACGGCATGCGCTGTGTCGCCCGCTACGCGCGCGATCGCGAGCTGGTATCGCGCGACGAGCTGCGCTTCGCGACGGCTGGCGGCGTGGTGGGCGCGCGGCTGCTCCCGGGAGGAATGGTTGAAGTCGAGATGGGGGTCCCGCGGCTCGAGCCGGAGGCGGTGCCGTTTTTGGCTCCGGCTCGGCGCCCGAGCTATCCTTTGGACGTCGACGGCGAGGTCATGTCGGTAGGGGTGGTGTCGCTGGGCAATCCCCACGCGGTGATGCGGGTCGACGACGTGCACGAAGCGCCGGTGGCCAAGGTCGGTCCACGGGTCCAGCGCCTCGCGCGATTTCCCCGCGGCGTCAATGTCGGTTTCATGCAAGTCCTGGG
>JAAUXY010075230.1_pt1 | contig 12432 bp, 11 predicted proteins | sample 7278121 | NCBI WGS metagenome assembly JAAUXY01 (sample SAMN14350117, study PRJNA611818) | marine sediment metagenome | isolation source: surface marine sediment (1.8m) | place: French Polynesia: Moorea | collected 2018-08 | reverse complement strand
CGGCGCCTCGAGATCTACCGATTCCAGCAACGCGCCGCCGATCGCTTCCATTTCGCGGACACGCTCGCGGCTCTCCGGCGCCAGGGCGATATGAGAGGCCACCAAGACCGCGCCCGGTTCGGATAAGCCGCCGGTCGCGTAGTCCAGCAGGATCTCTTCGTTGGGATGGTGCTTAGCCATCAGTTTGCGTCCTTCATAATCTTGCGCAAATGCCCTAGGGCAAGGCGCAACCGGGACTTCACGGTCCCCAAGGGTAAGTTGGTTTCAGCCGCGATGACGCTGTGAGGTTTCTCCTCAAAATACGCCATCTTAAGTACATCGGCTTGCTCCTCGGGCAACTCGGTCAGCGCTTGGCGCAGATACCGTTCTCGTTGCCCCATCGAAACAATATCGTCAGCCGCCACAGGTTGATTTGGCTGGAGCGCCGGATCCTCCGGGTCGAGTTCCGGCCGCCGCTCACGCCTCAAGCCGTCAATGCGCTTGTTACGCGCAATAGTGAAGATCCATGTGCTCAGCGTTGCCTGGCTCGAATCGTAGCTTTCGGCGCGCCGCCACACGGTGAGCAAGACTTCCTGGGTCAGTTCCTCCGCGGTCAGCTGATTCGTTCCGCCACGCACCAGAAATGCGGTCAAGCGCGGCGCGTAGTGCAGAAACAGCTCAGAAAACGCTTCGCGGTCACGGTCGACCGCAATCCGCCTTATCAATTCGTTCTGCGCACTCGCGTCTAAACCGTTACCGGCGCGACTCTGTGCCACCCGGCGCCCCCTATCCACTCGGCCGCTATCAACCTGCTCTAGGCGTAAAGAACCTGCCGGGAATGCACGCTTCCCGGCTGCCTGACTGGCCTGAGGATGGGTCGTGACAAGCTGCATGGCAATCAGTATTACGGGACAAGCGCGAATGTGGATCAGGAGACCGAGCTCAAAATGCTTCGAATGTCGAAAATGGGCGTTGCCGCATGTGCGGCAGCAAGCTTGGCTCTGGCCTGGGCGTCGCCTGTTCTTGCCCAGGAAGCCAATGAAATCGGGACTTTCGGCGACTGGAAGGCGTTCAGCTATGAAGGCCCGGATGGCAAGCTGTGCTTTATTTCCAGCCAACCCAAGCGCGCCGAAGGCAAATACAGCCAGCGTGGCGAGATTTATGTCCACGTGACTCATTGGGCCGACTCGGGCTCGGTGAACGAGGTGAGCTTCACCGCCGGTTACACCCATGCGCCCGGCAGCGAGGTGGACGTCAGCATCCACAAGCGCAAATTCAGCCTGTTCACCGAGGAGGACACGGCCTGGGCGCAGGACACCAAGACCGACTCGGCCATGGTCAAGGCCATGCGCGGCGGCAACCGGATGATCGTTCGCGGCAAGTCGAAGCGCGGCACGCTGACCAAGGACACCTATTCGCTGATGGGCTTCACCAAGGCGCATCGGGCGATCACCCGCGCCTGCAACGTGCAGGGCTGAGCCAGCGGCTCAGGGCACCATCCATGACCAGCGCACCTGCTCTCTCGGAGGCGGCTCATTCAGCCGACCGCGACGCCATGGGCGCTGGATCGCGTCAACCGGCTGCAGCCAATCTGATTGGGCTGTCCCGCACCGAGCTTGAGACGGCCGTCGAAGCGCTCGGCCAGCCGCGCTTTCGCGCCAAGCAGCTGTGGCATTGGATCTATCACCGCGGTGCGACCGAGTTCGCGGACATGTCCAGCCTGTCAAAGGAGCTGCGCGCGCATCTTGAGGACCGGTTCTCGGTGGGCCGTCCGACGGTGGCGACGGAGCAGCAGTCGGTCGATGGGACGACGAAATGGCTGCTGCGGTTTGCCGACGGCCGTGAGGCCGAGACCGTGCACATCCCGGAGGCCGACCGCGGCACCCTGTGCGTGTCGAGCCAGATCGGCTGCACGCTGACCTGCACGTTCTGCCACACCGGCACCCAGCGTCTGGTGCGGAACCTGACGCCCGGGGAGATCGTGGCCCAGGTCATGCTGGCCCGGGATGCGCTTGGCGAATGGCCGTCGCCGAAAGAGGGCCGCATGCTGTCCAACATCGTGCTGATGGGCATGGGCGAGCCGCTGTACAATTACGACAACGTGGCTGCAGCCTTGCGGATCATCATGGATCCGGACGGCATTGCGATCTCCAAGCGCAAGATCACGCTGTCGACCTCCGGCGTGGCCCCGATGATCGAGCGCTGCGGGCGGGAGTTGGGCGTCAACCTGGCGATCTCGCTGCACGCGGTGAACGATGCCCTGCGCGACGAGCTGGTGCCGCTGAACCGGAAATATCCGATCGCCGAACTGATGGACGCGTGCCGGCGCTATCCGACCCTGTCCAACGCGCGGCGAATCACTTTCGAGTACGTGATGCTGAAGGGCGTGAACGACAGCCCGGCCGAAGCCAGGGAGCTGGTCCGCCTGCTGGCCGACATCCCGGCCAAGGTGAACCTGATCCCGTTCAACCCGTGGCCGGGGGCGCCCTATGAGTGCTCGAGCGAACGGGCGATCAAGCGGTTCGCCGACGTGGTCATGGGGGCCGGCTATCCGGCCCCGGTGCGCGCGCCGCGCGGTCGCGACATCCTGGCTGCGTGCGGCCAGCTCAAATCGGCCAGCGTCAAGCTGCGCGCCAGCCAACGGGCGCGGGCCCCGGTTTCCTGATCTTTTCCGCACCGCACTGCCCGATTGAATCGGTCCCACCCGCCCCTATACTGCGCCGCCCGCCCCCCAAGGCCCCTGACGAGGAAAGGCATCTGCTATGTCCGGCAGCGTGAAGAAGGTCGTGCTCGCATATTCCGGCGGTCTGGACACTTCGGTGATCCTGCGTTGGCTGCAGGACGTCTATCGATGCGAAGTGGTGACCTTCACCGCCGACCTCGGCCAGGGCGAGGAGCTGGAGCCGGCCCGCCACAAGGCGGAGCTGCTGGGCATCCGGGAGATCTTCATCGACGACCTGCGCGAGGAGTTCGTGCGCGACTTCGTGTTCCCGATGTTCCGCGCCAACACGCTGTACGAAGGCACCTACCTGCTCGGCACCTCGATCGCGCGGCCGCTGATCGCCAAGCGGCAGATCGAGATCGCCCACCAGGTCGGCGCCGACGCGGTGGCCCATGGCGCGACCGGCAAGGGCAACGACCAGGTGCGGTTCGAGCTGAGCTACTATGCGCTCAACCCGCATATCCATGTGATCTCGCCGTGGCGGGAATGGGACCTGACCAGCCGCAACAAGCTGATCGAGTTCGCCGAGCAGCACCAGGTTCCGATCCCCAAGGACAAGCGTGGCGAAGCGCCGTTCAGCGTGGACGCCAACCTGCTGCACATCTCGGCCGAGGGTAAGGTGCTTGAAGACCCGGCCGAGCCGGCACCGAACTATGTCTACAGCCGCACCGTCGATCCGCGGGCTGCCCCCGACGAGCCGACGGTGGTCGAGGTCGGGTTCCAGAAGGGCGATGCGGTGACCGTGGACGGTCAGGTGTTGTCGCCGGCGGCCTTGCTCACCGAGCTGAACCGGATCGGCGGCATGCATGGGATTGGCCGGCTCGACCTGGTGGAGAACCGGTTCGTCGGCATGAAATCGCGCGGCATCTACGAGACCCCGGGCGGCACCATACTGCTCGCCGCCCACCGGGCCATGGAGTCGATCACGCTGGACCGCGAGGCCTGCCACCTGAAGGACGAGCTGATGCCGCGCTACGCCAAGCTGATCTACAACGGCTTCTGGTTCTCGCCCGAGCGCGAGATGCTGCAGGCGCTGATCGACAAGAGCCAGGAACGGGTCAACGGCACCGTGCGCCTGCAACTCTACAAGGGCGCGATCCAGGTGGTCGGCCGGGAGAGCCCGGACAGCCTCTATTCCATGGAGCACGTCACCTTCGAAGAGGACGACGTCTACGACCAGCGGGACGCCGAAGGCTTCATTAAGCTGAACGCGCTTCGGCTCAGGCTGGAAGCGATGCGCGAGGAGGAGCGGGGTTAGTCCTTACAGAAAACTGTAGGGGTCGATATCGATCGTGACCCGCACGCTGGACGGCACCTCGATCCGCTTCATCCAGCCGCGCAGGATTTCCTGAACCCGAACCCCGCGCGCCGCCTTGACCAGGAAGCGCTGGCGATGCCGGCCGCGCAGCAGCGCCAACGGGGCCGGCGCCGGGCCGAGCACGTCGAAGCCCGGCTGGCGCGGCGCGCTGCGGGCCAGCGACGCGGCCACGCCTTCCACCCGCGCGCGGTCTTCGCCGCTGACCACGATCCCGGCCAGCCGGCCGAACGGCGGCATGGCAAAAGCGCGTCGCTGCTCGGCCTCGGCGGCCAGAAATGCGTCCGCGTCGCCGGAGATCAGTGCCGCGATGACCGGGTGGCCAGGGTCATAGGTCTGCAACAGAACGCGGCCCGGCTTTTCGGCCCGCCCGGCCCGGCCGGCAACCTGGTGCAGGAGTTGAAAGGTGCGCTCCGCCGCGCGCAAATCGCCGCCGCGCAAACCGAGATCGGCGTCGACCACGCCGACCACGGTCAGGTTCGGGAAGTGGTGCCCCTTGGCGATGATCTGGGTGCCGATCAACAGGTCGATCTCGTGCTCGGCCATGCGGCGCACGAACTCGGCCGCGGCGGCCGGACCGCGCACCGTGTCGCTGGCGATCATGGCGAGCCGGGCGTCCGGCCACAGCGCCTCGACCTCCTCGGCCAGCCTTTCCACGCCCGGACCGCACGGGCGCATGCGGTCCTCGGCGCCGCAGGCCGGACAGCTCTTCAGGCGGGGCATGGAAAAGCCGCAGTGGTGACACTGCAGCGCGCCGGCCAGCCGATGATCGACCAGCCAGGCGCTGCAGTTCGGGCACTCCAACCGGTGCCCGCAGGCGTCGCACAGGGTCAGCGGTGCGTAGCCGCGGCGGTTCAGGAACAGCAGCGCCTGCTCGCCGCGCTCGAGCGCTTCGCCGACGGCCTCGCGCAATGCGCCGGACAGCCAGCACTGGGCGGGCGGTGCGTCGTCGCGCAAATCGATCGCCTCGATTCGCGGCAACACCGCATCGCCATGGCGTTCGGGCAGCAGGATCCGCTGGTACTTGCCGGCCTCGGCGTTGACCACCGTCTCCAGCGACGGGGTGGCCGAGGCGAGCACGACCGGGATGTCGCCCAGATGGGCGCGCAGCACCGCCATGTCGCGGGCGTGGTAGTGGACGCCGTCATCCTGCTTGAACGCGGCCTCATGCTCCTCGTCGACCACGATCAGACCGAGCGACCCGAACGGCAGGAACAGGGCCGAGCGGGCGCCGACCACGACCCGGGCTTCGCCCGTGGCGACCGCGCGCCAAGTGGTGCGGCGCTGGGTCGCGGTCAGATCGGAATGCCATAGCGCCGGGGCCGTGCCGAAGCGGGCGGTAAACCGATCCAGCCAGGATGCGGTGAGCGCGATCTCCGGCAGCAGGATCAAGGCCTGCCTGTCGGCCTGAAGCGCCGTGGCGATCGCCTCGAAATAGACCTCGGTCTTTCCCGAGCCGGTCACCCCTTGCAGCAGCGTGGCCTGGTAGACCGCCGCATTCACCGACGCGACGAGCGCCGCGGCGGCCGCGCGCTGGCTGGTGGACAGGGCCGGGCCGGCACGGTCCGGGTCGGGCCTGTGGAATACCGGCGGGGCCGGCAGGGTGACCGGGGTGACGAGGCCGGCATCGCGCATCGCCTTGATCACACCGACCCCGCAGCCGGCCTCGCGGGCCAGCTCGTCGGCGAGACGCGGTGGTCCGTCGGTGAGCAGGTCCAGGACTCGGCGGCGCGCCGGCGTGAGGCGCACGCCGTCCGGTACGCCCGAGCTGGCGACATAGGCGGTCACCGGCTTCGGCGGGGCCAGCGCGGCCGGCACGCTGACCGCCATGCGCAGCACCGCGCCCGGCGGGCTGAGCGTGTAGTCGGCGACCCATTCGATGAAGCGGCGCAGCACCGGTGTCATCGGCGGAGCATCGAGGACCGCCTCGACCGGCTTCAACTTGGCCTCCGGCAGATCGCCGGGCGCGCCGTCCCACACCACGCCGATCATCTGGCGCCGGCCCAACGGCACCACCACGAAGGCGCCCGGCATCACCGCCATGTCTTGGTTTACCAAGTAATCATATGGCCCTGGCAGCGGTAATGGCAGCAGAACGCGAACCCGCTGCCCGGTCGGACTCAGGTCTAACTCTGCGGTTTCTTTTGGCGTGGCGGTGGCGCGCGCATTCTCCATCCGCTAGAGTCTAAACGACAGGCCCGGGAGCGGGCAGGCCAAACCTGCAATTGCTGAGCTCCAAAACAAAACGGGCGGAGCATTTGGGCGAGACGGGACGAAGGTGCGCACGAAGCCATGAAGTTTTTCGTCGATACGGCCGACGTGGCCGAGATTCGCGACCTGGCGGCGACCGGCCTGGTCGATGGCGTCACCACCAACCCATCGCTGGTCGCCAAGTCGGGGCGCAACTTCCTGGAAGTGGTGGCGGAGATCTGCGCTCTGGTCGACGGCCCGGTCAGCGCCGAGGTCGCGGCGACCGATTTCGAGACCATGTTGGCCGAAGGCCGCAAGCTCTCCCGCATTGCCGGCAACGTGGCGGTCAAAGTGCCGCTGACGCCGGACGGGCTAAAGACCTGCAAGGCGCTTTCGGACGAAGACGTGCCGGTCAACGTCACGCTGTGTTTCTCGCCGGCTCAGGCGATCCTGGCGGCCAAGGCCGGGGCCGCGTTCGTCTCGCCGTTCGTCGGCCGGCTGGATGACGTCGGGGCCGACGGCATGGGGCTGATCGGCGAGGTGGTCGACGTCTACAGCTCTTATCCCCAGTTCACCACCGAGGTGCTCGTCGCATCGGTGCGCCATCCCATGCACGTGGTCGAAGCGGCCAAGATGGGCGCGGACGTGGCCACGCTGCCGCCCGTGGTGCTGCGCAAGATGTTCGAGCATCCACTGACCAACAAGGGTTTGGAGGCCTTCCTGGATGATTGGGCCGCCACTGGGCAAACCATATTAGAGCCGCACGAGCGCCCAAGCGCCGAAGCGGCGGAATAGCGCGGGGGAAGAGGTGAGCGTCGACTCGAAAGCCGGATCAAAACGTGGCGAGCCGCGGCCGCCCGCGCCGCAGTCCATGCTGGGGGTGGAAGAGGTGGCGCGCTTCCTGAGGCGCAACCCCGATTTCTTCGAGCAGCGGCCGGAACTGCTGTCCGATCTGGTGCCGCCGAGCCGCGCGTTCGGCAAACCCAACGGCGCCCCGGTCGTCGACTTCCAGCGCGCGCTGAACGACCGGCTGCGCGAAGACGTCGCTCGGCTGGAAGAGACCCAAGCGGTGCTGGTGGATACCGGCCGGCAGAATCTGGTGACGCAAGGCCGGGTGCACAAATGCGTGCTCGCCCTGCTCGCCGCACGGTCGTTCGAACAGGTCATCCAGGTGGTGACCACCGACTGGGCGGTGCTGCTGGACGTGGACGCCGTCACGCTGTGCGTGGAGCGCCCGTCGCGCAACAACGGCAATGGCGGGATCACCCGCGTGCCGGGCTGGGTCGGCATCCATTTGCTGGAGCCGGGCACCGTGTCCCGGCTGATCGGCGACGGGCGGCGGTCGGTGCTGCAGGACAACCAGCGGGGCCAGCCCTCGGTGTTCGGCAATGCCGCGGGTCTGGTGCGCTCCAGCGCATTGGTCCGGCTGACCGTCAGCCGGCGTACCCCATCCGGCCTGCTGGCGCTGGGCAGCCGCAATCCGGACAACTTCCAGCCAGGACAGGCGCGCGAGCTGCTGTGCTTCCTGGCCGACGTGCTGACCCAGGAAATCCGCAATTGGCTGGAAATCGCCGATCCGGCCTGACCGCCGAGGATCTGGAAAGCTCACAATTCGGGCTCGGCTTCGCCGCCGAGGCGGAGCTGTCGGATGATGTGGCCGCGTGGCTCGGCTGGCTGATGCGCGAGCGGCGGGTGGCGGCCAAGACGCTGAAGGCGTACCGCACCGACATCGCCGGATTTCTGCTGTTTCTCAGCGACCATCTGGGCCAGCCGCCCGGCCGCGCCGGGCTCGCCGATCTCGGGCCGCGGGATTTCCGTGCCTGGCTGGCAGGACGCGCGGCCGACGGCCTGGCACCGGCGTCCACCGCGCGGGCGCTGTCGGCGGTGCGCAGCCTGTTCGCCTGGCTCGACCGGGAGGGCCATCTGCATAACCCGGTGGTGCGCCGCATCCGCACGCCGAAGCGTCCGGCCGCTCTGCCCAAGCCGCTCAGCGAGCCGGAAGCGCTGGAGGCGGTGGACGCGATCGGCGACCTCGCGGCCGAGCCATGGGTGGCGCAGCGCGACGTGGCGCTGCTGACCCTGCTTTATGGCTGCGGGCTGCGCATGGAGGAGGCGCTGAACCTGGACCGCGCGGAGCGGCCACGGGGCCGGACGCTGCGCGTGCTCGGCAAGGGCCGCAAGGAACGCGAGGTGCCGCTCTTGGACGGCGTGGTGCAGGCGATAGAGCGCTACCTTGCGCTCTGCCCGTTCGCCGATGATCCGCGCGCGCCCGGCGGCGGGCCGCTGTTCGTCGGCGTGCGCGGCAAGCGCCTGCAGTCCGGCGTGGTGCGCAAGACCGTGCAGCGGCTGCGTGCCGCCCTCGGGCTGCCGGACCACGCCACGCCGCACGCGCTGCGTCACAGCTTCGCCACCCACCTGTTGTCGGCGGGCGGCGATCTGCGCGCGATCCAGGAACTGCTGGGCCACGCGTCGCTGTCCACCACCCAGCGGTACACCGGGGTCGACGCGGCCCGGCTGCGCGAGATCTACGACGCCGCCCATCCGCGCGCGCGGGGTTAGGCGACCTGGGAGGCCGCGAAGGTGCGGGGCGGCTTTACCATCTTGTCCTGGGCCGCGATCAGGGCCAGTTCGCGGCGGCCGGCGGCCTGGGTTGCTTCGAACAACGCGTAAACGGCCGCGGCCGTGCGCTCCAGGGCGCGCCGGGCGAAGCGCTTCTCCAGGTAATGGGCCAGGAACAGCGCCGCGGTCACGTCGCCGGCCCCGTTCGGCGGCGGGTCCAAGGCAAGTTTCGGGGTCGAAACAAGCCAGGCTCCGTCTGCCGTAGAGGCCAACATCTCGATGCGGTCGGACCGGGCGTCCGGGCGCACCAGACTGGTGATCACCACCACATCCGGGCCCAGCGCGCGCGCCTTGGCCGCACCCTTCAGGGCGGAGTCCAGGCTGTTGACGGCGACTCCGGTCAGCAGCTCCAGCTCGAACTGGTTGGGGGTGATGATGTCGGCCGCCGGCACTGCCCGGTCGCGCATGAATTCGGGGATCCCATCGCGCACGAAGATGCCGCGTCCGACATCGCCCATCACCGGATCGCAGGCATAGAGCGCGTCGCCGTTGCCCTGTTTGACCCGGGCCGCGGTGTCCAGGATCACTTCACCCAGGGCGGCATCGCCCATGTAGCCGGACAGCACCGCATGGCAGTCGGCCAGCACCTTGCGCTCGGACATGCCGGCGATCACGTCGGCCACCGCGTCGGCCTCGAACACCGGCCCACGCCAGGCGCCGTAGCCGGTGTGGTTGGAGAACATCACCGTGTTGACCGCCCATACCTCATGGCCCAGCCGGCGCAGCGGGAACGCGGCGGCAGAGTTGCCGACATAGCCATAGGCGACGTGGGACTGGATCGACAGGATGTTCATGACTCCGGCCTCTGATCAGCGCTTTGCGTTGCGAGCCTGGGCGAGATATAGGACCGCGTCAAAATTCCTTTTGTGCCGAGACATTCACACTCGCAGGAGACCCCGATGCCCGCCACCGCCCGACCGCGCCGCAGCGTTCTGTACATGCCAGGTTCCAACGCGCGCGCGCTGGAGAAGGGGCGCTCACTGCCGGCCGACGCGCTGATCCTCGACCTGGAGGACGCGGTGGCGCCCGACGCCAAGCAGGACGCGCGCGCGCAGCTCTGCATGGAGGTGGACAAGGGCGGCTATGGCGGGCGCGAGATCGCGATCCGGGTCAATGGGCTGGCCACCCCGTGGGGCCGCGACGACCTGGTCGAGGCGGCCAAGACGCCGGCCGACGCCATCCTGCTGCCCAAGGTCGAGGGTGCGGGCATGGTGCACGAGGCCGAAGCGGTGATGGCCGAAGCCGGTGCGCATGACCGGATGGCGATCTGGTGCATGATGGAGACGCCGCTCGGCATGCTGAAAGCGCAGGAGATCGCGGCGGCCAGCCCGCGGGTGGCCTGCTTCGTGATGGGCACCTCGGACCTTGCGAAGGACCTGCATGCCCACCACACGCCCCTGCGCCTACCGTTCCTGACCTCGCTCGGCCTATGTCTGCTCGCCGGCCGCGCGCACGGGCTGGCGGTGCTGGACGGGGTGCATCTGGACCTGGATGACGATGAGGGCTTTCGCGCCGCCTGCGTGCAGGGGCTGGAGCTCGGCTTCGACGGCAAGACGCTGATCCACCCCAAGCAGCTCGCGGCCGCCAACGAGGTGTTCGCGCCGGGTGCGGACGAGGTGGATGACTCGAAGAGAATCATCGCCGCGCACGCCGAGGCGGCCGAGCACGGCCAGGGCGTGGTCGTGGTCGACGGCAAGCTGGTGGAGAACCTGCACGTGGAGAACGCCAAGCGCCTGGTGGCGCTGGCCGAGCAGATCGCCGCGCTGGAGCATGCCGCGGCGGGCTGAGCCCAGCCCACACAGACACGGGCCGGCCCAAACGGACCGGCCCGCCGTACACTTAGCCTTTGGCGTGCCTGGCTACTTGTGGCCGAAATACTCGGCGGCCACGAAATCCTTGGCCCCGTCGCCCGGCTTCTGCCAGTACAGCTCCAGGGTCGAGGTGTTCTTCTTCTCGTAGTACAGCACGTTCAGCGGATACCAGCCCGGCTCGTCAATCTTCACCGAGATCGGCTCCGACATGGTGTCGGGGTGAACGTCGGGCAGCGTGTAAACCAGCTTGCCCGAGATGTTCAGCTCGACACCATCGTTTGAGTGGACCCAGAAGGTGTATTCACCGGCTTCGGGAAATTTGATGTAGCCGTCGATGAACGCGCCGACCAGGTTGTCGTATTTGCTGGTCAAAACCAGGCCCCGACCGACGTGATAGTTCAGCATCGGCAGGGGTTCACCGGGCGATGGCTTGTTGTACTGCGCCATCTGCTTCATCTCTTCGATGTGGTTGAACTTGAACCCGGTGATGTAGGACACGGCAAGGCCGGGCTTCAGGTCGCTGTCGCCCGGTTGCGGCGAAGCCGGCGTGAGGCCGGCAATCTGCTGGGCGCCGGCCGGCGCCTGGAACAGGGTCGCGGCCCCAAGCACGGCCGCGGCGGCGAAGGTCAAAAGGGTTGCCCGCCGAGTAGCGGAAAGCAGGGTCTTCATGACTGGACGTCTCCGATCCATCGGTCGAGAAATTTTTTGGCGCGGGGTTTTAACACGCTCCCCATACATAGTGCATCCCATCGTCCGACTCGAGTCGCTGGAAATTGACGGCCCGGCCGCACGGCTGATAGATGGCGCGCGCTCGATTGATCCGCAATGAACGAAGGTGTGACGAAGGGCATGAACAGGATGGCGCCGCGAGCCGCCGACGCGAAGACCACGCGCGGCAATTTCTTTGAGGATTTTACGCTTGGCCAGCGCCTGACCCACGCCACGCCGCGCACGGTGACGGCCGGCGACGCCGCGCTTTACACCGCGCTCTACGGCCCGCGGTTTGCCGTGCAGTCCTCAGCCGCGTTCGCGCGGGCCTGTGGACTTCCCGACGCTCCGATCGATGACTTCCTGGTCTTCCACGTGGTGTTCGGCAAAACCGTGCCCGACATCTCGCTCAACGCGGTGGCCAATCTCGGTTATGCGGACTGCCGGTTTGCCGCCCCGGTCTACCCAGGCGACACGGTGGCTACCGAATCGCAGGTGATCGGGCTGAAAGAGAACTCGAACCGCAAGACCGGCATCGTCTACGTGCGCTCGACCGGCGCCAACCAGCGGGGCGAGACGGTGCTGGACTACGTGCGCTGGGTGATGGTGCGCAAGGGCGACCCGGAAGCGGCCGCGCCCGATCCGGTGGTCCCCGACCTGCCGGGCGCGGTGGCCGCGGATGCGCTGACCGTGCCCGAAGGCTTCGCTACGGCCGGCTATGACGTGGCGCTCTCCGGCAGCGGACATCGCTGGGACGACTATGCGGTCGGCGAGCGGATCGACCATGTGGACGCCATGACGATCGAGGAGGCCGAGCATCAGCTCGCCACCCGGCTCTATCAGAATACCGCCCGGGTGCACTTTGACGCCCGGCTGATGGCCGAGTCGCCGGCCGGGCGCCGGCTGATCTACGGCGGCCATATCATCAGCCTGGCCCGCGCGCTGTCGTTCAACGGCTTGGCCAATGCGTGGAAAGTGGCCGCGATCAACGGCGGCCAGCACACCAATCCCACGTTCGCCGGGGACACGATCAGCGCTTGGAGCGAGGTCCTGGATAAAGCCGCGCTCGCCGGGCGATCGGATCTGGG
>JAAUXY010130403.1_pt1 | contig 12436 bp, 11 predicted proteins | sample 7278121 | NCBI WGS metagenome assembly JAAUXY01 (sample SAMN14350117, study PRJNA611818) | marine sediment metagenome | isolation source: surface marine sediment (1.8m) | place: French Polynesia: Moorea | collected 2018-08 | reverse complement strand
CTTCAGCACCTTGCGAACCTTGTCCTCGGGCATGTCCATGCGCTCGGCCAGCTCGTCCGGTAATGGCTCGCGGCCCATTTCCTGCAGCATCTGCCGGGAAATGCGGTTCAGCTTGTTGATCGTCTCGATCATGTGCACCGGGATGCGAATCGTGCGCGCCTGGTCCGCGATCGATCGCGTGATCGCCTGGCGAATCCACCAGGTGGCGTAGGTCGAAAACTTGTAGCCGCGACGGTACTCGAATTTGTCCACGGCCTTCATGAGCCCGATATTGCCTTCCTGGATCAGGTCGAGGAACTGCAGACCGCGGTTCGTGTACTTTTTCGCGATCGAGATGACGAGCCGCAGGTTGGCTTCGACCATTTCTTTCTTGGCGCGACGCGCCTTGGCCTCGCCGATGGACATTTGCCGGTTGATCTCTTTGATCTCCGGGATCTTGAGGAGCGTCTGATCCTCGACAGCGATGAGCTTGCGCTGCGCGCGCAGGACGTCGTCCTTGAGCTTCGCGAGCGTCGACGAATGCTTGCGCTTGGCACGGATATGCTTCTCGATCCAGTTGAGGTCGGTCTCGCTCTTCGGGAAGCTTGCCAGGAAGTCCTTGCGCGGCATGCCGGCATCGCGAACGCAAATCTGCATGACGAGGCGTTCCTGTACGCGAATGATCGCGATGACGTCGCGCAAATTCTTGACCAGTGCGTCGAACAGCTTCGGCGCCAGCTTGAGCTCCATGATCTGGTCGGCGAGATCGGACTGAGCCTTGATTGTCTTCTTGTCTTTCAGACCGAACTTCTCGAGGTTGGTCAGGACGCGTTTGCGGATTCGACGAATCGTGCGCACGCGCGCTTTGACTTCCTCCGGGTCCGGGCCGGTATCGACAACTTCGTCGTCGTCATCGTCGTCGGTCTTCGGTGCCGGCGGCTTGATTTCGTCAGGCTCGTTCGGGTCGATGAAGCCGACGACGAAGTCCTGCATACGCGTTTCGCCGGCCTGCACGGCGTCAGCGACCTCGAGCAGGCGATCGATCGTGGGCGGGAAATGCACCATGTGCCACTTCACCTGGTTGAGCCCATCCTCGATTCGCTTCGCGATCTCGATCTCGCCCTGGCGCGTGAGCAGCTCGACCGTACCCATCTCGCGCATGTACATGCGCACGGGGTCGGTCGTTCGGCCGAACTCGGCGTCGACGCTGGCCAGCGCGGCCTCGGCTTCTTCGGCGGCATCGTCGTCGTTCGACACCGCGGCATCGGACAACAGGATCGACTCCGCATCCGGCGCCTTCTCGTGCACTGTAATGCCCATGTCGTTGATCATGTTGACGATGTCCTCGATCTGCTCGGGATCGACGATGTCGTTCGGCAGGTGATCGTTGACCTCTGTGTAGGTCAGGTAACCCTGTTCCTTGCCGCGGGCAATCAAGTCCTTCAACTGCTGGGCTTGCTTGCTGCCGCCAATTGCTGCTCGTTTCTCGCTCAAGACGAAACGACCTCCAAGTAAAAAATACAAACGACCAAGTGTACCCATTTGACAGGGTACAAGCTATAAAAATTCCCGCAGTCCCCGCGTCAACCGAGCTCTCGCATGACCGCCTGCAACTCCGTTTTTTCGTCGGCGGTCAAAGGGCTAACTCTTTGTTTTTCTATTAAAAAATCGACCCGATCGCGTAGCCCGGCCGTTGCCAGCTGCTGTACGCAGTCGGCGAGTTCCGCGGCCGCGTCGAAGTCCTCGCTCTCGGGGACTTCGACGGCTGCCAGTTTGCCCAGGTGAACGCTGTGTTCGGTGTGCCGCCAGCGCTCGAGCAACCCGGCCGTGCTTATATCGGGTTCCGACTGCACGGTTTCAATGAGGTCGTGCAAAAGATCGACGCCGGGGCGACGAACGCCGCCGAGTTTCTCGATGTCGACCCGTTCGGCAGCGCGCGGATGGTTGAGCAGCAGCGTAATGGCCCGGCGCACGACCGATGGCTTGCCGCTCGATGGCGCCGCACGTGCGGCTGATGCGGAGCGCGATCCGCCTCGCGCCCGTTCCGGCGCCGGCCTCCCGAGCATGCGTTCGAGCTTTGCCGCGCTCAGGCCGACGGTCCCGGCGAGGCTGTCGACCAGCAGCTCCCGGTAGACACCGGCGGGTATGCGCGCCAACAGCGGCCGGGCGAGCTCGGCCAGCCGGGCGCGGCCGTCTACCGTTTTCATGTCGACCTGCCCGGCAAGCTCGTCGATGAGAAAGTCGGACAACGCCACGCCATCGTCAATCGCTGCGACGAAAGCGTCCGTGCCGCGCTCGTTGACGAACGAGTCCGGGTCGTGGCCGTCCGGCAGAAACACGAACCGTACCTGCCGGCCTTCGCGGATGTGGGGCAGGGCGGTCTCCAGTGCGCGCCATGCGGCTTTGCGCCCTGCGCGATCGCCGTCGAACGCGAAGACGACGTTCTCGGTCAGGCGGAACAGGATGTTCAGGTGATCGGCCGTCGTCGCCGTTCCCAGCGTAGCGACGGCGAAATCGATGCCGTGCCGGGCGAGCGCCACGACATCCATGTAACCCTCGACGACGACCAGCCTGTCGATGTGGCGCAGTGCCTGGCGGGCTTCGTAGAGCCCGTACAGTTCACGCCCCTTGTGAAACAACACCGTCTCCGGCGAGTTCAGGTACTTCGGCTCCCCGTCGCCGATGGCGCGCCCGCCGAAGCCGATGGTGCGACCGCGTGCATCGCGAATCGGGAACATGATGCGTTCCCGAAAGCGGTCGTAGTGTTTACCGTTGTCCTTGCGGATGATCAGCCCTGTCGCGAGCAATCGCTCGACTGCCTCGGGCGTCGTGCCGAACCGGTCGAGCACGTTGCTCCACCCGTCGGGCGCAAAGCCGAGGCCGAAGCGCTTCGCGGTTGTGCCGTCGATGCCGCGCTGCTTTACGTATTCCACGGCGCCCTGGTTGTCGCGTAGCGCGTTTTTCCAGTGACTCTCGACGCTCGCCATCAGCGTAAACAGCTCGTCGTAGCGGCGCGCCGGCCGGTCGGACTCGTTGCGCGGTACCTCGACACCCATTGTGTTGGCGAGACTCTCAATGGCTTCGACAAAACTCATGTGGTCGAACTCCATCAGGAAGCCGATGGCGGTGCCGTGAGCACCGCAGCCGAAGCAATGGTAGAAGCCCTTGGCAGGGCTAACGGTAAACGAGGGCGTCTTTTCGTCGTGAAACGGGCAGCAGGCCTTGAATTCCCGGCCGGCCTTCTTGAGCTGCACACGACGGCCGACGACCTCGACGATATCGGCGCGAGCGATGAGGTCGTCGATGAAATCCTGGGGAATGAGGCCGGCCATTAGACGATAAGAATAGCGCAACGCTGCCGTCGCGCCAGAGCGGCCCGGTCAACTTGCGCCAAGGCGCTCCTTGACCATCGCGCCGACAGCGCCCATGTCCGCGCGGCCGGCAGCCTTTGCCTTTATGGCGCCCATGACCTTGCCCATGTCGCGAATGGTCTCGGCGCCCGTTGCGCTGATGACCTCGTCGATCAGCGTGGCGAGTTCTTCGACGCCCAGCTGTTCGGGCAGGTAGGTTTCGAGCACGGCGATTTCCGCCCGCTCGATTGCCGCCAGGTCGTCGCGGCCGCCTTTCTCGAATTGCTCGATCGAGTCGCGTCGCTGCTTTACCATCTTATCGACGACGCCCAGCACCGCCGCATCGTCGAGCTCTTTGCGCGTGTCGACCTCCACCTGCTTGATCGCTGCAATAGCGAGGCGCACCACCTTCAGCCGGTCCTTGTCACCGGCCTTCATGGCGGTCTTCATGTCATCGGAGAGTCTTGCCTTGAGGGACACTGCTCAGTAGAGGCGTTTGCGCTTGGCCTCTTCGCGGGAAAGGCGCTTCATGTGGCGCTTGACGGCAGCGGCTTTCTTCCGCTTGCGCTCCTGGGTCGGTTTCTCGTAGTACTCGCGGCGGCGCAGCTCCGTGAGGACGCCGGCCTTTTCGCAGGCGCGCTTGAAGCGACGCAGGGCTGCGTCGAAATACTCGTTCTCTTTTACGCGGACGCTCGGCATGGATGTCGGTTTCCGTAAGAATTCTATCGCTGACAAGACAATCCCGGCATTGAGCCGGGACACAGAGCCGGCCATTTTACCTGCCCGGCCACACACCTGCAATACCGCGACAGGAAACTGGGACATTCGTATTTTCCGGCCTCCAGATTTTGCCAATCGTTACGGTGGTAGAACGGAAAATACGAATGTCCCAGTTTCCTGGCCCCGCGAAAAAAAGCAGAATGTCCCCAATGATTGTTCTGGGCATCGAATCGAGCTGCGATGAGACCGGTGTTGCCGTCTATTGCAGCGACAGGGGCCTGCTGGCGCACGAGCTGCACAGCCAGGTCGACCTGCACGCCGTTTATGGCGGCGTGGTACCCGAGATCGCTTCCCGCGATCATCTGCGCAGGCTGCTGCCCCTCATCCGTCGGGTCCTGGCAGGTGCAGGTATCGAGCGCCCCGACCTTATTGCCTACACCGCGGGTCCCGGGCTGGTTGGCGCGCTGATGGTCGGAGGCGGCGTCGCGAACGGCCTCGGCCTGGCCTGGGGCTGCCCCGTGGTGCCGGTACACCACATGGAAGGGCACCTGCTGGCCCCGATGCTCGAGGACGTGTCGCCCGAACTTCCGTTCCTGGCGCTGCTGGTCTCGGGTGGGCATACGATGCTGATCGAGGTCGCAGGCCTCGGCGATTACGAGTTGCTTGGCACGACGCTCGACGATGCCGTCGGCGAGGCGTTCGACAAGACGGCCAAGTTGCTGGGCCTCGGATACCCCGGCGGGCCGGCGCTGGCGAAGCTCGCCGAAGAGGGCAACGATGAGGCCGTTGACCTGCCGCGGCCCATGATCAACAAGCCCGGCTTCGATTTCAGTTTTTCCGGCCTGAAAACGGCAGTGATGCTGGAGGTGCGTAAATTGGAGGCAGCTGGCAATTTTGAAGCGCGTCGCGCGGACCTGGCTGCATCGTTCCAGCGAGCCGCCGTGGACGCGCTGGTTACGCGATCTTTGCAGGCCGCAAGGAACCAAGGCCTCAGGCGCATTGTCGTAGCCGGAGGCGTTGGTGCAAACCGGCTGCTGCGGTCGGAAATGGCGCGACGCTTCGATGGCGACGTGCACTACCCACGCATGGAGTTCTGCACCGACAACGGGGCCATGATCGCGCTCGCAGGCGCCCTGCGTGCGGCGCAGGCGTCGTCGGCGGCCGAGATTCGCGCGCAGGCGCGGTGGCCGCTCGATTCGCTGACGCCGCCCGGCAAACGCCAAACAGCGTAAGGGCCAATCGATACATGATGGACACGATTTTTTTGCATGACCTGGAAGTCGACACGGTAATCGGCATCTGGGACTGGGAACGGAAGATCCGCCAACGGGTGGTCATCGACCTCGACATGAGCGCCGATATTGCGAAAGCAGCCGCAACGGACAGCGTCGATGACACACTGAACTACAAGCTTGTGGCCAAGCGCGTGCAGCAGTTCGTCGGCGACTCCAGCTTCCAGCTCGTGGAGACGCTGGCCGAGCGCATCGCCGGCATCGTCAACGACGAATTCGGCGTCGCCTGGGTTCGAGTCAAGGTCAACAAACCGGGCGCCATTCGAGGCGCCCGCGATGTCGGAGTAATTATAGAGCGTGGCCAGCGTATATCTGAGTCTGGGTAGCAACATCGCGGCGGAGGAGAACCTCCAGCTGGGCATTCGCGAACTGCGCTATGCCTACGGCAAGCTGCAGATGTCAAACGTGTATCGCAGCGAGGCCGTGGGCTTCGACGGGCCGGACTTCCTGAACCTCGTCGCCGGCTTCGAGTCCAATGATACACCCGTGTCGATCAACGATCGCATCGAGGCAATACACGGCAAAGCCGGTCGAAAGCGGGGCGGTGAGCGTTTTGCGTCACGGCCGCTCGATATCGACCTTCTGTTGTACGGTGATCTCGTGATCGACGAAGACGGACTGCGACTGCCACGCCCGGACGTGCTCGACTACAGCTTCGTTCTCGGCCCGCTCGCCGAGGTTGCTCCGCTGATGAGGCACCCGGAAACGGACAGGACTATCGCGGAACATTGGGCCGAGTTTGACAAAACACAGCATCCGCTCATCCGCGTCGACGGAATTCTGTAAGCGGCGTCACGTTCGCCGCGACTCGGCTCATCTAGAATCGTAAATGCGCCAACCGGCAGGAGTAACCATGCGCCAATTGCTCGTATTCATCGTTTCTCTCGGGATCGTCGCCTGCGGCGGTGGCAGCGACAATCTCGCTGGTGGACCGCAGACCGGTACGGATGCTTGCAGCATTGCCGGCCAGAAGCAGTTCGTCTACGAAGAGATGCTCGACTGGTACCTGTGGAACGACCTGCTGCCAACTGATCTCGACCTGGCGCAGTACTCGACGGCAGAAGCGATGGTCCAGGACCTGAGGAGATTCAGCCCGGATCTCGGCAGCGGACCCGTGGACCGGTTCAGCGGCATCAATCTCCAGTCGACGGAGCAGGCGTTTTTCGATGAAGGTCAGTACGAGGGCTTTGGCTTCAATCACCGCTTCGTCGACCCGGGCCTCACCGATTGGCGGGTTACGAACGTCTACGTCGACAGCCCGGCGTTTCGAGCCGGGATGCGCCGTGGCATGCAGATCGTCGCCCTCAACGGCCGCACGATCGCCGAGATCAACGCGGCGGAGGGACTGGATGCCGTGCTCGACACCGGAACCGTGGAGTTCACGCTTAGCGGCCTGCCAAACGCCGTGGTGATTTCCGAGGACATCGTCACCATCGACCCCGTCCGGAATGCGCGCGTTATCCCGGGCCCGGGCGGCCAGAACATCGGATACTTCGAGCTGCAGACATTCATCAGTACCGCGGACCCGCAGTTCGACCAGGTATTTACCGATTTCTTCAATGCCAATGTTAGCGACGTGATTATCGACATGCGCTACAACAGTGGCGGTCTCGTGACGACGGCGGAATTGCTCGGCGATTATCTCGGCGGCGACGTTGCCGAAGGACTCGTATTCACCAACACGGTGTTCAACGCAGATCGCGCGCCGCAGAACGACCGGACCGAACTGTTCGAGCGCCGCGCGAACTCCCTCAACCTCAACCAGTTCGTCCTGATATCGACGCAAGCGCGTACGGCATCAGCCAGCGAGCTCATCGCGAACAGCCTCGATCCTCATGTCTCGGTCGGCATCGTCGGCGAGCGCACCCTTGGCAAGCCCGTCGGCCAGGTGGCCATCAATTTCTGCGACAAGGTATTGCGGCCGATTTCGTTCAAGATTACGAATTCGCTGGGTTTCGGCGATTATTTCGACGGCTTGCCGGCCGACTGCGATGCGCCGGATGACATAAATTTGCCGATCGGGGACGACGCCGACCCAAACGTCGTCGCTGCGCTGAGCTGGCTTTCTGACCGAAGCTGCGCCGATGTCGCAGTGTCGCCGGAAGGCTCCGACAAGATTGTGCGCCGTGTCGCGCAACCGCCGGAGTTCTACGCCGGCAGTCCCGAACGCGAATGGGCGGGCGCGCTCTAGCAGACTGTCTGCGCTACCAGCCGATACTGCGGCCACCGTCGACGGCGATGATCTGGCCGGTGACGTAGCTCGCATCGCGTACGAGATACAGCACGCACCCGGCGATGTCGTCCGGGTCGCCGGGCCGCGCCAGAGGCACTTGCCGCAATATCGTCTGCTTGACCGCATCGCTCATACCGTCCTCCGGCCAGAGGATCGCGCCAGGCGACACGCCATTGACGCGCACGTCAGGCGCCAGGTCCTTGGCCAGCGACCGGGTCAGCATGGCAAGGCCCGCCTTTGCCGGGCCGTACACGAGGTGGTCCTTGAGCGGACGTTGCGCGTGGATGTCGACGATGTTGATGATAACGCCGTTTGCCGCGGCAAGATGCGGAGCCGCCGCCTGCGACAGGAACAACGGGGCCTTGAGATTGCTGCCGATCAGGTCGGTCCAGGCTTCCTCGTCGATCTCGCCCACGGGCGTCGGATAGAACGTCGACGCATTGTTGACCAGGCAGTCCAGGCGACGGCGCCAGCCGACCACGTCCGCAACCAGGCCGGGCAGCGACTCGACGTTGAGCAGGTCGCCCTGCAAGGTCATTACCGAGTCCGGCCGCTGTGCGTTGAGCTCGTTGGCGAGAGCCGTGGCTTCGGTCGCCGAACCGCGGTAATGGATCGCGACATCGGCGCCTGCGCCGTGCATACTCCGAACGACGGCAGCGCCGATTCGTCTCGCGGCACCCGTAACCAGTACAACCTTTCCCTGCATCGTCTCGTTTTCCAGCATTGATTCAGAAAGCGCGCTATAAAAGACGCCATTATGCAATACGCGCGGCACACCGACCTGCCCGAGCCCGACGAAGCCAGCGCCCGGCACAGCCGGCGCGTCTTTGACTACGTCGCCGATCGTATCGCCGACGGCGGTGGCAGCATCAGCTTTGCCGAATACATGCACCACGCGCTGTACACGCCCGGCCTCGGCTACTACGCGGCCGGTACCACCAAGTTTGGCGACGCCGGCGACTTCGTCACGGCGCCCGAAATCTCCGGCGTATTCGGCAGGGTCGTCGCGAGGCAGTGTGCCGAAGTCATGGCGCAGTTGGACCGGGGCGCCATTCTCGAGTTCGGCGCGGGCAGTGGCAAGCTTGCTGCGGACGTTCTGACGATGCTGCACGAGCTCGATGCGCTGCCCGAACGCTACCGAATTCTCGAAGTGTCTCCCGATCTGTGCGATCGGCAGCAGGCGTTCCTGCAAGAACGTGTCCCGCAGTTTACAGACCGCGTCGAGTGGCTGAGCGAGCTGCCCGCGACACACTCCGGTGTCGTGCTGGCCAACGAAGTGCTCGACGCATTGCCCGTGGAGCGCTTCATCCGCGAGGAAGACGGCATCCTCCAGCAGTGCGTAACGGTCGGCGAACGAGGTTTCGAGTTCGAGACCCGCGCAGCGCCCGACGTACTGCGCACCGCCGTATGTCACGTGGAAGATTCGCTCGGTCACAGGCTGGCACATGGCTACACGTCGGAGGTGTCGCTGGGTATCGGCCCGTGGATCTCCGAGCTCGGCGGCTGTCTCGACGCCGGTTGCGTTCTGTTGTTCGACTACGGGGGGACGCGCCGGGAGTACTTTGCAGCGGACCGCGGTAACGGCTGGTTGCGATGCCATTTCCGGCATCGGGCGCACAGCGATCCGCTGGTGCTCACGGGCATCCAGGACATCACGGCCTGGGTGGAATTTACGGCACTGGCGGAAGCGGCAGTAAACGCGGGCTTCGAGGTCGCCGGATACGTGCCGCAATCCCTGTTCCTTGCCGCGGGCGGGCTCGACCAGGAAATGCAGGATGTCGCCTTGCTTTCTGCGAACCAGCAGCTTGCATTGTCGGCGCAGATCAAGACACTTACCCTGCCCGGAGAGATGGGCGAGAACATCAAGTGCATCGGCCTGCTGAAAGGCAGTCTGCGAGGGCCCCCGGCATTCGGACTGGGCGACAGGACACACACACTATGAGATCACCCGTTTTGCCCGGAGCCAGGTCGTGACCTGGCTGCAGGTCGTGGTCCTGGCGATCGTCCAGGGGTTGACGGAATTCCTGCCTATTTCGAGCTCCGGCCACCTCGTGCTCGTGCCCGCATTCTTCGACTGGTCCGATCAGGGCCTCGCGTTCGATGTCGCCGTACACTTCGGGTCGCTCGTTGCTGTGTGCATTTTCTTCCGCGGCGACATTCTCGCACTGCTGCGGGGTGGCTTGCAGGTGGCGCGCCTGAACACGGATACGCTCGAGTCGCGCATGGCGCTCGCGATCGGTGTCGGCACGGTGCCCGCAGCCGTCGCAGGATTGCTGCTGGCCGGATGGATCGAGGCGAACCTGCGCAGCCCGGCCGTGATCGTGTTTACGCTTGCGGGCTACGGCGTATTGATGGCGCTGGCCGATCGTTACGGCAAACGCCACCGGGACATAACCCAGGTTGGATTGAACGACGCGCTGATCATTGGCTTCGCGCAGGCGCTGGCGCTCGTACCCGGAACGTCGCGGTCGGGCGTAACGATCACGGCAGCACGGCTGCTCGGATTCGAGCGACAGAATGCGGCGCGCTTCTCATTCGTGCTGTCCGCACCTGTTATCCTGCTCGCGACGTTGTACAAGACCTGGGAGATGCTGACCGGTGAGGCCGGCGTGCCTTGGCTGCAGCTCGGGATTGGCGCTGCGGTTGCGGCTGTCGTTGCCTACGTCAGCATCGACTTTTTCATGCGGTTCGTGCGCCGCATCGGGCTGTTGCCGTTTGCCGCGTACCGGCTCCTGCTGGCAGGGGTGATTCTCTATGTACTGGTTTAGGTGTGCAGCATTCCTGATGATCTCCGCTACCGCGATGGCGGACGCCGGCGATTACATTGTCGGCGGCGGCGTCGAAGCGGATACCGAGGACGCGCGCGTGCTCGTTGCATTCGGCGAGGTCGGCATCGGCAAGGAGACCTGGCTGTTCGGTTCGGTCGCAAACAACACCGGTGAATTGCCAAACCGGTCCGATCTCGAGACCTGGTACGGCGACATCGGTATCGACCACTGGTTCAAGCCTGTCGGCGTGCGGGCGGCCGTCGCCTACTGGGGCGACTCGGATGTCTTCGACTCAGTCGACTGGCGCGCATCGGTTTACCTGCGCAACGACCAGGCATCGATCGAAGCCCAGTACGAATTCCGTGACTTCGACCTGGTATTTCCGTCATTCGGAACGAACCCGGCGCGCCGTGGCGAGTTCGATGCCACGGGCCTCGGCCTGCGGGCCAGCGTCGATATCACGGAAAACGTGGATTTCCGAATCGGAGGCATCGACTACGACTACAGTCGCGACATAAGCCTTACCGACAACCCCGGGCTCGTCGACCTGATTTCTTTCAGCCGGTTGAGCCTGATCAACAGCCTGGTCGATTACCGTGCCAACGTCACGCTCGGTCTCGCTGACGATGAGCGTTACTGGGAGCTCGATATCGCGACGTGGCGAGGTGAAGTCGACGGCGGCCGGACCGAGTCCTATACGATTCGCTTCCTGACGCCGTTGGGTGACGCCAGCGACATAGAGCTCGGCATCGGCTTCGACGATTCGGATCTCTACGGCGACGTTACGTTCTTTTCACTGTTCCTCTACTTCTACGGTACCTGAGCGCCGGCCTTGTAGCGCTTGAGCGCGCGCAGGCGCTCACGACGAATAGCGGCGCCGATGTCGCGCCCGGCATGCTGCTCGGCGATGCCGCCTGCGTCGATCGCTTCCGCCGCCTCTTTCGCACCGCGCAGGTAGTCGGCCTGCGGGTACTCACGGTCCTCCAGCCCGCGTCGGCCGCGTGCGTCGGCCTCGCAGGTGATCAGGAAGTTTTCGAACCGCTCCGGTCGTCGGAACGCGTCCGTTGCGTCCAGCAATTTCAGTAGCGTACCCGGTCGTAACTCGAATGCGCGATGGCACTGCGTGTGGTACTCGGCAACCAGCCGACCCAGCTCGCTACAGGATCTCGGTACGGGCAGACGGTGAGCAAGCGCTTCGATGAGTTTCCTGCCACGCTTCTCATGGCCCGGATGACTCGGGAGACGATACGCTGGCGTCGTCGCTTTGCCGAGGTCGTGCACGAGTGCCGCAAAGCGCACGTCGAGCTGGTCGCTCAGGCGTTCGGCCTGGTCAAGCACCATCATCGTGTGCACGCCGGTGTCGACTTCCGGGTGCCATTTTTCGGGTTGCGGAACACCGAACAGGGCATCGACCTCGGGGTAGACGACGCGCAGCGCGCCGCATGCGCGCAGCGTCTCGAAAAATACGCGCAAGTCCTGTCCTCGCAAAGCCGATTCTGTCTCTCTCCAGACCCGGTCCGGCACGAGCGCATCGGCCTCACCTGTAGCCACGATGTCGCGCATCAGCGCTATGGTCTCGTCGGCAATGCTGAATCCCATCGATGCGAAACGCGCTGCAAAACGCGCGACGCGCAGGATGCGCACCGGATCCTCCGAGAAGGCCTCGGACACATGACGCAGGACCCGGTTCTCGATGTCTGCGGCGCCGCCGAACGGGTCGACGAGCGCACCGTCGTCGCGCCGTGCAATTGCGTTCACCGTGAGGTCGCGGCGAAGCAGGTCGTCCTCGATCCTGACGTCCGGCGAGAAATCGAATGCGAAGCCACGGTATCCCGGTGCCGTCTTGCGCTCGGTTCGCGCGAGCGCGTACTCCTCGCCGGTCTCGGGGTGCAGGAACACCGGGAAGTCCTTGCCGACCTGCCGATAACCCAGGTCCGTCATCTCGTCGGGCGTTGCACCGACGACGCACCAGTCACGTTCCGTCGGGCGGCGTCCGAGCAGTTCGTCGCGGACGGCGCCACCTACCAGATACACTCGCATGCTGCGATAGTATCGTTTCCGCGCGAGCCCACAAACGATCCCGGACCTTCGATG
>JAAUXY010129451.1_pt1 | contig 12438 bp, 8 predicted proteins | sample 7278121 | NCBI WGS metagenome assembly JAAUXY01 (sample SAMN14350117, study PRJNA611818) | marine sediment metagenome | isolation source: surface marine sediment (1.8m) | place: French Polynesia: Moorea | collected 2018-08 | reverse complement strand
GTTATTGCCTGTTTATTGATGCTTGGAATCGGCTTTGCTCTGTTCTCATCGCCCAACATGAACGCTATTATGGGGTCGGTGGACAAACGATTTTACGGTATTGCCTCGGCTTCGGTGGGAACCATGCGGCTTTTAGGCCAGATGATGAGCATGGGAATTGTCACCTTGATATTTTCCCTGTTTATTGGCCGGACTCAGATTACCCCGCAATATTATCCCTTGTTAATGAAAAGCATCAAGGTGATGTTTATGGTTTCTTCCGGGCTTTGTATTTGCGGGATTTTCTTTTCGCTGTATCGGGGACGGTTAAGGCCCGATGATTAAAACACAATCGGGCGACCGTCTCGCTTTTAGCGAGACTTGAGCGGCACTTCGTTTGAGGAGCGCTCCGCCGACCACTCCCAAAACAAAAATCGGGTCGGCGAGCTTTAGGTCTAAAGCAATTTTAACAATCCAAATTCCAAAATCTAAAATCTTAGTTATTCCACATTTCCTTTTAAGCCGATCTCTTCAGCCACATCGCGCATGCCCATGATGGTGTCGGTGATCAGCTCGGAAAGCTCTACACCCAGCATCTCGGCACCTCTTTCAATGATGGAGCGATCCACCCCGGCCGCAAACTGTTTTTGCTTCCATTTCTTTTTAACGGATTTGGCTTTCATATCCATGACACTTTTAGAGGGTCTCACCAGAGCCGAGGTGACCACCAGCCCGGTGAGCTCGTCAATAGCGTAAAGGACCATTTCCATCTCTGATTCAGGCTTGACATCGGTGCAGATTCCCCAGCCATGGCTGATGACCGCCCGGATGTACTCCTCAGGCCAGTCATTCTGGCGTAGAATTTCCTCGGTTTTTTTGCAGTGCTGATCTGGAAACTGCTCATAATCCAGGTCGTGAATCAGACCGATGACCCCCCATTTTTCTTCGTCTGCACCCCGCTTGCGGGCCATATAACGCATGACACCTTCCACGGCCAGGGCGTGCTTAATCAGACTTTCGTTTTTGTTGTATTCCTTCAGCAAATTGAGCGCTTCTTCCCTTGTTGGAACATTTGAACTCATGTAAATTCCTCCTCACGGTCACGTTTTGTTTTTTCGCCTCGTAATTCAATAACATGTATTCAGTTGCAGTCAAGCCATATTGCTCATTTTCTCTTGATCCTTTTGACCTGACTGGTTATCTTTTGTCAAGCGCAGCATTTTACACAGAATACATCTTCCCAACACATGAGGATAGCCGGCAGAAAGGACGTTGAGCTTGAAAACTAAGCTGGATTCTTCTTTTCAGAAAATCCGTCTGATTGAACTTTATTTTCGCAATGTCGGCGCCAATCTATTGGGTTTCTTTATCATTGTTTTGCTTAATCTTTTCACTCCGCTTGAATTTTTTAAAGTCCAGAAGGCCTTTCTTTTGGCCGGCGGCTGGATGGCAATCCTTTCTTTTTATCCCCTCGTAATCTGTATCGGAATTACGCTCCAATATATCGTCCAGCGCCCGATCACAGAAATGATAAACTGCATGCGTCAGGGATTGAAAATCGAAGCCGTTCTGGAGGAAAAGGCGCGGCGGCGGGTATTAAATTTACCCGTGTTCATTGGCCTGATCAACTTTGGCATGTGGATCGTTTTAACCACCCTGTTAGGGATATTATTCATCATATTTAGAGATGCTCCGCCTCGGATAGCTTTTTTTGTCCCCTTTCGAGGGTTTATGGTCGGTTATATTTCCGCCATCATTTCATTTTTTCTGGTAGAAGCCTATAGCAGAAGGCGTTTGGTGCGGATCATATTTCCCGAAGGTAAGCTGGCAACGGTATCGGGAACCGTAAAATTTTCAATTCTGAGAAGAATTCGGGTGCTTTATGGTGTGGGTACACTGGCACCCATGCTTATTCTGGTGGGGACGCTTGCCTTTATATTATGGGAAATGGAAGGGTCTGGCATTTCAGCCGCTGATTTTGGCCGGGAGATCCTTATTTTTTCAATTATTCTGTGTGTTATTTTTGTCTTTGTGGGTGGAAGATTGAATGTGCTTTCCGGCAAATCGATTATTCAACCGATTACCGACATGATGGTGCTCGTCCGTCGGGTGAGAAAAGGGCATTTCAAGCAAAAAGTACGGGTGGTTTCAAATGATGAACTGGGTATTCTGGGAGATGGCTTAAACGAGATGACCGAAGGCCTGATCGAGCGGGATAATATTCGCCAATCTTTGTATTTGGCCAAAGAAGTCCAGCAAACCCTTTTACCACGCGAGAATCCAAAAATAGACGGCTTGGATATTGCCGCGAAGATTGTTTATTGTGATGAGACCGGCGGTGATTATTATGATTTTTTGAAAACCCATGAATCGCATTCCGGAAATTTCAGCGTGGTTATCGGGGATGTATCAGGTCACGGCATTCCATCTGCCCTGATGATGGCCACCGGCCGGGCTTTTCTCAGACAGCGATCGGTGCTGCCCGGCAATTTTGCAGATATTGTGTCGGACGTCAACCGCCAGATGGCCAGGGATTTCGAGGTATCCGGTGGTTTTATGACCCTGTTTTATCTGTCGATCAACCCGGCAACCCGGAGCCTTTGCTGGGTTCGCGCCGGACATGATCCGGCCATTTTTTATGATCCGGAAACAGACACATTTGACGAGCTTCGCGGTTCGGGTATGGCCCTGGGTGTAGATGCCGACATGCGCTATGAAGAATATCATAAAACCGGCCTGAAGAAAGGCCAGATTATAGTGCTGGGATCAGACGGGTTTTGGGAGGCGCGCAATCCTCAGGGTAAAATGTTCGGCAAAGAACCCTTTCGGGAACTTATTCGCCGGTTTCCAAATGCGAGCGCCAATGAGTTTCTTGCTTCCTGTTTTAATGGGCTGAATATGTTTTTAGGAGGCCGGGCTCTTGAAGATGATGTTACGCTGGTTGTGATAAAAATTACCAAGGAATATGTACCATGATAGTGACTAAAGTTATAAGTACGCTAAAGTGACTGAAGTTGAGGTATTCTGCCTATTTTAAAAAAGGTTGAGCGACACACGGCGCAAACGCCGCGCAAGCGCTGGCGTTGCGGGAGCGCCTGCACTGCGCGAGCGAAACATTAATTTTAGTCACTTCGAACTTTAGCGCAATTTAGGAACTGTTTTTAGTATTTTGTATTTGGTGTTTGGTGCTTTGCGTGCTAAAAACTAAACACGAAACACTTAATCAAAGGAGGTATTATGGCCCCTGGGATTGATAAACTAAGCGAATTTGCAATGGATGTCATCCATCAGACAGGCGAAAAGGCGATGGCCTACTACGGCAAAGGCAAGCCCCATGTGAAATTTGACGAAAGTGTGGTTACCGAAGCCGAAAACCAGATTACCGATGTGTTTCAGGCTCGCTTAAACCAACAATTTCCCGAGCATCAAATGTTTAGCTTTGGTGAGGTAAATGAAAATTACTCGCATGGGGAAAAACGCTACCTCTGGATATTTGACCCTCTGGAAGGGGTGGCCAATTACCAGGGAGGTATACCTATCTGGGGTATGTCTATTGCCTTGCTGGAAAATTTCTGGCCGATATTTGGCGTGTTTTATATGCCTGCCACCGGCGATTTATTTCATGCGCGCGCCAGCAAAGACGCTTTTTGGGGCAATGATAAGATTAGAACATCCTCCGCAGGACATATTGACGATGAAAGCCTCCTGTTAACCTACTCTCGCTTTCATCAACATTATCATTCAACGTTTCCCGGTAAGGTTCGGTCCCTGGGATGTGCGTCGGCCCATATTTGTTACGTGGCCATGGGGCGAGCCGATGCGGCCATTATCACCAATGATTCGTTTCAGGGACTGGCTGCCGCACGGGTGATTGTAGAGGCCGCCGGCGGGAAAATCTGCAAAATTGACGGCAGCGAATTCCATCTCAATGAATATCTGGACGGACAACGCATCAACGAACATCTTTTAATTTCGGCTCCGGAAAACCTTTCGCAGGTAAGAGGCTTTCTCAAACCGCAATAACTGTCTTTGATTGTGACCCATGCGCATCGTAATCGGCAAATTGTGTGTTTTTGTCCTTTTTATTCATTTTGTTTGTTTCCCCTTTGCTCAGCATGTCTGATTCCCTATTAGATGTACAATTAGGACCCGGAATACCATGGATTTCCCCTGTTTCGTGGCAGGCGGCGAATCAGTCTATTGATTATCACCTGCAGCGATACCACTCCGATCTGAAACAAACGACATTTGTCGCGCAAGAGATAAAATCCGGTCTGAACTCCATTTTTCCAATTCTGGATGAGCTCTGTGCACATAGTTGTCCATGGTGTCCGGAACCCTGCTGTTTGAGTGCCAGTGTCTGGTTTGATTTTAAGGACCTGTTGTATTTGCATTTCAATAAACTTCCCATTTCACCGTCACAGCCAAAGGCCGATTTAAAGACCCCCTGTATATATTTAGGACTCAGAGGATGCCGATTGCCGCGCATTGCGCGACCCTGGATCTGTACCTGGTATTTGTGCCCAACCCAGACCGCAAGATTATCAAACGGTAAACAAGCTAAACACGACTTATTAAATCGCGCTTTTGCTCAAATCAAATCCGGTCGCAATTTGCTGGAAAGCAAATTCATTCGTATTATTTCGTAAAGAATAAAATTTATTTTTTTTGACAGGGTTAACAGGATTTAATGGGATTAGTTTTTGGCTTTCCTGACGAAAGCCAAAAAAAACTCAATCGCCTTCGGCGAAAAAGTTAATCGCTATTAAATTTAAGTATGACCGGGCGTATTTTATTCCGGCAGTTATCGATGTTAAGATTTTTCCCGCCCGGAGGGCGGGATTGAACTTCGCCACTTTCGTCTGGAAAGTGGCGAAGAAAAGAAATCCAAATAATCCTGTAAATCCTGTCTAATTTTAATATCATTTAAATATGGACCTTAAGCTCAGAAACATACCCAGATCGATTTATCTTCGATACATCCTGCTGAATATTCCCGAATTTGTGGCCATGCTTTTGATCCTGGTTGTGATTCAATATTGGGTCGAGATACCTGCATGGCTATTTTGGAGCATTGTCGGTTTTTGGATTGTCAAAGACGTGTTTTTATTCCCCTTTATATGGCGCGCCTATGATTGGGACCGGGGCGGGAGGTCCCGCTCCTTGATCGGTGAGCGCGGCATTGCTAAAGGAAATCTGGCTCCGGCAGGATATATCCAGATACACGGTGAGCTCTGGCGGGCGGAAAGATTTGGAGAAGGACCACCGATTGAAGCGGGGCAGTCGGTTATAGTTAAACAGATGGAAGGGCTTACCCTCTTTGTTGTATCCGAAAACGATGGACAGCCTGCCACGAGCTCAGGCGAGTCGAAGGTGGAGAACAGCAACCAATAGAATTTAGCGGGCAGAATTTCAGCTGATGAATAGATTTGAAAGGACTCGCTAAAATAATAAATTGTGCTATAATTCAAGAGGTAAAGCGCTTTGCCTGCCCCCTGTTAGCGTGACTATAATTAGATTGAGCCTATATTATTATTATGGACACGGATACAGCAGACAACGATAAAATTATCGACTGCCCTCAATGTCAGATCAAAAATCCCATCGAGTCTGATATCTGCTATAATTGCGGTGCACCCCTGCATGAAATTCCGATCAAAAAAAAGGGCCGGCCATGGCTGCCGGTCATTGTTTGTGCATTGCTAATTGTGAGCGTGCTTTATCTTTATTACCGTTCGAAACCGTCCGAATCATTGCCATCCAAACCAACAGGTGTGCCCACCGACAAGCCGTCTTCAACCCGCCCGCAAGCTAAAATACCGCTTAAGGCATCGGATGTAAAAGCCATTCCGAGCCCTGAAACCGTTGCCGAGAAAATCCGTATCCCTACGGGGTTGCTTCGAATTCGGGATATTACCGGAAATGTCATCTCGGAAATTACCGTGCCGGTGGTGGGCGGAGGCTGGGTGGCTCTGCCCAACCGCCTTGGTTTAGGTGGTTCCAGCTGGGTTCTTCAAATGAGTACCGGAAATCAGCTCGAAATTGAAGGCGGCCTTATAAACGATCTGGATCAAATCAGCCTGTGGCGAATCCGTGAAGATCTGAGTATTGAAAGCCCGGATCTTTATTCATGGTCTTCGGATGGACCACTGTTCTACCTGGCCCTCAGATCCCAGGACCCGGCAGAGCCAATTGAGGTTGATACTATCAACAGACAGGGTAATTTTTATAAAGCCCCCACGCCAGAAGCGATAAACGATTCCGGCGTATTTCTTCAAGCGGACCGTGTGGTAGGCTGGTCATTTGGTGATGCCATTGACGGAGCTTTTTTATGGACCGGTGATGCGGGCAGCAATCTTAAGCCCGAGATCCGGGTCGACGATTATTACCGGCTAACGTTTGGTAATAGCCGGGAAGAAGAGTTCACCCGGGCCCTTGCTCTGGGAGATGATTATTCAGATCTGGATCGATTAGAAGCGTTTATCCAGGCGTTTCGATTTGATCCCAAGCTAACGGCCAGTCAGACACCGGCGTATTTGCAATCCGATGTGATTATCGGGCGCTTACGTTCGCTGGTTGCCCAGGCGGTTCAAAATGGATTTGCGGTTCAGGCGGCCAATTATTTTGATGCCGAAATTCTCACCCAGGCCGATGATGTTTCTTTGATGTCGGACGTGGTCATTCTGACTGCAGAAAGCTATGGTTTTGAAGAGGCGGTCGATTTAGCGGAGACAGTTAGTGAAAATCTGGTGCCGAAAAACGATCGTGAAAAAAATCAGATGAAAAAGCTGCACGCCAGCCTTTATTTAAACTGGTTGGATGCGACGCTTGAAGGCGGTGATATACAGGATGCCTGGCAGGTTTATGAGCGCAGTGGCCAGCGGCTGCCGAATGATCTCAACATTCATTTGTTTGGCGTAAGACTCGCCCTGGCAGAAGGCGATTGGGCGACAGCCGAAGAACTGCTATCGGCTAAAGATTATCCACCGGCTTTCAGAGAGCAGGTGCGACGTTTACAATCACAGATTTCCGAATTAAAAGGGCAGCAGGGAAAAATTGTCATCCGTTTTGCTCCGGGCACCCAGCAAATACCGGTGTTAGCCTCTCTCAATCAGGTGACTACACAAAACTTCATCGTCGATACAGGTGCATCGATGACGACCATACCTTACGCCACGGCAGCCGACCTGGGTATTCCCATAACCGTCCGGAATCCGCGTCGAACCGTTTACACGGCAGGGGGGGTGATTTACGCCCCGGAGGTGATGCTGGACTCTATTACGCTGGAGGATTTTGAGATCAATAATGTCAGAGCACTGGTATTGGATCTTCCCAATCAACCGGAGACAGGACTGTTGGGCATGAATTACCTGCGTCGATTTAGAATGGACTTAAATACGGATGAGGGGCTTCTGTTACTGGCACCCAAATAGGTTGGGCCGGTTAGCCGGTTGTGATAGTGTTCAATAACCTCTGGTGTGAAAAACCGGAGAGATGATATTTCGGAAGGCCTGCAGATAAAAAAGCGTAACACCGTTCGATTGGAACTCTAATAAAATAGTTTCAAAATAGGATCTGCCTTAAAAATCCTCGATAACACTTCCTCTCTTTACAAAATCCTCGATATGGGCCTGGGCATTTACCAGCCCATGCATGGCGGATTCAAATCTGGCAAAGACAGGATCTTCTTCGCCCAATAGCGATTGTGCTTTTTGCAATATTTTCAATCCCTGCTCCAGGTGGGTATTGATATCATTTAATACTTCTTTACGCTTGCGATGTCTTTCGCGCTCCTTGGCGATGACCGGTAACAATCGTTGAATCGAATATTCCACCAGGGCATCCCGCGGTGCATTAAATTGGCGCGATGTTTGCTCCAGGCAGGATAGGGTTCGCCTGCTGACCACAAAAGTTTTTTGGATACGCTCCAGGGCGCCAAATGCTTCATCTTCAATTTCGTTTGCGATGAGGTTTAATGACTGCACGTCCTCGATCAAATGATCAAAAAGCGATTTTTGCTTTATCCCCAGCTGTGTGGCCACAATACTGAGCACATCGATTGCCCGGGGGGATAGTTTGAAGGTTGCACGAACCGATTGCCGGCCCCTTAAATCGGCGGATGACGGCAACGGTAAGGTTATTTCCTCAAACAGTGTGTTTTTTCTCTTTTTTACCATTTTGCCCTGCCTTTTCGGTTTTTAGCTAATCTTACAATTTTCATTACTGAATTCCATATATTATTATTAATAATATTGCAATCCATTCGAATCAAGTAATTTTCTTTGAATGCCTTAGTAAAATGAATTTGAGATTTTTTTAGACAGGATTTACAGGATTTTAATTTTATATTTTCAGTTTCCGGAAGAAACTGAAAATACCCAATCGCCTGCGGCGAAGGAGTACCTTCTCATCGTGTTTTAGACAACCAAATATAAAGGCACCAAATTGATGTTCCATAATAAATTGTATTTATGAATGAAATTAGTTTTCCGCTGCAAGCGGATTGAATTTTCTCACTTCCATCCGGGAAGTGAGAAAGAATAAAAAACGATCCTGTTGATCCTGTCTAAAGTTAAAAAGGAAATGAAAATTTATTCTACAGGCTAAAAAAAAGACACGGGCTTGAACGGCGCTATTGAAAGCGGTCGTAGGTGGTTTGATATTGCATTTGATCGATATAGGCATAGCGTCTCAGGGCATCCAAAATCCAGCGGGACTTCCATTTCAGCCAGTCGCTATTTTCGGTGGGCTTGATTTTCAGCGGCTGAGGGATGACGGCCACCAATCGGACCATTTCCTCCAAATTTAACTTGCTGACCGGTTTTTGAAAATAATATTGTGAGGCCGCTTCCACTCCGAATATGCCCGGTCCCCATTCGATCACGTTGAGGTAAATGGTAAATATACGGTCCTTGCTTAAGCGGCTTTCCAGACGCCTGGTGATCAACAATTCTTTTATCTTTCGAAGGACATTTTTTTCAGTTGTCAGGTAAAGATTTTTGGCCAGTTGTTGGGTAATTGTACTTGCACCGCGTGCAAATTCGCCCTTTCTCCAATTTTTCTTGATGGCTTCCTTTAATTCAGCAAAGTCGATACCGCGATGTTGAAAAAAGCTGGCATCCTCGGTTATGCGGACCGTTTCGCGCAGCAACTTCGGTATGGCTTCCAATTCAATCCATTGCTGCAGAATTCTGAAATCCTGGTCGGATTTCTTCGCTTCCCGGTAGCGCTGCAGCATTAATGCCGTGGTCCGGGGATTATTTGCTGCTAATCCGCTGACATCCGGTAAACCCAGATAGAAATAGAAGCCCGCAATGCCCACAAAGGACAGGATGATAATACCGATTATTTTAAATGCGGCTTTCATGAGATATATAAATAACCGGATTTGAGCTTTAAAGAAAGTTTTTTTTAATGGTCTATTTTGAAATAATAAACCACTCTCTTTTTACCTAAAGGTTGAAATGCTCAATATTTATGGTTTCTTAGTTGAGCGATTGTCGAGGTTGCCGCAGCTACGAGGCAGATGTCGTTCCGCTATAGTTGACTATGCGGAACGGCATCTAACACAGTAGATGTGGTAAGATCGGCAAGCCCGAAGGGTTTCAGATTTTAAAAATATAAATCGATAGAATTCATTAGCAAAAGAAAAATTATGCCTTTTAAAATCTGAAACGCTCAATTAAGAAAAAAAGGCGTTTCCCAAATACTGAACATCACCTTTTAGGACATAGGGATCCATGTTATAAGCTATCTCAAAAATAGTAGATTACGCCTCCCGCGTGCCCGCGGGATTTCACGTCTTGATTAAAAAATTAAAGTGTTCATCAAAACAAGGCACCCCCCTGTGTTAGCCCCAAATAAATCGGTTTTATGCATTCCTTAATCTTCATAACATAGATGTACAATCCCGATTTATCGGGGCAACACAGCCCTTGGGCGTTAGTCGCCAGAGGCGGATTGGAGATAGCTTTTATTTGACTTCCTCATACTCCGCATCAACAACCTCTTCGTCGGAATTGGATGTTGACCCGGGTGCGCCACCTGAATGGGGACCATGCGACTGTCCCCCGGCCGATGTTTGTTGATACATCGAGGCTGCCAGTTGATGAGAAGCCTGCGTCAATGCTTCGGTCAGGCGCTTAATTTCGGCGCTGTTTTCCCCTTCGAGCTCGCGCTTCAGGCTGGCAATGGTCTGCTCCACTTCGGCCTTTAAGCCGCTGTCTATTTTATCGCCTGATTCGTTCAGGGTTTTTTCGGTCGAATATATCAGGGCATCGGCCGAATTGCGGGCATCAGCCAGTTCCTTTTTATGCTTATCTTCTTCAGCGTGAATTTCGGCATCTTTTACCAGTCGGTCAATTTCCTCCTGAGATAAGCCCGAAGAATGGGTGATGCGAATTGACTGCTGCTTGCCGGTGGCGGTATCTTTGGCAGATACTTCCACAATCCCATTGGCATCAATATCGAAGGTGACTTCAATCTGAGGCATCCCGCGCGGCGCCGGGGCAATACCCGTCAGTTCAAAGCGTCCCAGGGTTTTGTTGCCCGAGGCCATTTCGCGCTCGCCCTGAAGCACGTGAATCGATACTGCCGGCTGATTGTCCTCGGCCGTCGTGAAAATCTCACTCTTTTTGGCCGGAATGGTTGTATTCTTGTCAATTAGCCGGGTCATGACACCGCCCAGGGTCTCAAGACCCAGAGAAAGGGGAGTCACATCCAGCAGCAACACATCTTCAACATCGCCTTTCAAAACGCCGCCCTGGATGGCAGCACCCATGGCAACCACTTCATCCGGATTGACGCCTTTATTGGGCTCTTTTTCGAAAATGCGTTTAACCCGTTCCTGAACCGCCGGCATCCGGGTCATACCGCCCACCAGAATAACTTCGTTGATGTCCGAGGCTGAAAGGCCGGCATCTTTTAAGGCCACGCGGCACGGTTCCTCAAGTTTATCCACTAGATCGCCGACCAGACCCTCGAGCTTGGCACGCGTGATCTTCAGATTCAGATGCTTGGGCCCGCTGGCGTCGGCGGTAATAAACGGCAGATTGATGTCGGTCTCAACAGAGGCGGACAGTTCAATCTTGGCCTTTTCAGCAGCTTCCTTTAACCGCTGCAGGGCCATTTTGTCATTTCGCAGGTCAATTCCCTGATCTTTTTTAAATTCATCGGCCAGGTAATCGATGAGTTTAAGGTCAAAGTCTTCACCCCCCAAATGGGTGTCTCCATTGGTGGCTTTCACCTCAAAGACACCATCGCCGAGTTCAAGAATCGATACGTCAAATGTGCCACCACCCAGATCAAACACCACGATTTTTTCATCGGTTTTCTTGTCAAGGCCATAGGCCAGAGATGCTGCGGTGGGCTCATTGATAATGCGCAAAACATTCAGACCGGCAATTTTACCGGCGTCCTTGGTGGCTTGCCGTTGACTGTCGCTAAAATAGGCCGGCACGGTAATCACCGCATCGGTTACCTTTTCACCCAGATATTCTTCAGCCGTTTTCTTAATGCTGGCCAGAATAAAAGATGAAATTTCCGCCGGGCTATGCAGTTTTCCGCGCAGATTAATACGAACATCACCGTTGGATGCCTTTTCAATCTTATAGGGCAAAACGTTGATGTCAGCCTGTACTTCTGCAGAGTCAAACTGGCGGCCGATCAGCCGTTTAATCCCAAAAACCGTGTTTTCCGGATTGGTGACGGCCTGCCTTTTGGCAATTTGTCCAACCAGTCGCTCTCCGTTTTCTGAAATCGCTACCATGGAAGGTGTCGTACGACCCCCTTCGGGATTTGTTATGATCTTGGCCTCGCCGCCCTCCATGATGGCGACACACGAATTTGTGGTTCCAAGATCGATTCCGATAATTTTGTTCATAATAAATTCCTCCTTACGTTGAATATTTTCTATTAAAAAAAAGGATTAAAATTAAGCTCATACACCACCATTAAAACTTTCAATGATCTGACCCTTGACGATGAAAGCGCCGATGTGGGACCGGGCTTCGATCAAGGTATTAATGGCGCTCCTGAATTCGCTGGCGACCACATCATCTTCACCCAGATCGGTTTCAAGTTTTTCATGTAGTCGCACACCTTGATCTAAAAAATGATCAATCTCTTTTAGTAGATTTTTGCGTCGTTCATGTTTTTTCTGCTCCCGGTAAATGATCGGCAACAGCCGCCGAATTGATAATTCAACCAAGGCATCACGCGAAGTGTTAAATTTTGCGGCGATTTCTTCTAATGACCGCAAGGTTCTGCGGCTGATTACAAATGTTTTTTGAATCCGCTCCAGCGCATTAAAGGTTTCAGAGTCCACTTCCTGGGCAATAATGCGCAAAGATTGGGCATCCTCAATTAAATGGTCGAAAATCGATTTTTGTTTGATGCCCAGATGAACCGCTACAATGCTGAGCGTATCAATGGCTCTGGCTGATAATTTAAACGTTGCCC
>JAAUXY010190736.1_pt1 | contig 12444 bp, 9 predicted proteins | sample 7278121 | NCBI WGS metagenome assembly JAAUXY01 (sample SAMN14350117, study PRJNA611818) | marine sediment metagenome | isolation source: surface marine sediment (1.8m) | place: French Polynesia: Moorea | collected 2018-08 | reverse complement strand
CCTTGAATTCAGATACCGCCTGCACAAGGTTTGCAAAGCTAGCGATTAACTATATAGAGTTCAATTTCATATACATGGAGTTGGATATTGACGAATGACAGACACTTTTCGCAGCGCCTCGAGCGTCTCGCTTCCAGACGCTGTTTCGAGCCTCCGTTCAAGTCGGGTTTCGAGAGGCCGGGCGAATGCGGGCGTGAATGAGCAGTGTTGCTTGCTGAGTAGGGAAACGATACGAATGCATTTCGGTCTTGTGTGTAACGTATTGTCCGAATACCGTCGTCGAAGTTGATGACTCGAGCCCCGTGGCAAGGAGGCGGCGAATGCCTGCTCGTCAATCATTGAGGATCTCGGCGACAGTAGCTGGTTGGCTATTGGTCAGCACCGCTTCGGCGCAGTCGGTGTTCCAACCGCTCGGTTCCCACCTGACTCTCGGTGACGTGACATCCCGTTCGGATATCCTGTCAATAGCCGGTAATCCGGCGACCCCGGCAATGCATCAGAGCGAACAGCAGGGTGGTGAAAACCGGGCAATGCTGAGCGGAGCGGCTGGCCTGGAGTACGGCAACGTCGAGGAGCTGTTTCGGTTTCTCGATGATATCTCCGGCGCCTACAAGCCGTCGGGAGGAGGGCGGCCTCGCCCGGATCCTGGCATCGACATCGGCGAAATAATCGATGCGATCGACCCGAACATACGTCCTGCCATTGACGCGGTCGCGAGAGAAGTAGCGACTCAGAGCAGCATCCTGGCTCTGATCGCAAACGAAGGCTACGGAAAAGCCTGGCTTGCCGCGGACATTCCTATCGCATGGAACAATGAGTTTCTCGGCGGAACCTGGACGACACACCTCGGCTGGTCCGGCGTTTCGAAAGCCTACGGAGTGTCTGTACCAATCGAGTTCGACGTCGACCAGGCACTGGCAGAGCTCGAACGATGGGTCGAAGAAGCTATTGGCGAGCTTTCCGGGGAAGTTGCGCTCTCTGATCAAGTGTCGCTTCGTGTGGACCCGGCGAGCGGCGATACAATTCTGATCCTCGACAACGACAGTTCGCTGATCACAAAGTCAGCACAACTGACGGACATTGGATTCGGCTACAGCCGACCAGCATGGTCGTCGCCGAACGGACGTCTGTACGTCGGAATCGAAGCGAGGCTCTACCTCATGCGGCTGTCACGGCTCAGCACGAGACTTGGCGATATCACTGATTCTGAGGAACTGTTCAAATCGATCCGCGATGCCGATTTTCGCTCGGCAACAGATACCGGACTGGACTTTGGCTTCCTGTGGGCAGGAGAAAACTACCAACTCGGCGCCCAGTTGACCAACGTGAATCAACCTACTTTTGATTTCCCCGGCGTGGACCTCGAGCCCTACCGAGATACGAGACTCATCAGATTCCTCGAGCGCGATCAGCGTTACGTTATGGACAGGCAACTCAAGCTCGAGGCGTCATTTTTCGCGCGTAGTCGCCGGTGGTCCGCCCATATGGGGTTCGACGCAGATCCGGCAACGGACGCTATGGGTGACAAGTTTCAGTGGGCAACGGCCAGTGTAGCGATAGGCTTTGACAAGCCCTGGTTGTCCAACCTGCGCTTCGGCTATCGCCAGAATCTGGCGGGCACCGAGTTGGCCTACGTAAACGCGGGCGTGACTGCCTTCAGGCATCTGAATATCGATGTCGCATCAGCACTCGAATCGGTGCGAATCGATGGCCGGAATCTGCCTCAGGGTCTGATGGTCAGTCTCGGAATGCAGTTCAGCTGGTAGACGACAGGGACGCGGACTCTAGCGGCTCGGGGTACGGTCGATCACATTGGTCGCCCGACGATGAAGAAGTATCCGGCGTCGACGATCAGCCACAGGCCGAGCGCCAGGATCAGCCACGGCATAACGAGATCTGACGTGCGCTCGAGCATGCGCCCGGCCGACTCCAGGAACGGCTTCGCCCGTTCGCCGGCGACCGCGACCGCGGCCGGGACGACAGCGAACAGGGCAGCGTAGCCTAGGTTGTATGCGCCGAGTGCAAGGAGTGACGACCCTGGCCCGAGATCAGCTTGCAGAATCTGGCTCACGGCGCCGAAATAGGGCAGCGCGAAAGGAATGCCGATGAAGTTCACGACGGCGCCATAGCCGAAACAAGTCAGCGGCGTGGGTTCCCAGCCAGGCTCGCACGCGTCTGCCGGCTTGCTCTTGCGCATGCTCACGAACGCGCCAATCAGCGCGACGCCGACCAGCGCCCCGATCGCGAAGTCGATACGTTGCGGATTTTCGAGGCGAGTGGCGATACCGTCGATACCGAAGGAGATAGCCACGCCTGCGGCGAAGTATGCAACTGTGTGTCCGCCGAGAAGCGCCGAGCTGTTGGCTATCGGCCGCGACGTGGCGGTGGCGAACACGAGCAGCGCGAATAGCACGGGATTCACGACGTCCACCAGCAGAATCGGGATGAGGACTGGCATCAGCTCGAGCATGGACATAAGCTAGCATGGCCATGCCGTGGACGCACAAAGTGCCGAACTTTGCCGCAAGTGACAGCGCCTGCTCACGTCGTTTTTGCATCTGCTATGCTGCGGCATCGGCTCGGGAACCCATTCGAAGTGCAAGGAGAACAGCAAGTATGATTCCGATTAAACGCAGCTGGGTCGTCGTTATGGCAATGGCCGCCACCATGCTGGTGACGGGCGGCTGTGTGTCGACACCGAATACGCTGGCGCGTTCGGCGCCGGATGTGGATTTCAGCCAGTATTCGACCTTCGGATTCTTCGATCCGCTGGCGACGGACCAGGAGGGCTACGAGTCGATCCTGAGCAATTTTCTGAAAGTGGCGACCGCACAGCAACTCGATCAGCGCGGCTACTCGTACTCTGATTCGCCCGACCTCCTCATCAACTTCTACGTCCACACGGAGGAGAAGGTCCGATCCCGAACCGTACCGACGATGGGCTCGTATTACGCGTATCGCGACCCGTTCTTTTACGATCCGTGGGTAGCTTACCCGGCCTACGAGACCCGTATCGATCAGTACACGGTCGGAACGCTGAACGTCGACGTGGTTGACACAAAAAACAAGAAACTCATATGGGAAGGCGTCGTGAGCGGCCGCGTGACCGATAGTGCAATCCGGAACCTGGAGCAGTCCGTCGACGACGCGATCGCGGCGGTCATGCAGGATTTCCCCAGCCGCTGATCCGCGCGCGGTTCAGTCGCCGTCGCGCTTCTTATCGTAGATATGCAGGTCGCGTTGCGGAAAGGGTATCGACACGCCGGCTTCTCTCAGCGCGGCCAGTACGCGTTGATGAACGGCGTGCGTGAGCGGCAACCTGTCGCCCAGGTCTTTCAGGTAGACGAACAGTTTGAAGTCGAGGGAACTGTCGCCGAAGCCCGTGAAGAAGACCCGGGGTGGCGGCTCGTCGAGCACGAGCGGTGTCGCTTGCAGGACGTCCTCCATCACCCGGGTGGCGAGCTCCACGTCCGAGCCGTACGAGATACCCACCGGGACCACGATGCGGGTGATCGGGTCGGTCAGGGTCCAGTTGACGACCTGCTCGGTGATGAACGCCTTGTTCGGAACGATAATCTCCTTGCGGTCCCAGTCCGTGATCGTCGTTGCGCGAATCTGTACCTTCGCGACCGTGCCCGTGAGCTGGCCGACAGTCACCGTATCGCCCACGCGGACCGGTCGCTCGAACAGGATGATCAACCCGGAAATAAAGTTGCCGACAATCTCTTGCAAGCCGAATCCAAGGCCAACCGAAAGCGCCGCCACCAGCCACTGGATGCGCGACCAGTTCCAGCCAATGATGCTGAGAATTGAGATCGCGCCTATCGTGATGACTACGTAACGCAAAAGGGTGTTGATGGCATACCGGCTGCCCGAGTCCAGATCGAGCCGTTGCAGGATCGCGATTTCCGTGAGGCCAGGCAGGTTCCTCGATGCAACGGCGGTTACTACAAGGATGATCAGCGCTAGCAGCAGGTCGGCAAGCGTTACCGGGACTATCGTCTCCACGCCGCCGACGCTCGCTGAGTAGGACCAAAGCGATACGTCCTCGAGTACCCTGAGTGCCGGGAGTGCGTCCGACCATATCGTCCAGCCAACTAGCACACCGAAGAAGAGCAGCCCCGCATTCACCAGGCGTTGCGTTTGCTCGTCGACAGCGTCGAGATCCAGCGGTTCGGGCTCGATCTTGGGGAACTCGCTATCGTGGGCTTGAGCATCATCGGCTGTCTTTTCGGCTAGCCTGGCGGCCCGCTTTTCCAGGGCCATCTCCCACGCGATTTTACGCCGCGCAAGCGCCAGCCAGCGCAGCACGATGAGTTTGGTCAGGGCAATACCCAGTAAAAGCCAGAATGTGTCGATCACGTAACCTGTCAGCGTGACTGCGGTATAGAGATATCCTGCTGCGGCGAGCTGCGCCAGCGCTGCGGGCGTGCCGACCTCGAGCAGGTAAATCAGCCGGCTCGATCTGCTCATCCAGGAGTCGGGGTTTTTCGCATAGAGACCCGCCGCGACTGCTCCTTTCGGGTTGGTCAGTGGACGAATCACGATGATCACCAGAGCCATGAACACGATGAAACCGATGCGCCCGAGACTGCCGCGATGGGCGGCCAGCTGGGACTCATAGGCAATCGATGTGAACAATATGATCGGAATGCCGACGATAGCAAAGCGCCGGAGCTGCCGATGCACGATCTCGAGTTTGCGCTCGTCCCACCCGAAGTGCTTACGACCAATGCCGTCTTTCTCACAGAGGATCATCAGCGCCAGCACGTTGAATACGAAAGGCGACAACACCAACAAACTCGAAGCCAGCGCCGCCGAGAAATCGTTCGAGAGTGCGGCGCTTTGTAGCGCCTTGCCGGTGACAGCGAGCACGAGTGGCAGCGGCAGCGCGCGTATGGCAGCGATGGCGAGCGCACCTATCGTCAAGCCGATGCCGTCCGTCGACAGCCGGTCTACGCGCGAGTGCAGTGACGACATCTTCGACCGAAGGCGTCGCCTGGACAGCAGAAGCGCCGCCAGCAGAATGACAACAACTATTGCTACGCCGATGTGCTCGACGAGCGTCCCCCGCAGGATGACTACAGGCTCTTTCCAGGAGTCCGCCGACAGCGTCCATGACAGTGCGTCGTCGAGCGAGCGGAATGTACCTGTGCCGATGGTCGTGGTGCTCGGAATCCACAACAGATTCCGATCGAGAAATTCCCGATACTCCTCAGTCGTGCGCAATAGCCGCTGCTGCGCGATTTCGAGGTCGCCGAGCGTCCCGAGATGGTCCGAGTACGCGCCGGCGGCATCGCTGAGCAATTGCCTCCGGTTGACCAGCAGCCTCCGGACCTCGACGCGAATCAGCTCTAGCCGGCGATCGTCGCCGACGGTGTCGGCAACGTCGAGCATGACGTCCTCGACCTGCTCGTTCAGGTCGGTCATTTCGAGCCGCTGGTCTTCGATTCGCATGCGCTCGAGCCCGACGTGAGATATCTTGCGGCGTCGCTCCCGCGCTTCGCTGCTGATCCTGGATACGCTCGGCAGGTCACGCCTTTCCTCGACCAGCAACCTTCCGATAGCCTGGCTGACGCCGCCGATATCGAGTCGCTGCCGGGAGCGAAGCAGGTCCTGCTCGATTTGCCGCGCATCCGCCTCCGTTTGCCGCAATCTGGCTACAGCCTCCTGTGTTTCGCGAACGATCGCCGGCAATTCGCCGGCCAGCTCCAGGTTCCTCTCGGCGATCTCGATGACAGCCGGATGCTGGTCGGCTGCAGCCAGCTGCGCTTCCGAAGCGCTACGTTGCGCTTCCCTTGCGACTGTCTCCCGGGCGCTGTTGACAGCGGCCTGCAGCAGCTCTGCGCGCCGCGCCACGAGCGTGTAGTCGCGCACGGCGAGGTCTCGGCGTGCGCGAAGCAGGTCCAGCCTCGCTTCGCGACTAAGTAGTTCCTGTTCTATCCGCGCCGATTCGGATTTGTTCGCCGCCAGCTGGGCCCGGAGGCGAAGCGTTCGTGCCTCGGTGACGATGCCCGGCTCGCCTGTGGGCGCGTCGGCAGCAAGCATAGCGGCAAGCTCGTCAGAGGACAGGCGGAGTTCGGCAAGCCGCTCGCGCGCCTCTTCGGGGCGCCGTGTTTCGGCCAGGATTTTCGCTTCCAGATCGTCGAGAGCCGTTTCCCCGGCGGCGCGATCCGCGTTTGAAGCGGCCAGCGAGGTCTCCAGCCTGGCAAGTGGCGCGCCGCTTTCTATGCCCAGTGATTCGACGCTGTTGAACTCGGGCAGCGGTTCATTCAGCGCAGCCACCACGCGATCCGTTTCTGCAGGCGCCTCGGTTATTGCTCGCCTGAACGAATCGGTCGACGCGTCGTCCCGCGCTTTCTGTTCGAGGAGCGCGCGCGTACGCTGCAGCTGGCCTACCGTCGCCGCGCGTGTATCCTCGCCCAGATCCGTGCGGTCTTCGACTCCCTGGACTGCCGCGTCGAGCTGGTCGGTCGTAGGTGATTCTTCGCCCAGGAGCGGAGTGAGGACCGTGTCCGCGCGGGCAGCGGCGACAAGCATGAGCCCGCAGATCGACGCTGCAACCAGCCGGCGGACCCGGACTTCCAGGATCATAGTTGGGCCTTTTTCAAAGCAGGCTCCCTCACAGCTGCCCGACGGTTGATGGCTGACCTAGCGGCTAGCAGGTACGAATTTGTAGGATGTCGCGCCGGCCGACAACTCAACCATGAGCCCGCCTTCGGCCAGGCTGAACACGGCCACGCGGGGATTGAAGCCTGCGTCGGCAGCATTGCCGTGGCCGCCCACGGTCGCGCTCGACTGCGGCGCAAATTCGAGCACGCCCTTCTTGAACTGCGCAACCGTTTCGGCGTCGCGGAAGAACATGATCTGGGCGCGGGTCTGGTATCCGACCTGTGCACCGAGGCTGAATCGCCGTTGCCTGACGCGGCCGACATACTCATCGCCCTCCAGCAGGACGCCCATACCGCCCGCCCACCCGAACAGCAGCGCGCCCCGCCTGACTGCGGGAAATACGGCGATCGCGTAATACTCGTCGAAAAATCGCTGTAGCTCGTCGGAGCGCTGCAGCCGAAAATCGCCGACCGAGCGATACGCAGCCTGCTGCAGCTCGTCGTCGGAATCCGGCGTCCATTCGGCGAGTGCTGCAGTCACGCCACAGAAGGTGAGTAACACCGCCGCAATATGGCGCCTCATAGCATGCACTCCACGGACAGCCCCGCCCAATCGGACCCCCCGGCTACGTTGCCGAGCAGATCGGACGTGCCGAATATGCCCGAGCGGTGCGTCACGACCGCACCGATGAAGCAGTTGCGGGTGGCCTCCGACCTGATGATCTTGTCGAGGGGAAAGTCGACCTGCCACTCGAGGTAGTTCAACAGGTGTGAGGAATTCTTGCCGAGGTTCTCAAACTTGGCGATCTCCTCGGCGGGGATGCTCTCCGCGTAAGAGACACCGAAGCTGAAGCCCCAGCGCAATGCGATGCTGTCGGACCAGGGTGAATACACCTTGAACATGGCCGACATGAACGCGTTGTAGCTCCAGAAGTCGTCCTGGAACGGCTCCTCGAAATGGCGGTAAAAGCTGACGCGGGCGAAAAAGTCGGTGCGTTCGCTCCGCTGCACCAGCTTGCTCAACGTGAGTCCGGCCTGGGTCGGCGTCAGGTCCGGCGTGCGATCGCTACGGATCCACACGCCCGCCATTGGCAATGGAAAGATGTTTTCGCGAATCTGGTAGCCATAGTGCACTCGCCAGGTCCAGGACGGTCGGTTGGGATCCGGGGGCGGTGGAGGCGAATCGGGCGTGAAACGCTGCTGATCACCGAACAGGTAGGTCGCACCGATCAGGGCATAGGCGTTGTTGTTTGATCGCACGATCGGACTGTTTGCGATAGCGCTGTCCAGACCCTCGAAGGCGATATTGCCAAAAACGAAGAACTTGTCCGTCAGGTGATAGGAGGTATTGACGCCGTAGGCGACGATCAGAGCTTCATCGGGCTCGTAGGCGGGCCTGTCCGGCGTGGCTTCATCGGGCCTCACGCCGAAGTAGTAGCGCGTCAGGTCCGCGTCCTGCCAGATCAGGCTGAAGAACGGCGAAAAACCCCAGTTGCCACGACGCAGCGGGTACCGATAAGTCAGGTCGACTTCGCTTCCATTGCTATTGCCAAGCACGTCCGCGACACCGGTCAACTGCAGCTGTCCGAGGCGGCCCTTGATGCCAACCGCCGCACCAGCGTCAACGGACGCGTGCCGCTTCGACATGCCGGCGAGTTCCTCATTGCCGCTCGGATCGAGCCGGTCAAAGCGATATCGCGCCAGCAGGTCGAACGTAAAAGTGTCGTTGCGAAACGCGTGGACGCCGATCGACGTGCCGTGCGCAAAAATGTAATCCCCCTCGTAAAGGTACAGGGGGATCAGGTCTGTCCGGCTATTTTCACCGATGTAGATGTTGTGACCGGTGCGAAACGCCGGTCCGAGTCCCGGTGTCTTCGGCGGCGCGTCCACGATCGGGAAGTGAGCGACTTCCTGGGCGACCGCAGGTGCGAAGGCAAGAAATACGACACATTGGGGTAACAGGCGCAGGCGTTTTTTGGCGGAACCAGGCAACGCGTCAAAACTCGAATCGGAACAGCGTCGCGGGCTTGGTGTTGTCGATCGGCAGATCCGTCAGGTCGGTGTCCCTGCGGCGTTCCAGCTCGATCCTCGGATCATAGCCCCATTTGATGCGCGAGTCCGGCTCGCTTATCTCCAGCGTATCACTCGTGCGCCACTCGTATTCCTCCTCCAGGTCGCGAAGCCTGCGAACCTCTTTCTGCAGCCGCGTCTTCAGCATTTCCTCGTATTGCGCCTCGACGTCGACCGGGTCACCCTGCCGTGGCGCAACGACAACGATTTCGTCGACGGTTTCGTTCGACGTGCTTTCGTCATCATCGGTGACGTCCTGCGCACGGGAGTTCGCTGCGGTCAGCGCAGCCCACGCCGCGATCAGGCAGACAGCCGATGCGAGACGGCTGGACACTATTCCCGCTCACTCTCGGCCCAGTCGAGCGTGCCGAACCAGTAGTCGCGTGTTGTCGCCAGCCACTTGTCGGACCGGCGCGCCGTCACCCACGCATCCAGAAAGTTGAGCAACTCCTGTTGTCCCTTCGCTACGGCGAGCGCCTCGCTCGTCGCGATGAGCGGCTCGCTGACGGGCAGGTCGACGACGTCGGCGTGTCGCAGCGACAGGAAGCGGGCTTCCGGCATGCTGGCAACGTAGGCATGCGCCTGGCCTTCCAGCACCGACTTTTCCGCTTCGGCGCTGGACGTGAATGCGTTCAGGCTGGCATTGGGGAACAGTGTTTTCGCCAGGCTGTGCGCGAGGGTGTCCGCGACGGTCGAAATCACTACGTCCGGGTCATCCAGCTGATCGAGCGTTTCGATATTGCGAGTCATGCGCGTGTTCGTTGCAAGGCCAACGCCCGACTGGGCAAGCGGCCTGCTAAAGTTGACCTTGAGGGCGCGGGCAGGGGTAATCGCCATTCCGCCGGCGATGACGTCGATGTCGCCGGCCTGTAATGCCGGAATAATCGCGTCCCAGGCGTAGACGCTGAAGTCTGCGCGTACGCCCATATCGCTGGCGAGCTTGTTGGCAACGTCTATCTCGAAGCCGACGAGGGTGCCGTTGTCCTTCCTGATGGTCCACGGCGCGAACTCGGCGACGCCGATGCGGATCGTGCCCCGTTCGAGGATATCCTCGAATGCATCGGCCCCGGCCGAGGCGCTCAGGGACAGTAGTAGTGTCGCGACGACGCGTCTGAGAAAAGTGGTTCGGGTCATGGTCGGTCTCTGCAGCTGATTCCCTGGAAATTGTGGAGAGGCGCACATTCTCGATTAGGGTCGAGCGGAATTCAACAACGCCGGACACCCGGTTCAGCAAGGAAACGAATGAATTCTGGCGACGTTTGTCTGTCTAAGCGGCTCATCCGCGAGGCGCGTCCCAAATGCCTTGCATTCGCAAAGCGCTTCGCAGAATATTCGGTACCTTCTGCGAGCGCCGGGGCCCGCAAATCGTTTTCGGTGTGCCGGCGAGATAGTGATGTTGGAGAAAATAATGAATAACGTGAAAGGGCTTGTTCTTATACTGGGCGTTTTCTTCCTCGGCGTTGCGGCGGCGCAGGACGAGATGGCGCAAGACACAGGGGAAATGCACAGCCACCTCGAGAAAGGCAAATCGGGCTTTCGTGAGACATGGTTCAATCCGACCGCCGACTGGACGCGCTTCGACTCGCTGTATCTTTGGGAGGCCGAATTCCAGTATCGGGATGTGGGCCCGGCTCGACGTAGCCGTGGCACCATGATGAACACGCGCCAGCGGGAATTCGGAATCAGCGAGGCGGACCGGCAAAGATTCGAGGAAGTCGTGTCCGAGGTGTTCGTCGGGGAGCTGCAGAAAGCCAAGAATCTCAAGATCGTCGATGAAATCGGCCCGAACACGCTCATCATGCGCGGAGCGCTGCTCGACATCATCTCGCGCGTACCGCCCGAGATGATCGGCCGTAGCGAAATCTACCTGGCCAGTGTTGGTGAGGCGACGCTGGTGCTCGAGCTCATCGACGCTCACGACGGCGAAGTCGTGGCCGTCGTCGCGGAGCGCCGCGCTATTCAGTCCGGCACGGGCCGCATCGACGACTTCTCGAGACCCGCGAACAGGGTAACGGTAATGGCGGACGTCAGGCGCTGGGCACAACGCGCGGCAAACAAGCTCCGCTCCGAACTCGAGAAAGCGCTGTCCGGCTGATACCCAGGCCAACCAAGTCCGACTTGACGGACGTGAGGCTGTCGAAACCAATCAGGTGGTGAGATCGACACTTTCGATCGCAATGCTGTACTGGTGATCAGCATTTGCGAGATGTCGTCGACAGTATGTGTCCAGATGTGAAGAAATCCGGCCGCATAACTGACATGGGCGTCCCGACGTGTGACGCCCTCGGCATACATCCGCTGATTCTCACTTGATTTCGTTTACTCCGCCGTCACACCCATTCGTGTCGCCCTTTAGTGAAGCGCCAGGCTGCGCTTGCGGTTACATCTGCAAGATCTGTAACGTGTACGTAACAAACCGAGAACGTTGGGCGTCCATATAGTTTCATAAACAAGAAACAAGAAACAAGAAACAAGAAACAAGAAACAAGAAACAAGAAACAAGAAACAAGAAACAAGAAACAAGAAACCAGTCCTGCGATTCAATTGCGATCGAGCGACCCAGGGTCGTTACAAATTGTTACAAAGCAATTGCTGCGATACGACCACGCGTATTTTAACTTAACGCACTTAAACTTCGTTCCCAACTCTTCGTTAAGAAGCGACTCGTGAGTCGTCATCGAGGTTGGTACATTCCAGCCTGATCCTAGTCTCATGCAGGGTGATTAGGTACCGAAATTGAAGTCAGTTTATTGCCTAATTGCGCAGCTACTTCCGGCACTCGGCGGATGCAGTTCCTTGAGTGCAGAGAGACTGGCACAAGCTACGGTAGCTTCCATCGACGACGAGCGCAGGGCAGGATGCCCTTCGATGAGTTTCGCCGAAGATTTCCCACATCGAGCGAAACAGGCTCAAGACTGTCAACCCTTTGCCGCGTGAGCAAAGAGTTGGCCAAGAACTGGTTTAGACTCGATACCATCCTCGTCGCCTCTCTGGCGATAAGTTTTGCTGCAAAGTCGAACGCCGAATCACAAAAAGACAGGGACCTCGCCGAAGCAGGGGACTGGGTGCAGATACTTCTGCCCGTCGGCGGTTACCTCGGGGCGTGGGCGCAGGGCGACAAACAAGGTGTACTTCAGCTCACGAAGGCGCTGGGTGGAGCAAGCGTCACGGCACACTTCTTCAAGCAGGTCGCCGAGCGTGGTCGCCCCGATGCAACCGACAGCCGGTCTTTCCCGTCGGGGCATACCACAGCCGCCTTCGCCGGTTCCGAGTTTATTCGCACACGCTACGGCAACGCGTGGGGGATCCCGGCGACAGTAGCAGCTGCCTTCGTAGGGTATACACGCATCCGAGCCAACAAACACTTTCGTGACGACGTACTTGCCGGCGCCAGTAACGGGTTGATGTGGAACTGGTATTTTACATCGCCGTACGCTGACAGCATGGCCATTCGGCCAACGGCCCTCGAAGACGGCTACGGTTTCGACATCAACTACAAATTCGGCGGTGCGAAATTACCGCAACCGGACGACGGTCGCGCTGCAAAGTACCGGTACACGCTGGAGTGGGGGCCGGTGTCCCAGGACACCAACCTCTTCCGGTCTCCTCTTAACGGCGGATTTCCCATCGACCTGGCTACAGCGGAAACGGAGTTCGATTTCACGTCCCGGGTCTCGTTCGACTACTTTGTCGACGATCGCCATGAATGGTCGGCTTACCTGGCGCCGATGGAACTCATCGAATTCGACACGGCATCGGTTCT